>Ga0210014_1001946_pt1 | contig 14723 bp, 18 predicted proteins | sample CryGeymeta201519_FD_183983 | JGI IMG/M metagenome (GOLD analysis project Ga0210014, IMG submission 183983) | Groundwater microbial communities from Crystal Geyser aquifers in Utah, USA - Crystal Geyser metaG 2015-19 (SPAdes) (version 2) | ecosystem: Environmental > Aquatic > Deep subsurface >...
GTGGATTGGGTTCGAGCTGGTTGGTGGGTAACTGGGTAATGTTATTCATAGTAAAACTATACTATGAAAATACCTCGTGAAAAAGAGGATGAAGTGTAACTTAGTACGTCATTGTGAGGAGTTTTTATGACGAAGCAATCTCATTGGAATTTGTTTAGACCAAATTAGTCCTTAAATAATTTTAAATAATCAAAATTCTTAAATTCATTATTTAATTCTTTTAATTTTAATTTACTTTCGTTACCCAACATTTCCCATATTAAAATAATTGTCTGCTCCCAATCGTGGCCAATTTGTCCAAGTATAAATCGGATAGTAAATTCGGCAACTTCTGTATTCGTCCCGATAAAATCTATATCTTTTGTTTCTAAAGAGTCAATAAATTGACTGACGATTCGATCCTCCTCGTATGTTACCCAAACAGGTTCTTCTTTACTAATACTTTCTGGTGGATATTTATTATTGATAACTTTTGTATTAATTGTGTTCGTTTTTTTTACTTGATCTAAGACATCTACCAATAGAGCTCTCCAATCATTAAGTGACTTTTGAGTTCTGATTAATATTTTTAAAAAATTATTGATTTCAACTTTAGTACCAAAAATTTGAGGATATTTTTTTGTAGTACCGATTTTGGTTATCAAAGCAAGTGCATTATGATCCCAGTCGTCAAATAATGAATATCGATACTGTGGAGGATAGTGTATTGCCATATTTAATTTGAGAGTACTTTAAATTCAGTAAAAATTCAATGCTTTACAAATCCCAACGAGATTGCTTTGTCGTTTTTGTAATTACTCCTCGCAATGACGTGTTCGTTTATTTTGCCGATATTTTGGTTGTTTTCTTAACTACTACTTTTTTACAACAGGCTTTTTTACAACAACTTTTTTGACTGTTACTTTCTTTTCAACGACTTTAACTTTTTCAATTTTTGCCTTTTCTACTTTAATTTTTGGAGTAGTCTTTGCAAATGGTTTGACGACGGTGATGACTTTTTTGCCTAATTTATTGATAAATTTAACTATTCCGGGACGGATGGCGTAGATGGTAAAATCTTTGCCCAATTTGGTACCAAGACCAGAATGATATTTGGAGCCAACTTGGCGAGCAATAATTTGGCCGACAGCTACTTTTTCTCCACCGGATTTTTTGATACCCAGTCTTTGTCCGGGACGGTTTGATTTTTGATTTGTTTTACCTTGTGATTTTGTATGTGCCATATTTTGAAAAAATTTTCAATTTACAATTTTTAATTTTCAATCAATTTTAAATGATTTAATTTAAAAATTTTAAAAATAATTTATAAATTTATTTTGATGATTTTAATATCGGTTAATTGAGCGCGGAAGCCCATGGTTTTGCGGTAACGTGATTTAGCTTTGAACTTGGAAACTCGGACTTTATCACCTTGATACTGATTGATAATTTGATATTCAACAGTAGCGTTTTTGACTGTAGGATTGCCAATTTCTATTTTGTCATCATCGACGACTAAAAGTATCGAAGTAATTTTGCCAGTTGAATCTTTTTCACCCTCTAATTTGTCAACAGTAATTATTTGATTTTCCTCAATTTTGTATTGAGTGCCAGATGTGGCAATAATGGCATATTTCATAAGTTTGAGTATATCACACCAAGAGAAAAAAGGATGGCTATTAGTGATGAGCCACCGACAGATAAAAATGGTAGCGGGATGCCAGTAACTGGCAATAAGCCAATATTCATACCGATGTTAACAATAATTTGGGTCCAAATTTCGAAACAAATTCCCAAGGTGAATAAAAACAGGGTTTTGTTGTATTTGGTATTAAATGCTTTTTTTAATATGGAGCTTAACAATAAGAAATAGGCAAAAAAAATGAGGATGACGGAAACTAAACCGAGTTCTTCGGTGGTGGCGGCGAATATGAAATCGGTGTGTTTTTCTGGTAAAAATAGTAACTGTCCTTGGGTTCCTTGACGATATCCTTTGCCGAATAACCCCCCACTACCAACAGCAATTTGGGACTGAATTAAGTTGTATCCTTGACCAAGCGGATCGAGTTGGGGATTGATAAAAGTTTCAATGCGATTTTTTTGATAATCGTGAATCAGATATTTCCAAATTAATGGAGAAATAATCAATAGACAAAAAAAGCTGATGATGGATAATTTTATTAACTTAGGGGAATATAAAATAACGGGAATCATTAAGACTAGGAGGGTAATGGCAGAACCCAAATCGGGATGACTGGCGACAATTAGTACGGGAATTAAATGTAAAAGAGGAAAATTTTGAGAAGCTAAAAATAGCATTAGTGGGGGTTTGACGATTTCGCTGGGCTGGAATGAGATTAGTCCAATATTTATCCATCGTCGTGAACCACGGGTGATATTTCCAGTTAAAATTGGCAATAATAATAATAGACAAGAGCTAATGAAAAGAATCCAACGAGTTTTTTGATTGAGATTGGGGTTGATTTGGGTGCCAATAAAAAAAAGCAAAAAACCAAAAATCCAGGCTAATATTTGTTTGAGTAAAAGTTGTGGGGCTAAGGAGGAAATCATCAATAAATTTAGACACAGAAAAATCAGGAGTGAGGAAACGATTGGAAACAACCGATGATTAAATAACATTAAGCTTTGGTAATAGTAAGAATATCGCCTTTTTTAATTGAAATAGCTAAGGTTCTTGATAATATTTCTGATTTAAAAGTGACGGGCCAGTTGGGGGCGACGATGTTGATTTTATCTTTGATTTGGAATCCTTGATTTTTGCGTAAAACTTGAATATTACGAATAAAATCACGATATTCACCCTCGGCAATTAATTCTGGATTGAGTTTGGTTTCCAGAGAGAAATTGTTACCGATAGAAATATTTTTGATATTTGTTTCATCTTTTATAACCTCGAGTAATTCATGGTTGAGTTTTTGGGTAATAGTAGCTGATGATAAGGGTTGGCGGATTTTTAAATTGGCCAATTGACGAGCAGCATGAATATCTTGACAAATTTTTCGAACGTTAATCATTTGAGATTCTAATCCTTTGTCTATTTGGGATTTATTGACTTTGGGCCAATTTTCAAGATTGACAGTTTCTGTATTGGTGGTCAAATTTTTGTGTAAAATTTCACCTAAAAATGGGGTAAATGGTGAAATTATAACTGATAGTTTAGTAAATATTTTGTAAAGTAATTCAAAATTATCAGTTCGATCTCGATTGCGGCGGATGTACCAGGTGGATAAATCAGTCACAAAATTTTGGATGGCTTTTGTGGCATTTGAGGTACCAAAATGATTTAGGTCTTTGGTGACTATTTCGATTGTAGAGTTGAGGCGGGATAGAATCCATGAGTCCATAATCGATCCCGAACGAGATTGCTTCGTCGCAGAGCCTCCTGGCAATGACGTGTTTTCAGGACCATTCCAATTCTCTAAGTTTGCGTGCTGGGTGAAGAAGCGGTAGGTGTTCCATAATAATAAAATATATTCGCGATTAACTCCGTTTGTGATTTCGTATCCAAAATCGACATTAGATGATGGTTTTTGTAAACAATATAGCCAGCGCATGGCATCAGCGGACATTGTTTCTACGGCTTCGTTGTAGGGTATGCCATTCTTTTTGGTTTTTGAGATACGTTCTCCTTTTTGATCGCGAACTTCACCATGAGTAACAACTGCTTTGTAAGGAATGGTATTTTTGAGAGTAACTCCAAAAAATAACATTGAGTAAAACCAAAGTCGAACTTGTTCAGTATTTTCCAAAACTAAATCAGCGGGGAACCATTTTTTCCAATAGCTTTTGTCAGTTAAATATTTTAAGGTGGAAAAGGGAACTACTCCGGCATCGAGCCAACAATCCCCGACTTCTGGGATACGAGAGATAATTTGGCCACATTTAGGGCATTTTATTTTGATGGTGTCTATCCATGGGCGATGAAGAGAAGTTAATCTTTCGACTTGCTTAGGATTGATAGATTTTTCTTTTAATTCCTCAAGAGAACCGACAACGGTTAATTCACCGCATTCACATTTATAAAAAGGGAGGGCTAGACCATAATAGCGGGAGCGACTTATCATCCAGTCGTCCATAGAATCGAGCCAATTTTGCATTCGGGAACTGACGAACTTGGGATGCCATTCGATTTTGGCAGTCGCAGCTTTCATTAGAGGTCTGATTTCATCAGTTTTTATATACCAACTATTTTCGAGTCGAAATAAACATTTGGTTTTACAACGCCAACAATGGGGATAGCGATGAATAATATCTTCAGTTTTAAAAAAAGCACCGGCTTGTTTTAGTTTTTCAAAAACTAATTCTTTGACTCCATGAGCATATTTACCAGTAAATTCCCCGTAATTATCTATAAAATGACCTTGCTCGTTTAATGGAGAGGGCATGGGAACACCTAATTTTTTGCCAAGTTCGTAATCTTCTTGGCCACAACCAGGGGCGATGTGAACGACACCAGTCCCCTCCTGTGGTGTTACTTCTTTCCAATCGGTAATAAAATGTTTTATGTTTTTTTGATTTGGTAAATCAAATAATGATTCGTATTTTAAATTTAATAATGTGGTGGCATCAATTGTTTGATAATCAGTCAGGCCTAGTCTAGTGGCCGCTTCTTTGGCAAGGTAAACGATTTTATCGTCTATTTTTGTCTTAACATAGGGATAATCAGTGTTTATAGCCAGAAGTACATTGGCGGTGAGAGTCCATGGGGTGGTAGTCCAGGCTAAAACGTACTCATTGGTTTTATCTTTTAATTTAAAATAAACATAAACTGAGGTGTCAGTAATGTCTTTGTATCCATCAGCTTGTTCGTGTTGGGATAACCCTGTTTCACAACGTGGACACCAAGTGGTAGCGCTTTTACGAAGCTCGAGCCAGCCTTTTTGATGAACAATTTTTAAAAAATGCCAAATATAGAGATTGTTGTTTTGGGAATTGGTGTAATATGAATTTTCCCAATCCATAAACATTCCTAATCTTTTTGATTGTTCGGTTTGAATTAAACTAAATTTGTTGACTCGGTCAATGCAAGCGGTAGTAAATTTATCAAGGCCAAAATCTAAAATATCTTTTTTGGAATTAAAACCAGCGTCTTTTTCAACTTCAACTTCGACCCATAGGCCTTGACAGTCAAAACCATTTTGAAATCTTTGGGCGTAACCTTGCAAATTTTTAAAACGTTGAAAAACATCTTTGAGGGTGCGACCGAGGGCATGGTGAACACCCATGGGGTTGTTGGCGGTGATGGGGCCGTCGATAAAAGAAAAGGTTTTTTCTGATTTATCGTTACGGTGTAAATATTTATTTAAAATATCGTTTTGTGTCCACCAGTCCATGATTTCTTTTTCTAATTGTGGAAAGTTGGGGTTTTGAGGAAGTTCAGTAAAGAAAGACATAATTTTTAATTTAAAATTTTTAATCAATTTTAAATTTACAATTTTTAAATTTTTAATTAATATTTGATTATATAATAAAACTCCGCCAAAGGCGGATTGCGTTTTAAAACAAAATTATGTCGCTTTGCTCCAAATTTTGCTATAAAACAGCAAAAAAAATCCGCCTAGGCGGATTTATAAAGCCGAGGAAAACCCTCGGGCTAGGTAATGATTATTTTTGTGGTCTGTGACATTGGGGTATTATACAACACGCTAGGACGTCATTGCGAGGAGCAATTACAACAGCGACGTGGCAATCTCGTGGGGATTGAGAAGGACTATCGAGGATATTGTTTTACATATTCTGTCAAAACATCAGGTATTTTTTGCCATGCGTTTTCTAAAGTAACCATTTGAAATATATTTTTATCAACTAAATTCTGGACAGGATAAAGGGTAAAATTATTTTATAATTGTGTGTTTTATAAAATGGTAGTTTTACTATTGATTGTGAAACTCGGGTTTGTTCCTCTTTTGGGTTAGCTTTGCGAATAGTTATTGTTGGGTGAATAATTTCGTTTGAAACAATTGTTTTTTTTCTCTCTCTCTCTCTCTCTCTCTTATCCATGTGTTGTATTATACCAAAAACTGAGGCTGATAAAATCTCAACGAGATTACCACGTCGCTATTTATATATTTGCTCCTCGCAATGACGTATCTTTTTATTTTCTCAATCTTTTTTCTAACTCCCCTATTGATAAATCAATTTCGTTTAAGATTTTTCGCAATAATCCCTTTCCTAAATCACCATTATGCTTGGGAACTACGGTTGTTTTGCCATCGCTAAATCTTTTGAAAAAAGCATGACTACCTTTTTGCCTTATTTCTTCAAATCCCAAATTTTTTAATACCTTTTCTAACTTTTTGTGATTAATTACTGGTAACCTGGGCATTTTTAGCAAGCTAACATTGGCATATTTAAATTTACTACGCCAAAAAATTTACTTTTATTTCCATCAGACCAATCAATTTTGGCGTGATAGTCTTTATCTTCGTTGGCTACATCAAGACACAGACTTAACGCTTCCTTGATATTTTCCATTACTTTTTCATAAGTTTTACCTTCAGCAAAACAACCGGGTACGGCTGGCACTGACGCCACAAAAACTCCATCTTCGTCTTGCTCTAAAATGATTTTAAATGATTGGTTTACCATGAGTAGATTATATCACGGGAAAAATGTCAGGCTGATAAAATCTCAACGAGATTACCACGTCACCGTTGTAATTGCTCCTCGTAATGACGTATTTAAACTATTTGCGAAGGAAGGCGGGGATGTCGAAATCGGTTTCGATGTCCAGACCTTCGGGAATAATTTGATTATCTAAAATATTTTTATATTCACCTGATAGTAGTGGTTCTTGGGTGGGTTTGGCATAATGAATTTTTGAATTATCAAAACCAGTAGCGATAACGGTAACTTTTATTTTTCCGGATAGTTCTGAATCGATTGAAGCGCCAAAAATGATATTGGCATCGGGGGCAACATGGTCGGTAATAGTTTTGGCAGCTTGCTCGATTTCGGCCATGGTAATATCAGGACCACCATTAATATTGATTAACACACCTCGGGCACCGTCAATATTTGCCTCAACTAAGGGAGAATCAATAGCCAATTCGACGGCTTTTTGGGCACGTCCTTCACCTTCAGCTTCACCCACACCCATGAGGGCGGAACCAGCATTGCCCATAACCGATTTAATATCGGCAAAATCTAGATTTATTAAACCGGTGGTGGTAATTAAATCGGCGATGGCTTTGGTGCCTTTAGTTAATACATTATCGGCAATTTTAAAGGCTTCTAATAGCGTGGCTTGGTTGTTGACCACTTCCATGACTTTTTGATTGGGAATGACAATTAGAGTATCAACATATTGGCGAAGATGGGATAGGCCATCTTCAGCCCGACTCATACGCCTTGAACCTTCAAATAAGAATGGCTTGGTAACAACGGCAATAGTTAAAATACCTAATTCTTTTTTGGCAATTTCGCCAATAATTGGGGCAGCGCCAGTACATGTTCCTCCACCCATACCACCAGTAATAAAAAGCATATCAGTATCGGTGAGAGCTTCTTTGATGCGTTCTCGTGATTCTTCGGCTGCTTGTTGTCCGACTTGTGGTTCACCGCCAGCCCCGAGTCCTTTGGTTAATTTTTCTCCAATTTGAATTTTAATATCGGCGAGAGAGTTTAGTAACGCCTGTGAATCGGTATTAACTGCGACAAACTCGACACCCTTGATGTTGTCTTCGTTGATCATTGAATTGATGGCATTATTACCACCACCTCCAACACCAACAACTTTGATCTTTGCGAATTGACCGGTAAGAGTTTTTATTAATCCCATTTTTTATAAAATAATTTCCAAATTACAAAAAACAATTTCCAAACAAATCACAATAAACAAATTACAAATCCCAATTGGAACTTGTAGATTTGGAACTTGTTTGGAAATTGTAGATTTGTTTTTTGGCATTTAGGGTAATAATGGTGCTAAAAAATTTTTAATTTTTTGAAAAATTTGTTTGAAAGGGATATTTATTTTTTTATTTGAGGTATGGGGAATTTGTTTGGAGTTTTGAAAAAACAGAATCGAGCCGATGGTACTACTATAGGCTGGAGAAGCAATGTCATCAACCAAGCCATTTAATTTGAGGGGTTCACCAATTCTGAGAGGTAAAGGAATAATTTTTTGGGCTATTTTTTTTAGTTCAATAGTTTCAGCGCCACCACCGGTCAGAACGATTCCGGCAGGAATTAGGTTTTGAAAACCACGATTACATATTTCTTGCCAAACAAGATGAATAATTTCTTCAATTCTGGGTTTGATAATACCATTAACGGTTGAGGAGATTGAAAGCTTGTTGTTGTCGGTAGTAATACCGATATTGGAAAGATCAATTTCATCATTAAATCCTTTTTTGTCGGCTAATTGGGCTAATCTGATTTTAATTTTTTCGGCATCGATGAGTGGGAGACGTAAACCGATAGCTAGGTCGGCGGTAATATTGTTGGCACCAACAGGGAGACAAAAAGAACAGTCTGGTGAATTATCGATAAAAATGGTAACGCTGGTGTTATATCCGCCAATATCAACCAGAGCCACACCAAGCTCATTTTCTGTTTCAGAGAGACAGGCAAGGCCGGCGGTGAGACCGGAATAGGCTAGAGAAATTATTTTAATATTGATATCTTTGAGGCATTTGGTTAAATTTTTTATGGCGGGGGTAGAAGCTAAAATTAAATGAGAATCAACTTCTAGCCTAATTCCGTTCATACCGATGGGATCAACCACACCATCTTGACCGTCGACGGTGAAAATACGGGGGATACTGTGAATTATTTCTTTGTTGGGTGGAAGAGTAATAGCTTTGGCGGCTTCGATGGCACGAAAAATATCATCTTGAGTAATTTCTCCATTGGGATTACTGATAGCGGCGACGCCATGAGAATTGATTGATTCGAAATGAGGGGCAGTCAGGGAGACAAAAACTTGATTAATTTCTAAGTTAGCCATTCTTTCGGCAGATTCGATTGACTCAGTGATGGTTTGAGAGGCTTGTTCAAGATTTATTATTTGTCCTTTTTTGAATCCTTTGGCCGTAGTTGAGGAAACTCCAATAATGTTGGGAGTTGATTTGGCATCAACCAGATTGGCGACAATGGTGGTTATTTTTGTTGTCCCGATATCAAGACAGGAGATGGTTTGGGAATGAGGCATATATCTATTTTAAAGTGTTTTGATGAGTTTTAGTAGACTGTAGTTTATTTTTGGTTTAATTGCGATATTTGTTTTTATTTTTATTAATTTATTTATTGATTTGAGGAGGGTGGAAGGAGTTAGTTTAATTTCAGGAATGATAATGGTAAGCTTTGGCATTATTAATTTAACTAATTTGGCATTTTTTAATTGTTCATCCTGCTGACTGATTTTAAGGGGTATTAAAATTGATTTTTTTGATAATACGGTTATATCTTGGCAAATATTGGCACCAGCGCGACTAATGATAATATTGGAGTTATTTAATATCCAACCAATATTGTCAGAAAAAATATAATTTATGGGTAAATAATTTTTTGAGGCGGAAAAATTTTGATTTCCAGTTTGGTGGACGACAAAATATTTTTTTGTCAAGGTAGGTAATATTTTTTGGAGTGTTTGATTTAAGATAATGGAACCTTGATTGCCTCCAGTTAAATAGATAATAGGTAATTTTATATTTAATGACTCAAAATAATCTGACTTTAAGTTTAGGATTTCGCGTAAAAATAAATTTCCGGTAACTACAAATTTAGTATTTTTGATGTTTGAGGGGAAAGATAGGGCAACTTTGTTGGTAAACTTTGAGTTTATTTTGGTGGATAGGCTTAAAGTAGAGGTTTGTTCGTGAGTAATTGAGGGGATTTTTTGTAAATAAGAATTTATAATAACGGGAACGGAAATATATCCCCCAAAAGAGACAACAATATCAGGCCTGATTTTTTTGATGAGATGGTTGATTTTAATGAATGATTGGATAGTAAGGGGGATGCCAGCAATGGTGTTGGGTAACCAGCGACGATCAAGTTTGCCACTTTGAAAACCATAGAATTTTATGTTTAATTTGGGAATAGTTAATGACTCAATTGAGGGGCTGATTTTTTCATGTGAGTTAAAATTTCGACCGATATAGGTGATATCCCAACTAATGGAATCTTCTTTTAACTGATTAATTAACTCAATGGCGGGAGTGAGGTGAGTACCAGTGATTAGGATTTTTTTTGTCATGTCTATATTTTCGCTCAATGTTGGCTACTAGTCCAGCAGCAGCCATAATTGAGAGGAGTGATGATCCGCCATAGGAAATAAAAGGAAAAGGAATTCCAGTTAAGGGAATTAGAGCAACAATAGCGGAAAAATTGATGAGAGCTTGATATGATAACCAGCAAGCAAAAGAGGAGATTAATACTTTTTCAAATAACAAAGTAACCATGTTGGCTAATTTAAACAAATAGGTAATAAAAGATATAAATAAATAACTTAGGGCCAAAAGGCCAATAAGCCCAGTTTCTTCACCAATTATAGCTAAAATGGAATCAGTGCTAATTTTGGGCAAGAATTTGTATTTTTGTTCAGAGTTGGCAATTCCTCTGCCCGATAATCCCCCTGAGGCCAAAGAAATAATTATTTGTTGGCTGTGGTAATTTAGATTACTGTTTTGCTGAATGTTGGCGAGGGTATTAAATCGAGCTTTACGATAATCCGAGGAAAAAATAAGTCCAATTCCCAGTAATGAAAAAATCAAAAATGAAATAAAAATTGGCAATAATTGACCGCCGGACAAATAATAGGTGGAAATGATAATGGCGGCACATAAGAGAGCAGTACTTAGGTTTGGCTCTAAAACAATTAATCCAAAAGCCGGAAGTAAAAAAATAAGCAAATGTTTGAAGCTAGTTTTGTCTTGACTGGTAAATAGGGCGGGGAAAAAAATTATGGTAATTAACTTAAAAAATTCAGATGGTTGAAAATTGAGGAAACCAAGATCAATCCAGCGGCTGGCTCCAAAAGTTTTTTGACCAAGACTGGGGATAAAAACAATGATTAGGAGTAAAATTGAGATTACGTACAGAGAGAAAGAATGACGACGGAGGAAATCAAGATTTATTTTTGAAGTAATAAACATGGCAGTAACACCCAAAGCAATCCAGATAATTTGTTTTTTGATAAAAAAATTAGGATCGCCGAGACTTTTTTGAGCTTCAAAAAGGGAGGAAATTGAGATGAAAAATAAACCAATGATGGTCAGTAATAGAGAATATTGCCAAGTTTTAGACATTGAGTTTTATTTTATTATAAGTGTTTGAAAATATTTTATAGTCATTGATTTTTTTAATAATGACACCACTTTCATCACGTTTTGTTAATTCTGAACCAATAATTTGTTTATTATTAAAGCGATTTTCTTTGGGGGGGACGGTAGGATTTGTGAATTCTAAAAGGTGATAATAAAAAAGCGGAGTGATTTTAGCTTTTATTTCAATATTGGTATAAAAAGCAAAAGAGGCAGTTAGGCGAGGGTTACATTCGAGTAAGTACACCTTGTTTTGAGTGATAAAAAAATCAAGTCCAAAAAAACCTTTATATTTTATTTTTATTAATATTTTGGCAAAATCAGTAGTGATATTTTTAACTTGATTAATAATTTTTTGAGGTGCCATTGATGGCCATTGACGACCAACAGTGGCAAAAGGGTTGGTGGTGTATTGGGGTAGACCGGTAAATTGGAGGGCTGGAGGACTTTGAATGAGTCCGTTTGTGGTTAAACAACAATTGTTTAATAGCGAATAACCCCTTAGATGGGGAGTAAATTTACATATGGAGTTTGGAGGAATAATGGTTGGGTCGTACTTGGTGATTAATTTGGTGCTATTACCAGCCCAGCCGAAATGAGTTTGGGCAACTATGTTGGTATATTTTTTTATTAATTTATCGACATTTTGCTTGGTATAAGGGGCAATGGTAAAAGGTAATTGGGGAATATTTTTAATAATGCTAGGAAATTTGATTTTGTCTTCTAAAAGACGGTTTAAAGGGGCTGGATTGCTGATACGCAGCCAATTATTTTGTTTGCAAATTAAGTCGATTTTAGCCGATGGTTTAAAGGGGACAATGGCGGCCTGATGCCCCGATTTTTTAGTGGTTTTTTTGATAAAATTTGTGGTTGATGGTTGAGATAATAAATAACCACTATTTTTTTGTGATAAATTTGGGTTATAAATTGAGTAGAAGTTTTTTAGTTGTGGCAATTTGATATCAAGATTTTGGTCGACAACCAAAAAGAAAAAATCGACAGGTAAACTATTAATTAGTTGTTCTGTGTTCATCTTTTGGTGCCAGTTAAAATAATGACAGGAAAATTACCAATATTTATTTGAGATTTTATTTTGTTAAGTCCAGCCAAAGCCAAGGCGCCTTCGGATGAAGTAAAAATGTTGTTTGATTTTAATAATTGTTGCGAGTGTAGGACTTGTTTATTTTGAACTACAATTCCTTGACCTGAATGATTGGTAATAGATTTGATAACTCTGTTCTTTAGGGGTAAAAGTTTGACGCTGAGAGCGTCGGTAATAGTGGTGTTTTCGGGGATAAAATCGTGATCAAAAACGGATGCTATGGGGCAATGTGAGGCAGGCTGTACCCCAAATATAGGAATTACGTTTGGTAATTTTGAAGCGATTCCCAGAAGGGTAGTGCCACTGCCAACGGGGACAAAAATTGATGAAACATTGGGGCATTGTTTAATAATTTCTGCGGTTATTTGACTATATCCCCGGAAAGCAGTTGGGTCGGTGGATTGGCGAAGTAAATATGATTTATTTTTTTTGGCATATTTAAAGGCATCGGAAATGGGTCGATTGCTGATTATATAATTGGCAATTAATTTTAGTTTTGATTTGTCAGCATGAGGGGAAACAAAAACGGTTAAGTTAATATCATGTTTATGACAGAAATATTGGGCAGAAATGGCAGCGTTACCGGTGGATGATATAACTGCAGACAAATAATTATTTTTTACTAAATTTTTGATTTGTAATTCTAAACTACGATCTTTGGCGCTACCAGTGAGGTTTTGGTCTTCGCGTTTTAAATAGACGTCTCCTATTTTGATTAAAGGTGTCATATAATAGATATATTATGAAGCAAACAGACCAAAAAATCATGTGTCCTGATTGTGGGACAGAAATTAAAGGTGAAAATACCTCAGCTGTGGGTGATATTCTTGAATGTCAAGAATGTGGGACTGAGGTGGAAGTGCTATCGCTATCCCCCCTTAAGTACCAGATTTTGGTGGAAGAGAAGTAACTCGCCAGAAACTGTCATTGGGGATGTCTTTGATATTTTTTGTTTCAATAATGACACCATGTTTTGACAGTGATGAGTGAACATATGTAACTAAATCTTTGTCGACCGACAAAACTAATAAAACATGGTGGCCGTTTTTTTGGCGAATTAGATCATTTGATTTTAAAGTTTTAATTTGTTTGGAAATTGGGAGAGATGTAAGCATGTTGGCAGATATTTTACGGACGTCAACTTTTAAACCTAATAGGTGGCAAACCAAACCGGAACAATCTATTCCTAAATGGTTTTTCTTTTGAAAATTATAAATTTGGGTTGGAGTTAGGTCTAATAATTTAATATTTTGTTGATTGGCAAACTCGATAGTTTGGAGAGCAATTTCTTTGGCGGTTCCCTTTCCAACTAGGGCATTATTTCGAGACATTACTTTATGTTTGCCAACATTGGAAAAATAGGGAATACCTAAATATTCGTTTAGTTTATTCCTAACCATAGTGCAAAAATAGCTAATATCATAGTGGCTAGCCAAGCTCTAAAAACAATTTTTGGTTCCTCCCAACCAGCTTTTTGTAAGGTGAGGTGGATGGGGGCGGCGGGAAAAAGTTTCTTTTTAAAATAAATTTTTGATAATATTTGTAAACCACTGCTAACTCCTTCAACGATGAATGGTAGACCAACAACGAATAGTGGAATAATTTTACCCAACAAGACGGCGATGACGGCAATGGTGGCACCAAATGACATCGAACCAACGTCGCCTAGCCATAAACGAGCTGGATAGACGTTAAAATATAAAAAGGCAATTAATGCCCCAATCCAAAGGGAAATAAATAGGGAAACGGGGGTGTCAAGAGACGAGCCAGCTAAAATCCAAAAAGCAAAAAGAGATATTACTAAAATTCCGCAAGATAGACCATCAAGACCATCGGTAATATTAAAAAAATTGGCAAAGGTGGCGATGATTAAAGTGGAAATAGGCACAAATAAAATCCCTAATTTAACGGCTCCCAGAAATGGAATATAGATGAAATCAGTACCAAGTCGAAAATAAATTAATAAAGATATAAATCCAGAGGCAAGTAATTGGAGAATTAACTTATGTTTTAATCTTAATCCAAAAAATCCACTTTTTTGAAAATTAAAAAATTTGAGAATATCATCATAAAGACCGAGTAGGCCAAAACTAATAAAGGTAAAAAAGATTACCTCCAGTTCTAGATTTAATTTATAGTTACTGGAGATAAAAATTTTGGAAAATTGTAATATGGGTAGTAAACTAGCAAAAAGAAGAGAAACTGAAATTATGATTAATAGTCCCCCACCGACAGGGGTACCGGCCTTGGGGTTGTGAAATTTGTCAAATATAGGAGTATGATTGTTTTGAACATCAAGTGTTTTTTGACTCTGACGTTGAAATTTTAATCGATAAAGTAGGTTAATAAAAGGT
>Ga0210014_1001947_pt1 | contig 14720 bp, 14 predicted proteins | sample CryGeymeta201519_FD_183983 | JGI IMG/M metagenome (GOLD analysis project Ga0210014, IMG submission 183983) | Groundwater microbial communities from Crystal Geyser aquifers in Utah, USA - Crystal Geyser metaG 2015-19 (SPAdes) (version 2) | ecosystem: Environmental > Aquatic > Deep subsurface >...
TGTACATAGGTCAGAGGCAGGGACGGGTGAACTATGGCGGGCCGTATGTACTCAAGCCGGGACAACTGCTTGCCGACCCAAACTTCAGATTGGTCTATCATCAGGATCGGGTGTGGGTGTTTGAGGTACAGAGATAATCTGAAATGAATTTGAAGAGCGGCGATGAGGAGACAAATGAAATTTGTTGTACCAGTCGGACCTGTGAATCCAAATTGTAGGGGCATTGTTCACCATCTCATCGTGGAAAGCCTGGAGATCCTCCAGGAAAATCAACAAATCACTCTACCGATGCCCGAGGAGATTTCGTAATGCGCGTGTGTTATTTTGGAACGTATCGGGCCGAATATTCCCGCAACCAGATGATGATCGAAGGCCTGCGACGCGCCGGAATTGAGGTCATCGAGTGTCACGAAACACTATGGCGCGGCATCGAAGACCGAATTCAGGCCGTCAAAGGGGGCTGGTTGCGGCCTACCTTCTTGAGCAGGGTGGCGCGAGCCTACGCCCGGCTACTACGGCAGTACCGCCAGGTGGACAGGTATGATGTGCTGGTGGTAGGTTATCCGGGGCAGTACGATGTTTTCCTGGCATACTTTCTGAGCAGACTGCGCCGCAAGCCGTTGGTGTGGGATGTGCTCAATTCGATGTACTTGATTGCCGTCGAGAGAGGTCTGGCCCGGCGTCACCCCTTCACGGCGGGCCTGATCCGCTTTTTGGAGCACATCGCCTGCCGGTTGCCCGATAAGCTCATCCTCGACTCGGCGGAGTTTGTCGCCTGGTTCCAGAAGACACATGGCGTTTCGTCCAGACAGTTCCGGCTGGTGCCGATTGGAGCTGACGACCAGATTTTTCGACAAGTTATCCAGGAAATGGGCACTCCACAACCTTCGGGCGATGGCATCTTCCGGGTGCTATACTACGGGACATATATCCCCAATCACGGGATCGAGATTATCGTAGAGGCAGCGCGCCTGTTGCAAAATGATGCCACTATCCGCTTTGAGCTGGTCGGCGACGGCCCCGAAAGGGAGAAGGCTGTCAACCTGACAATAGGTTACGGCTTGAAAAATATCATTTTTACTGACTGGCTCGACAAAACCGAGTTAACCTTGAAAATCGCCTCGTCCAATATATGTCTGGGGACTTTTGGTGCCACGCTGCAAGCCGCGTTGACCAATAACAACAAGATTTACGAAGGCTTCGCCATGCTGAAGCCGGTAATTTCGGGTGCTTCGCCTGCCATGCCTGAGGCGCTCAAACATGGTGAACATCTCTATCTCTGCGAGCGCGGCAACCCACAGGCACTGGCGGAGGCTATCAGAACTCTGAAGAGTGACCCGGATTTGTGCCGGCGCTTAGGGCAAAACGGCTATCGTATTTTTTACGATAAGTTTGATGTGAACCATGTTGGCAAGATCTTTGCCTCCCACTTGGAGGAGGTGTTGTTTCAATGAAAATACTGTTTCTACTCACCCAGGATTTGGAAAGTCCCAGTGGATTAGGGCGATATTATCCGTTAGCGCGGGAACTAACGTACCTCGGTCATCAGGTAACCATCGCCGCATTGCATCCTGATTATCAAAGTCTTGAGAATCATCGCTTTGAAGTTGAAGGGGTGCGCGTATGGTATGTGGCTCCGATGCACGTACGTAAGATTGGGAACGTAAAAAGTTACTATCCGGCCTCTAAATTGCTTTTATTAACTGCCCAGGCCACGTGGCAGCTTAGTCGTGCCGCGTTGACCATCCCGGCGGATATCGTCCATATTGGCAAACCTCATCCAATGAATAGTCTGGCGGGCCTGATCGCTAAATATCTGCGAGGCCGACAAGTGTACTTGGATTGTGATGACGCTGAAACCGACTCGGGGCACTTTAGTTCACACTGGCAAAAGCTGGGGGTTGAATTCTTCGAGCAGAAAATGCCATTTTGGGTGGATTTTATCACCACCCATACGTGTTTCAATCGTGATCGGATTGTGGCTAGCGGAGTTTCTCCGGAGCGGGTATTCTATTTATCCAATGGCGTGGACCGAGCCCGTTTTATGCCCCCTGCACCTGAAACTCTACAGGAATTAAGAAATCAACTGGGATTGAAAGGAAAAAAGGTAGTTCTATTTTTAGGGAGTCTCAGTCGTCCCAGTCATCCAGTAGATCTATTATTGGATGCCTTTAAGCAAGTTAGCCGGGTGGAACCATTGGCTCGATTGTTGCTGGTCGGTGGAGGGGATGATTACAATTACCTCGTTACACAGGTTCAGCAAATGGGACTGAGCGATGTTGTGCTACTTCCTGGGCGTGTTTCACCAGATCAGGTGGTGTTCTACTATAATCTGGCGGATGTATCGGTAGACCCGGTACGTGACGACGACGCGGCTCGCGGCCGCTCGCCGCTCAAACTTTTTGAAAGTTGGGCCTGCGGCGTTCCTTTTGTTTCGGCAGATGTTGGGGATCGCAGGATGTTACTTGGCTCTCCACCCGCAGGTTTACTTGCCCAACCAGGCGATGCAGAATCGCTGGCAAAAGCCATCCATCAAATCCTTTCAGACCCAGGAATGGCTGAAACCTTCCGACAGCGCGGCTTGGAGCGCGTGAAGTCGTATTATTGGGATCAATTGGCCCGCGAATTGGACACAATCTACCACAGGAATTCTCGCTCAACCAACGAGGTTTCTGCGTTTATATGAAAACAACATTACTCTTTCCGAAAATTATCTGTATTATCGTTAACTGGGAACGCCCCGCGGATACGATCAAATGTATTGCTTCTGTGTTCAATTCAAATATGCCGGAGTTGCAGGTACTAGTTGTGGACAATGGCTCCAGGGATGGCTCCAGTGAGCAAATTTCCCGCTTGTTTCCTCAAGTCACGTTAGTTTCTTTGCTGCAAAACCTGGGATTTGCCGGAGGTTACAATGAAGGGATTAAGCATGCACTGAAGAGCGGCGCCTCGCATATTTTCCTTCTCAACAATGACACTGTGATTGAACCGGAAACGATATCTCGACTGATGCATTCGCCCTGGGATGTGGCGGTTCCCAAAATTGTATTCCATGATAAACCGGATTACATTTGGTCGGCGGGCGCGCGCTGGCGCGCTTTTCCACCAGGCGTGGTGATGATCGGATTTCGGCAACACGATGGCAGGCTCTATACTGTTTCACATCGCCTGGAATATGCCACAGCTTGCGCCTTGATGATCCAACGCCAGGTGTTGGAAATTGTCGGTGGGTTCGACCCGGAATTTGTAAATTACATGGAAGATTATGATTTTGCTTACCGGGTGAAGGAAGCTGGCTTCAGTATGGGGTTTGTCCCCGAAGCCAAAGTATTTCACAAGGTTTCGCGGACTTTAGGAGAATATACCCCGCAACGCTGGAAATATCAGGGGAAGAACACCGTTCTCTTTTACCGGAAGAACCAGCGTTTTTCCTGGTTGGAACTATGGACATTTTTGATTTGGGTCACACTCCGGGAAACAATTACGGGGAGATGTGTTATATTGCCGGGATTTTGGCAAGGGGTTCTGGAAGGACTAAAATTGCTTAATCAAAAGGAGAGAGATCATCGTGGAGAACACGGTCTGTAATCTTTGTGGATCAGATAGTATCCGCCCATTTCTTACACGGGCTGATCGATTTACTGGAGAAGTTTTTCAATTTGTCTCCTGCGCTCAATGCGGGTTGATTTATCTCAATCCCCGACCCACTCAAACGGAGTTGGCAAGGTATTACCCGGCAAACTATGAAGCCTACCGTTCCTCCGAATATCCAGATCTTGCCGTAGAGAAATGGGACGTTCGGCGCGCCCTGGACATCCAATTGAATTTTGTGGAAAAATTCGTCCCGCGTCAGGGACATTTGCTGGATGTCGGTTGCGCCACGGGTAATTTTATGCGAGCCGCCAGAGAGCGCGGATGGAAAGTGGCAGGAATTGAGATCATCGAACCAGCGGCTCGCATTGCTCAAGAGCGTTATGGGTTGAATGTGGAGATCGGCTCGTTGGAAACTGTGAGGTGGCCTGATGCTTGTTTTAATGCAATCACCCTTTGGGATGTCCTTGAACATTTGCCTGATCCCAAAGGCGCCCTCAAACGTTGTCATAATCTTCTGGCTCCGGGGGGCTTATTGATTTTTTCGATTCCCAATCTGAAAAGTTTTGACCGTTATCTTTTCGGCCGGGTGTGGATTGGATGGGATGCGCCGAGGCATTTTAATATGTTTTCCGAAATCACAATTAAGCGATTGTTCGAGTTGACTGGCTTTGAACTTCTCGAACAGAAGTGTCTTCTGGGAGGAAAAGGCACGTTTTTACTGAGTTTGGAAAATCTCTTTGGGGAGAGTTGGACGGGCGTCATTGTTAAAAAAATTTACCCACTGATCAGCGCCCTGCTTTGGCCCTATCGCCAGTTTTCTTATTTTTTCAAACGCGGCCCCATTATCACATTGATTGCACGCAAAATTGCCTAAATGCTTAAACTTATGACGATATCAAATTTCAAAACACAAAATCCGCGCATGTGGTGGATAGTCACCAGCGGGAGTGTTTTGTTATTGGCGCTCATACTTCGTTTATGGGGCTCGGGAGCTGAAAGCGCCTGGATAGACGAAGCCTATTCCATCGCTTTGGCAAAGCACTCGGTACTTGATATCCTACAGGGAACCGCAGCGGATCAACATCCTCCGCTTTACTACCTGCTCTTGCATTATTGGTTGCTGTTTGGCTCCTCTGTTGTTTACGCTCGCGCCCTTTCCCTCGTTGTCGGAATGATTAATATTGGACAAACATTGAAGTTTGGCAGAAAATTGGCAGGTGATTGGCTTGCCCTAGGAGCTGGCTTGTTGCTGGCAATCTCTCCAATGCACGTCTGGTATTCCCAGGAAATACGTATGTACATTTTATTAGCCTTGTTGACCACCGCCTCGACGACGGAGCTATGGGATTGCCTGCATGGGAAAAATCACTGGCTACTCTATGCACTTTGTTCGATCCTAGCCATTTACACCCACTATTTTGCGATCTTTGTTTTCGGTGCGCATGCGCTCTTGGTGCTCGCCTGGGCCTGGATGAAGCGCGAGAAAAGAGGGTTGTTCTATTGGGCTGGCGCCATGCTTGCAGTGGGATTAGCCTTTCTCCCCTGGTTTCCGATTGCGCTAAATCAGAGCCGCTTCCACGCAATGTCGTGGCTTGAACCGCCAGGAATGACAGGTTTTCGTGATACGTTATTGCGTCTGCTTTTTGGAAGTGGCGTCTTGGCTTTTCCTGGTTGGATGCGTTGGGCAGGTCTTGTTTCACTTGGAGTATTATCTATTTGGGCAGTAATACGCCTCCAGCAACAGGATGTGCCGCATCGCCAAAGTTTTGGATTTGTAGCCACCTGGGCTTTTGCTCCCTTTTTTGTTGTGGCTGTTATTGCGCTCGTCTATCCTATCTTTCAATTCAAGCAATTCCTAATCGTTCTGCTGCCTCTGCTACTATGGATTGTGTGGGTATGCCGGATCACTCCTCGCCTCCTGGGAGGCTTGTTATTTGCCGGGATATTGGCGTCATCGGGTGTTTATTTGGTTTATCAGCAAGTTGAACTGACTAAAGATGACTGGCGGGGAGCATCTGCTTATCTTCAATCTCAAATGGCCCCAGGGGATATTTTGTACAGTAACCCAGCAGCTTCTAATTTGGCATTATCCCTTTATGGGAATTTGCATATTCCTGCAGATGGCTATCCTCCAAATTATAATATCGTGAAAGGAGGCTGGGAAGGAGAAATCCTCACAACTGAAAGCGCAGATAATATCTTAAAATCTGTTACGATGGGATATCACCGTTTGTGGTTGATCGAGTTTTCCCCTGAGTTTTGGGATCCCGGGCAAGCTATCCCCAATTGGCTTAATACGCACGCTAATTTAATGGATGATCGATATTTCGGGAGAATTCATATATGTTTGTATCGGTTTGGAGAAAAATGAATATTCTTAATCTAAAAACTTATTGGCAACTCCTCAAAAAAATCTTCCAACAGAAGGTAGTTAAGCAGATAATATTGGTATTCACAGTTCTGGTTAGTATTGCGTTCATTGCTTATTCTTTAATATCTAACTGGAATGCGCTTAGTACTCAACATTGGGAGGTTGATTTCCGTTACATCCTCCTGGCGATATTTCTCTATCCTGTCGGGATGCTTCCTACTGTGGCGGCATGGCATAAACTCGTTCAGGCTTTTGGCATCCGAGAGAGTTTTCGAACCGATTTGCGTATCTATTCCTTATCCTCATTACCGCGCCATATTCCGGGGTTTGTCTGGTTTATTACCAGTCGCAGTTTGTTATATCAGGAACTGGGTATTTCCACAGCGATAACGATCGCGGCTACTATTGCAGAAACCGGACTATTGGCACTTACCGGATTTATTATCGCGATCTCGTCGCTGGTGTTTGGATTGGATGCGTTAAGTGGCTTTCCTCCCATTCGAATCATTTCACCGCTGGCAGTGTTCTTCTTGATCTTACTGGTTGATTCCATTCCAAAACTGAACAAACTTCTCTACACTTTTCTATCACGCAGGAACATTGAGAAGATTCCTCAACTCAACCAAAAAGATTTGGTACAGAGTCTGGTCTGGATGTTTGTAGCCTGGTGTGGAGGTGGTTTGTTGCTATTTATTCTAAGTTGGGCTATTGTTCCTGTTTCATGGTCGCTTTTACCATTGTTGATTGGAATGTGGGGAATAGCTGGGGCTGTAAGTTTGTCCATTGGGATCGGGATTCAAGGTTGGGGTATTCGCGAAGTGACCCTGAGTGCGTTGCTAAGCACAATTTTTCCTCCACTGGTAGCGATTGCTTTGGCCATAGCTTTTCGTATTGCGCTAACCCTTGGAGAATTTCTTTGGGTGGCAATTTTGGCGTGGGCCACAAGAAAACCGTCCCTAACAGGGACGGCTAATTGATGGTTTAAGGCAGGCATAAAAGGGTACAGATTTCGTGGCTATGGCAGGCTCATCGTCCCGATCTCGGTAATTTGGTCGAGGAATGTTTCATCCACTTTGATCACGACCAGGTTATGAGATTCATCCATAGTGTGAACAGGAATCTGTGCTCCGCCCATGGTCACAACCATAACTATGTAGCGCCCCGTCTGAATATCAGTAAACATAAACTCACCAGTGTGTTCATCCACATCTGCCTGCGGTACCTCGCCTTCGGTAAATTGAGGGATAGCCGATACGCCTGGGCTATCCTGGTCAATCGGCACCAGGTATATTGCGTCGTTCTGAGCAGGTAGCATCGTCGGGTCGAGAACCACCAGGTTGCCATGCAACGTCGCCGTGCCCGGTTGGGAGGTTCTGAATATATATGGCTCCATAGTTGTTGGTAGAGACATGGGCACGTTGGTCACCTGAATATCAATAATTCCAATATTGGGTGTCGGCGAGACCTTTGTTTGCTGACAGGCTGTGAGAAAAAACAGTATTAATAACAGCGTTAGCAATTTCCAAGTCTTCTCCCAAGGGTAGTTTAGGTTCAAAATTTTATTGCAGCGCATATTTTTCACTCCAAAAGATATTGAGATAGCAATCTCTGATTTGATAAAAGAATTTTACCTTATTTTCTCGAAAAAGTTATAGAGATGGAGGAAGTAATGAAAATCTGAACAAAAACAGTCCTCGGATGTTCCAAGGACTGTTTTTGTTGAAAGCTATAGTTTTGTAACCGCTGAATTTACTTGTTGAAAGCGTTGTAGCTCATTGACCAGTCGCCGATGGTGGAGCCCATCTGGGTAGCGTTGTTGAAGTTCACGATGCAGGCGATGGAAGCGCCATCCGTATTGGCGGTCACGGTCGCGCCGCCTTGGTGTGAGGCGGGCAAGAAGGCCTCGCCTGGGGTGTAGACTTCGACGGTCGCGCCGCCAATCAGACTGGCAGTGTCGTAAGCATTGGCAGCATACCCGTCATAAGCGACGTGCAGGGTCGTTGCTGTACTGCCCACATTCTGACAGGTAACGGAGGTGTTCCAGCCGTAGTAAGACTTCATCACGCTGGGGATACCCACCGTCGCGGTGCCACTGCCAACAGCGTTATAGGTTTGGGCTTGAGAGCCATTGGCGGCATTGACAACCGCCACAAGGGACATGGATGGAGAAGAAGTGACCGTGGCTCCAAATAATCCCGATGCAGAATGCGCAGTTGGCATATACAGTGAGCAACCAGGAGCAGCATCGGTCAAATTGCAGGTTGAAGTAGTAGTATCACTGTATGTAACTGTAACGGTGGTGTCGCCAGCGGCTATCTTGCGAATGCTGAGGCTTGAATTCCACCCATAGTAACTTTTGTAGAGCGCCGCGGCATAGAGCGTGCTACTTCCTGAGGCTACACCACTGTAAGACTGGGTGTTACCACCGGACGGGGCGCTCTGATTATCTACCACCACTACTGGTTGGGTGGAGGTAATCACTGCTGAACCATTGCAGCTTGTGGCAGCAGTGAAACCGGTTGGCGTTTCGCTCTTCAGGACAAAGTGATGTGAAGCATTCGCCGGAACGCCGGTTGCGCTCAATGTGCCTGTTGTACCATCTGCACAGGTGATGGTCACAGTAACGTCGGTGGCTGCGCTGCCTACATTCTGCACCGAAATCAGGCTATACCAGCCATAATAGTTGAACACCGCAGCCGGTAGATAGAAGGTAGTGGCGCCAGAACTGAAGCCAGAGTAGCTACCGTTGAAATAGACCGAACCTTGGCCGACCAAATTGGCAATAGCCACGACCTGGGCGGTCGATTCGATTACTACGGAATAACGGCCACTAACTAAAGAGGGGATGCCTGGCGTGTAAACCTCGAATGACTCACCAGGAACTAATGTGAAGGGGTTGGCCTTGCTGGAATTTAGGGTTGTGGGTGTAGTTACGATGCCTGCCTCGTCCACAAATCGGACGGTAACAGTTGCGTTGACAGTGTCAATGTTCTGAACGGTGAATGATGAGATATCCGTGGTGCCCAATTGAGCAGAAGCTGGCGTAACCGCCACAAACAATAGGGCTAGGATTGCAAAAAGGGTTAGTGCTTTAGTGAATTTCATTTGAGATCTCCTAACATGACAGATTGTGAAACCAGGATTTATTGAGTGTGATATTCAATGACTTTCTCAGTAAGTGTACAAGACACCTCCTTAAGCGGAATTGAATTGCCTGAAAGATAAGCGATTTGAAACATCAGGTCAATAATCCTTTTGGGTAATTGTGCGGAAATCAAGGGAGGACAGGTATCATAATCGTATAAATTGCTTGATACGCCAAGTTTTGTGCAGTGGAAATCCCGCCTAAGCGTCCTCCCAAGACATAGAGGTGCGTTCCGGTTGGTACCACCCCAAGATGTGACCAATTCTCGGAAAGTGACCCCTCGAATTCCTGCCACTGGTCCTGCTGGTGAACATACTGCAAAGGAGGCAGGGTAGAGCCTGTCTCCCCTTCGCCCCCAACTACATGGATAATGTCCGCAATGCTGGCCACGCCCATTGCATAGCGCCCGGCGGGCAGGGGGGCGCGTCGTGACCAGGTATCGCGCTCGGGTAGATACTCTTCATTGACGGCCAGCGCCTCTTTGCCGTCATACCCTCCAATCACGTAGATTTTTCCCCCGGCGACTGCCGCGCCGGCGAAACCCCGCGCGGTCGGCATCGGCGTTCGCTCGATCCACTTGTCCTGGTCTGAGTCGTACTCGTAGACAGAAGCCAGGAACTTTTGACTGTCCCAGCCGCCAAAGACGTACAGTTTCCCCTCAAATGCGACCAGCGCATACCCGCTGAGCGCTGCCGGCAGAGATGCGCGTCTTTCCCACTGATCGCGGCGCGGGTCATAGGACTCGAGAACGTCGGTCACGCCGCCCGAGGCGAGGCGACCGCCAGGAATGTAAATTTTTCCCCCAATCACCGCCGCATTGATATCGGCCACCGGCACCGGCTTGGGCGTGAGCGTAATCCACGTATCGGTCGCCACGTCATATTGCTCCATCACGCCGGTGACGCCCTGGGCAGTTTCGCCCCCAATCGCATAAATCTGATTCTCATAGACGGCAACTGCCAGTCCACTCCGGGCGGTGGGCAGATCGGCCAGCTCTTGCCAGCGCTGGGGGGCGGCGACAGGCGCAGGACTGGCAACCGCAATCGCGGGAGGTTGGGTTGTTGTCACCACGAGGGCAACAACCCCCGCCAACAGAATTGTTACCAACGCGGCAATCCAGAAATAATGCGGTTTGCTTTTTGTCTCAAGTGGTATAGGGATGGCGGCAGATAACTCTTGGGTCGCAGGCGCAAGCGCGGGTAGATCGGCTGCCTGGGTCAGTCCCTCGCGGATGGCGTACACGGCGGCTTCGGTGCGCGAGGTCACGCCGATTTTGGCAAAGATGTTGCGCAGATGCACCTTGACCGTGTTGACGCTGATGAACAAGTGACGCGCGATCTCCTTGTTGCTTGCGCCGGTGGCAAGCAGTCGTAAAGTCTCGCGCTCGCGTTCGCTTAATGTGTCATTGGCTGGCATAATCTTCATCAGTCAAACCTGCCGCGCTCGAGGCGCTGGCTCCCAAATTATATTCGATGAGGGAGGTGTGTCAACGCTACGCGGGACGTCGTGAATAGGGAGACCATCGAACAACGTCAAGGGATACAAATAATTTCGTAAACCCGAGCCTTGGGCAGGAACAATACGGTCTGATACCAATCAGGATGGTTTCTCAATTGTGAATCATCAAAACTTTGTTTCGTTCCGCCAACATAGATGTAGGTGATTTCGTATTTACAAAGCATATCGAACGTACTCTGCTGACCAAAGTCCAATGTATCAGGCAGACCAAATGTTTGTCTGTTTGCCAACGATGGTATCCAAATCCCTGCGTCCGCCCCCACATATCCTTCAGACACGTTCGATGCTAATACTTTCAGTTCTGTTGTCGAGACCAATATCCGTGAATCCAACGGCAGATTCTTATCAATCCAGTCAAAGGCCACCAGATCATCATAACTCACGATTTTGCAGCAGTCGGACGGATAGAAATTGTAATTCACGAACGCGTTGAGCAATATTAATCCCAAAAGGGAGCTGTTGGCTAAAATGCGTACACCTTTATAGAAGTTACCTCGTTTTTGCTGCGTATCTAATAAATATTGCTCCAACCCGGCGTACCCCAATCCGCCGAGGAGGGACAAGGGGAAATATAGGATCATTTCGACAAATGGTCTGTCAAGTAAAGTCAGATAGCCATAACCTGGTAGTAGTCTGACAACTGGAACAAACAGGCTGGAGAGCAGAAAGAAAATCGCCAAGGTACTTGATAATGCCATGTGTGGGAACGCTTTGAATGCAAATGGAGATAACAACAAAATTATCGAAGTAAATAGAAATCCATTTCGAATGTATGGGTCGAATACCGCCTTGAGGATATCTGACGATTGCACAAATATGACCCCTATTAGCATTCCACCGAGCATCAGGCACAAGATCAGGGATCGGATTGATTTAGGAGAATTGCACCACCATTTTGCCGCTATCCAGGATGCAAAAGCGATTCCAATAATAATCGCTGACCTTGTATGGATAAGACTGGATATGAAAATTCCTAAGCCAAGTATGGCAAAAAGCCCCCATTGTTTCGATGGGCCATTTCTGTATTGAAAAGCGATATAGGCTATGCTCGATACAAACTGGATAACAACCAGGCTGGTCAGCGCGGGATATTTACCCCAATTTACTGCATATGCTGGCATGTACCAACCGAAACTGGCTAATAGAACAGCAAGTAATCCGGCGTTGTCTGACTTGGTTTCATGTCTAATGATAAAAAAAATTGGTATTGGTATGATAGCCAGAATAATTTGCCCCAAAATCAGGATAGTATCTTTCACATCCCCCTGTACAGCAGCGGTCAGGACTGCGGCGAGTAAATGAAACCCCAGGTGATAATATCTCGAAACGGGCAAACTCGATCGAAAGATCGACTCTGAGGATTTATAAACCTCCAATAGATTTTGTATGATTCTGTAGTGTTCTGCCGAGTCGAAATACAGAGGAACGATAGCTTTAGAGACGAAGGTCAGACGAAAGAAGATGGAGACGAAAAAAATCGAAATCAATGCCAGTAAAGGTAATTTAGGCCCTTGCACAGGCGTCTTCTTCATCCGATAATGCAGGAGGAAGGCGCCAAGAGACATAATCGTCAAGACGATGAATATGCTCATTCCGGTTCTGTGAAAAACCCCCTGCGAGAAGATAAATAACGTCCCAAGAGAGACGGGTAGTAAACATCCTCCTATGCTAAAAGAAAAATGTTCGGCGGCAGTCAGGTTGTCTTTCGAAATTGCTTTCAACACGGGCGAAACAGCGCCGTACCCCAATAATAAGATCAACAAAACCCCAACCACAATATGCCAGTGATTCGAAAGGACCAACAAACCGTCGAGCAATATGTTCATTCACGGCTATGGATAAGAAGGATACGAGTTGACAGCCGTTGCTGTAGGGGTGGCTTGGGATGGTGGCGTTGGGCTGATTTTGGTAGTCGAAACTGTTATTGGCGTCGGAAGCGCAAGAGACGAGATGACCAAACTTCCTTTGGCGATCAGGTGGTCCTCGGTTTTCGAAAAGACCTCCAGTTCTATCGTTTCTCCAAGGGGAATTTGTTCCCCTACGCAAGAAATACTGGTGGGGAACCCCTCGACTCTCTGACATTCATATACAATTTCATTTCCATGCCACCGAATTTTTAAATAGAAATCCGGGAAAGATAAACCTGGGGTTATAAAGTTGACCAGCATCCCGCCCTCAGTTTCGACGCCACATGATACGACACACAACCCGGAAGGATCAGCGCCGCAGTAAGTTATGTCGAGAACAGGCTGACTGCCTGTAGGGGATGGATGCGCAGGCTTTGAATTGGCGTTAATGAAAACCTTATATCCCCAAACTCCCATAATGGTTAAGGCAACAAAGATGGCGATGCCTATTGCAAATCGTTTTTGCTTCATAGTGCCTCCTCGTATGATATGTATTTGGTAAGCACCAGCTTGCTTACCGCATTGACAAATTGTAGTCCTGATAGCTGGCTCAGGGAGGCTTGCGCTGGTTCTCCTTATAGAGTGAGCGGTGAATGATGACAACCGAGGCGGATTCTGCTTTTCATCTCAATTGAGGGTTGGTGATGTGCGAGTAAGAGTATCCCATCCAGGGTGGCCGAACCGCCGCTCCAGGCGTAATCCAGGTAGGCAAGCGTGGGCAGCGCGGAATCACCGTTGGCATTGGTTGTGAGGATTTGCGGGGGAACAGCCAGAATTTTACCCACCGCCTGAACGAGGTAGACCCAGCGCCCGCCGAATGCGTCCGACACGGCGTGGCCGTCTTCGTTGGAATAAAAATACTTCAACGTTGCACTGTAACGCTCAGTCCGCCAGGAAAAGCCCTAAACTTTACGTTACTGGCATTCCTGGCGGTAAAAACGCGCCGGTTTGCGCTATGGGCAAATGGGTATGGTACGGATTTTTCTATGCGACCGGGTCGTCGGGATGGGCGGCGTTCCAGAGGGCGACCAGATCGTCAGCGGATTTGCCGATGTTCTCGCGGTTTTTGATGCTCCCGGTGAAGACGCCGGGGGTGTTCAGACCGTTCTTGACGGCGGTATCCAGGCGGTGCTGGAGGTCGAACGTGCCATCCAACTGGAGGTTGGGAAGGTAGGAGCCTAACCCCTCCAGTTTGACGCCGCGCCCGGCGCGATTGAAGAAGATAACCGCGTCGCGCAGTTCTTTCGTGACCAGGCTGACTTCGCCCTCGTTCAGCCCGGTGCGGTCGGCCAGATAGCGATTGAGTTCCTCGCTCTGTACGGTCTGCCCCAACTCGACCTGGGGACGGTACGCATTGATGGCTTTGATGCGGTTTGCCATTTTGAAATTCTCCTCTCGTGATGGTTTTGTCTGGAATCTGCCAATTTCTTGGGAAGAAATGTTCTATTTCTTCCCAAGGATTATACCATTTCCTGGGAAGAAATATGATTCACATTAGGGTAAATTACATGGTACTGCTGTTCTCGTCCAATCGCACCACGCGCAGGGCCAATTATGGCCAGCGAGATTCCAATCCATACAGGGAGCCATCCGTGGAGCCGTCCTCCACCACAATGACCTCGAATAAGAGTATTTGCCAGGCGTTTAACGTGCGACGAGAGTCAAGTGGACTTTATACAAAATACTGACCAATTTTACATTAACGGTCACTTGGGCAGCTCCCGCCGTACCGGCATCAACATCAATAGTGCCAACATAGTCCCCAGGCGGGAGCGAGCCAACATTCAGGGTGAAGCCAATCGTTCCCTGTGTAGCTGTCTGTCCCGTAGGCGTATCCATCGTGATCAAGCTGGGGGTCTGACTGGTTGCCGTCCATTGCAACGTGCCGCCTCCATCGTTCTGGATGGTAAAGGCACCCTTGTTCACCGAATAATTCAGCCCGGCCAAGACAGTAATAGTAGATGGCACATTGAGTATGGGCGCTCCCGTATTGACAGATTTTACAATCCCGCCTTCCCTCGTGATCACATACAACCAGTAATCCGTATCCACGGGCGGCGAAACCTGCACCGAACCGCTGGATGAGGATGGGATCGTAACACCATGATCTATCGCCGCATCCAGGAATGCTCCACCGGTCACAGACCAATTAAGCGTGACCGGCGAACTGCCGCTGGCGGTAAAC
>Ga0210014_1001960_pt1 | contig 14679 bp, 15 predicted proteins | sample CryGeymeta201519_FD_183983 | JGI IMG/M metagenome (GOLD analysis project Ga0210014, IMG submission 183983) | Groundwater microbial communities from Crystal Geyser aquifers in Utah, USA - Crystal Geyser metaG 2015-19 (SPAdes) (version 2) | ecosystem: Environmental > Aquatic > Deep subsurface >...
CGAGGATCTGGATCTGGCCGCTGCGTTTGCCGGGCAGCAAACTTAAACCCTTACGGCTGGCGGCAAAACACAGGAGTAAAAGGCCGATGACCAAGGCCAGGGCCCCGAGCATTTTAAAGGCCGGAATCAACAAACTCTCTTCGTTGGTTGCGGGGCCTGCGGCCAGAACCAGCATAGGGGCCAGCACCCAAAAAACGCTCAGAAGGGCTGTTTTCATGACCCCAGATTCTCGATGCGTTCCGACGGGCTGACCACATCCGTCAGGCGCAGACCGAATTTTTCATTCACGACCACCGCTTCGCCGCGCGCAATCAGGCGCGAATTGACATACAAATCAAGGGGTTCTCCGGCAAGCTTTTCCAGCTCGATCAGGGTGCCTTCCTGCATTTGCAGCAGATCACGCACCAGAATGCGGGCACGACCCACTTCAACCGAAACCTGCAAGGGGATATCAAGCAGAAGGTTGATGCCTTTTTCGTTGCGCGATGCGTTATCGGTGGAACTCAGGGCCTTTTGATCAACCTTACTTTTTTCCGTCATTATTAACCTCCATCGGGGAGTGCCCCGGTTATCAAAATCGCTTTTTGTCGCCCCTGAACACCGGCAATCCCCTGAAATTTGGCACGTCCTTCAACCAGCAATTTCAACGGGCTGTCCGGGTCACAGTTTAAATCAATGACATCTCCCACTTCAAAATTGAGGATATCGCGTACCCGCAAGGAAATTTGTGCCAACTGAGCTTCGACTTCAACATCCATCATTTGCAGTTCGTCGAGGATCGCTTTTTGCCACTGGTTGGTGCGGATCGTCGACATGGGCAGTGACGCATGTTCGCGGTATTTTTCCACCAGGGGCTCGAGGGATGCGTGGGGCAGCACCAAGGTGATTTCGCCTTCGGCTTCATCGATGCTGGTCTGGTAGTGCGCGACCAGTACGCCCGCATCGTGGCTGATATGACTGAGGAGGCGCAGGTTGCTCTCAATTTTGACCAAATGCGCTTCGACGGTCTGCATCTGAGCAAAACTTTTGGCCAGATCTGGGCAGCTGTCGGCAACGACATCATGAATAACATTCAGCTCAATCGCGCTCATGGGGCGCTGTGGAATATTTTTTACATTGGCAGCGCCGCCCAGTACCAGTTCGACCAGGGCGTAGGAAATCTGCTCGTTGAAGACCACCAGGGTATTGCCCCGCAGGGGTTCTAGTTCGACGATACCAATAGCACCGCGACCACTGAGACGCTGGAGCAACCCCTCAAAGGTCATGGATTCAAAACCAGTCAATTTCAGGTTGGTGGCACGTTGCAGGCGGTTGGCCAAAGAAGTTGCGTAATTGCGCGCAAAGGCATCGAGCACCAGATCAAAGTTGGGCAGTTTCCAGTTTTCCGGCCCTTGGGAACGAAACAAATTGAGCTGAGAGACCCGGCGCTTGTCCTTTGGGCTTTCATCATCGACCGGGTCAATTTCGACCTGCCCGTGCCGCACGGCTGACAGCAGTTCGGCAATCTCTTCTTTGCTGAGGATGCGTTCCACGGCTGCTCTCTACTGAACCACGAAATCGGTGAAGTAAATGCGTTTGACCTTGCCTTTGGTCAGAATTTCATTCAGGCGGTTGATCAATTCCCCACGGAGCTGAAGTTTCCCTTGCATATCACGCAATTCGCCGTAAGTTTTGTTGCCGATCAGCAGCAAAATGGCATCTTTGATCTGCGGCAGGCGGTTGTTGATTTCAGTCGCCGTTGATTCGGCATCGACTTCCAGGGTGATGGCGGCTTTGAGATAACGACTTTCCTGGTCATCGAGAATATTGACAATGAAGGTATCAATATTGACCATGGGACCGACCTGCTTGGCCTGAGCGGCCAAAGAGGCTGCTTCGGTTTGGGGGTCAACCTTCTTGTCCTTGTTGCCAAGCAGAAAGTAGGCAGCGCCACCACCGATAATCAGCAGCAAAACAACAGCGGCGATGATGATCAACTTCTTTTTTGATCCTTCTTCGGTGGGTGTGGTTGCTTCTTTTTTCGCCATGATCCGTCCCTTGTTTTGTGGTTATCCCCTCGGGGGCGTGCGTTTAAAAAGGTGCCTGTTCACTGGCATCAATCAGATACGGCAGGTTGTCACCGGGGCCACCCTGGCTTTCGAGGACAAATTCGACGCGCCGATTCAGGGCGCGGGCGGCGTCGCTGTCTTCTGGGTACAAAGGTTTTTGCCCGCCATAGCCGGTGGCTGCCAAACGATCGAGGGGCAGCAACTGTTTGCCGACAAAATACCCCAGCACCGAAACCGCCCGATCAACGGAGAGCTTCCAGTTGGCCATCAAATCGCCGCGACTGTCGGTATGGCCTTCGATTTTCATATTGAAAGGCAAAGGCCGCACCAGTTCGGCAACCTTATCGAGAATGGGTTCGGCAGCGCGGTTCAGGGTGCTTTGACCTGACGCAAACAACACCGCGTCTTCAATTCTTAAAATGACAGCCCCGCGATCCTTAACCAGGGTAATATCTTTATCGATTTTCAATTCATGTATTTTGGAGCGCAAGCGTTTATACACCCGCGAAACCAGATCGTCATCCACCGGTGCGTAGGTCACAACCCGTGGCGGGGAAATGGCGGTGGAATTGCTGCTGGCCATCACGCCGAAGGCCCCGGCCAGGGAATCGCTCGCCTGGCTGAATTTGACTTTGTCCATCGATGCCATGGAGAGCAGCAAAACGAAGAAGGTCAGCAACAGCGTTACCATGTCGCTGAAAGTGACCATCCACATGGGCGCCCCAGCTGGGGCTTTTTTGGGTTTTTTCGCCACCAGGCACTCCTAGCCGAAATTGCTCTGACGCTGTTTGGGAGCAACAAAAGCGTGCAGGCGTTGTTCCATCAGGCGGGGGTTTTCACCCCCCAGGATGGCCTTCATGCCTTCGGTGATCAGAGTTTTAACCAGCACCTCACCTTTCGAGCGCAGCTTGAGCTTGGCCGAAATGGGCAAGGCAATGATGTTAGCAATCAGCGCACCGTAAAAAGTGGTAATCAAGGCCACCGCCATGGCCGGGCCGATCGTTGAAGGGTCATTCATGGTTTGCAGCATCTGAACCAGTCCGATCAGGGTACCAATCATGCCCATGGCCGGCGCATAGCCGCCAATGGAAGCAAAAATTTCGGCACCCTTATCGTGACGTTCCATAATATATTCAATTTCCATGTCGAGCATTTCTTTGAGGGCATCGGGTTCCTGGCCATCGACGGCCATTTGCAGACCCTTAAGAAAGAAATCATCGTCAACGTCGTTCATCACCGATTGCAGACTGAGAATCCCCTCTTTGCGCGCCTTGCCCGCATAGGTTATCAGCTTGCTGATGGTGTCTTCGGGGTTGAGTTCCTTGACAAAGAAGGCTTTGCGTGTAACCGCGAAGGCCCCCATGATTTCCTTGAAGGGGTAGGCCACCAAAATAACGCCGAAGGTGCCACCGATAACAATCAGAGCCGAAGGCAGATCCAAAAAAATCAACAGCGAGCTGCCCTGCATAATTGCGCCGATCAGCAGGCCGAAGGCACCGATCAGACCCAGTAGTGTGGCTAAATCCATGGATCATTCCCCGTGAGGTTGAGTCAGTAAGTCGATGGCCGACTTGCTGCGGGTTGGTTGTCCCGCTGTTGAATGGCAAAGATTGTGCCATGTGCATTGAATAGATATTCAGCTAAATTTTATACGTTTTTTCAACAAGTTAAACAGACTCCTTTGGTTTTTCAGTTTCTTGTCAAAAAAAATGTCGCCCCTTTTCCGGGGCGACATTCAACTTTGTCATGATTTTGACTTAGAACCTTAACGCTTCAGGTTGATGACCTCGGCGAGCATTTCGTCGGTGGTGGTAATGGTTTTCGAGTTGGCCGAAAAACCCCGCTGGGTGGTGATCATTTTGACAAATTCCTGGGCCAGATCAACGTTGGATTGTTCGAGGGCGTTGGTGAAAATATTCCCAACCCCCGAACCGACAGTGCCGACCACCGGTACGCCCGAAGTGGTACTCACCGACCACATATTGTTACCCATCTTATTTAAAGCTGCAGGATTGGTAAACTTCGCCAGGGCCAGCCGCATTAATAGCCGCGGTTGACCATTGCTGAAGTTCCCAACCACATTGCCCTGATTATCGACACTCAGTTTGACCAGTGATCCTGTACCGTAGCCATCCTGCTCCTGGCTGGCAACGACCGAGGGGCTGGAATATTGAGTGACCTGCATGTCGATGGCAACCTGCTGGCTGGCAACGGCACCGTTCGACCAGGCGAGGGCGCCCGTGTTGGTACGCACCACCGGCGCCGGCACCACCGGGTCGCTGCTGGTGTCACCGGGGGTGGTGTAGAGCTGATAGGTTCCTCCGGCATCACTCATACTGATCAGGTTGCCGCTGGCGTCAAAGTTCAATGTGCCTGAACCGACGATTGTCAGTTTTCTTGGTGTTCCCCCAACAAGATCCTCACCATCCACTACGGCATTCCATGTCCAGGATTGATCAGACGTTTTGGTGAAATAGGTTGTCATCAGGTGGGTGCTGCCGAGGCTGTCGAACAGGCGAATCGAGGTGGCGTAGTTGGAAGTCGCCGTGGGATTCAGTGGGTCGAAGGAGACCCCGTTGATACCATTATTCATGGTAGTGATCGCGGTTAAAACATTAGTAGCAAGTCCCAGATCGGCGGTTGCCTGGGTCAGGGCTGCGGTTTGCATTGCCGCATCCCCGCCGTTTCCAGCCGTCCCAAGGGTCGTATAGTCCGGATTAGTCACCCCTCCAGCAGCAATGACGGCTGTGTCCAAGGCATTTGCAGCGGCCTCAATATCGGCAGCCACCCCACTGGTAATGGCGGTCTGCAGATCCGTGACCGCTGTACTGACTGCAGTATAAAGGGGCTCATCGATGGCGGCTTGGGCCTGGGCTGCGGCTTGCAGAGCGGGGTCGGTGGGGGCCGCCGCCAGGTCGGTGTAGGCGGCATTGGTCGCGCCCCAGGCGCCAAGAATACTGTTGTCGACAGCTGTTGCGCTGGCGCCGATATCCGGTACTAATGCGTTCGAATCGGAATCAAGATTGGTATTGAGAGTCAAAGTGCTGGTCTGGCCAGCCTGGGTGAAGGACTGGGTATTGGCGTGAATTGGAACCAGATCGCCAACGGTGTTGCCTTCGGAATCCAGTTCGTAGCCCATCACGTTGTAGCCTTCGGGGTTGACAAAGTTGCCGCCACTGTCAAAGCGGAAAGCGCCGGCGCGGGTGTACTGGTTGTTGATATTGCCGGTAGTCGGATCGCTGACGATGAAAAAACCGGCGCCCTCAACGGCGAGGTCGGTATTTAGTTCGGTACTTTCGAAGGTGCCCTGGCTAAAAATATTGTCGACAATTGATAGGCCTGCACCGCGTCCAACTTGGGAAGTGCCGCCGGAACCGGCAATCTGGCTGGAAAGCAGATCACCAAAAATGGTGCGACTGGCTTTGAAGCCGACGGTGTTGGCATTGGCGATGTTGTTGCCGATAACACTCATGGCGTTACCATTGGCATTCAAACCACTGACACCACTGAACAATGAACTGGAAACTCCCATAATCTTTCTCCTTGTCGTGAAGGGATCTCGGTCGGTCGATTCCTTCGCGAACCTCCTCAGTGAGGACCGGTTCGGCTAGGCGATAACTGCACTGTCTATCTGGGTAAAAACATTGTTTTTCAGTTGGTCACGATCAACGACTGTGACCACAGTTTCATTTTTGACGCTGACCACCAGGGCGGTATCATCGAGCATCACCAGCGAATCGCGGCCACCTTTGGCATCGACGCGGGCCACGGCTTGCTCAAGACGCTGTAATTGAGTGGCGTCGAAATTGATGCCCCGCGCGGCCATCCGGCTTTGTGCATGGGCGGAAAACGTGACGGCGCTGCTTTTTTGTGCCTGCTGTAAAAATTGATCAAAAGCACCGACCGGACCACCCGCAGAACGATTTTTCGCGGGTTGCGTCGGACTGACGGGCTGAATCGGTTGCGGAAGGATGGTCAGACCGTCGTTCATAAGAAGGCCGTTGGTGTCTGTGTCGCGCTGGTTGAGTTGGCCGTGTTTTCCGTTGCGGCAAGAGCAAGCGTGGCCGGGTCTGCCATGGCCGATCCCACCCGGGAAACCTTGCTCATATCAAAAATTCCGGCAGCAGTGACCAGACGCGCTTCATCGCTATCCAGATCAACGCCCGAGACAAGAGTGCGGATGAGGGATTGGCTTTGCAGAACGTCCTCATTTTCATCCAGGGCTCTGACCACCAGTTCGTAACTTCCGGGTTCAACGGGCATGCCGTTGCTGTCGGTGCCGTCCCACTGAACAAAATATTCCCCCGGTGCGGTATCGCTGCCGGGGATGGTCACCACCGGATTGCCGGTACTGTCAAGGAGGTAAAGGTTGACGCTATCTGCCTGATTTTCGAGGCGGTAGCCCAAGGTCTGGGATCCGCCATCGGTTTCGAACCGACTGGCTTGCACGACAATCTCTTCGCCCATCAGGCCGAGAGCCGATTGGCGTTCGACCTGGCCAGCCATGGCGGCAAAGGTCTCAAGTTTGCTACTCATGTTACTCAGCTGTTCAAGTTGGCTGAACTGGGCGAGTTGGGAGGTGAATTCGGTGGCATCGGCAGGATTCAGGGGATCCTGATTTTGCAGTTGGGCAATCAGCAGCTTGAGAAAATCGTCCTTGCCCAGGGCGGTTTCTTTTGAACCCTGATTCTGGAACAGACTGCTGGTATTGGTGACATCACTGATGGTCGACATAAAGATCTCCTAAACCCTGAGACTGATTGAGCCCGCAGGCTGCTGAAGTATCTGCTGCAACGGGATATCAAGCTCTGGTGGCGGCCAGTCGGTGACCGCAGGCCGATGCCCTTGATGCCCCTGTTGTTGCGGTTGCTGCCACTGAGACGCCTGGTCGCGTGCCTGGCTGTGTCCGCCCTGAACATCGACGCGGAAACTGTCGATCTTTAATCCCTGCATTTGCAGGGCGTCGCGCAGTTGGGGGAGATGACGGTCAAGAACCTCCTGCACCTGCTGAGTCTGGGCATGTAACTGGGCGCGCAGCTTGTCGCCTTCCATGGTCAATTCAATGCGCAAGGTTCCAAGCTCGGCCGGATTCAGACGCAGCAACATGCGGCTGGTTTCACCATTGTTCCCGGCGGCCAGGTGCCTGACCACCTGATCAACCAATTGAGTCTCAGGCAGCTGTTGCCCGGTTGGCAGCTGCATTATTTTAACGGCAGCCACATCATTTAACCCGGCAGCCTGGATTGCGCGTGGCCCATTGACGACCATGTGCATGGCAGCTTCGGCGCGCTCTTGCTGCGGCGCGGCAAACGCTATCTCGCTAATTTCTAGCTGACCGGCCGCGGTCGATTCTTCAGAACTTCCCGCTGATGGCACGGCAAATGATGGTTCTGTCCCTTTTTGCTCAGATTGTGGATGAGCAGAGGCCGCTGCAAAAATTTTTGCCATCTGTGATTCCTGCAGCCCCGTTTTCGTGTCAGTCAGGGATCCGGATAACGGCCGCGGTGTGAATGCGGGGTTTTCATCCGAAATGTCAAAAGATAGGGGAGCCTGGCGCGAATTTTCGACCGTCCGCGCGCTTTGCCTGTTTGCACCCTGAACGGCCTGGGCTTCCATACGAAGCGGGTTGTCAACCGGCGGGGCAAGGTTGATGCGTTCCGCGCGGGGCGCTCTCTCCGTTGCCGCCTGCGCGGCGGCACTTGAAGCAGAAATCACCAGAGGCAGAATTCGGTCGAGCTGTTGTTGCAGGGCTTGATTGCCGGGCGGTTGATTAAATGGTTCGGGAATACGCCCACTCTGCATCATCACCGCCATCAACTGGCGAAGTTCGGCGGTATTGCGTTGGTTTATGTGCGTTTCCCCCGTTTGCGCTTGTTGATCGCTGACAGTTTCTGCAACCGACGACTCCTGGGGTGTGTTGTTCCGGGGCCCTGTCGTCTGGCCGAGGGTCTCTTCAACGTACTGAGACAGAATATCCAGGGCCATGCTCACAACTTCAGCCCTTTCGGTTTGAGGTTCAGCCACAAGTCTAGTCGTGTTTAGCGGAGTGATTTCTTCGGTCTGATTTGACAGCCAATCGGCAACAAATTCCTGAACCCGCTCGGCGGCGGCAATGCGCTCGCTCTGGGCCGAGGGTTGCAGATAGCTGGCACTCTCATCGAAGAGTGCGGCCATATAAAAAGGGGCCATGGCTTCCGCAGCGCTCGCTTCAGGTTCTTCATCGGATAGGTCGATTGTGGAAACTTCCGACCTTGGTGTCTTTGCTTCTTCGGTTGCAGTTAGGTGACTACGGGGTTGAGTTTCGGAGTTAGTCTCCAGCTTGGGCTGGTTTGTATCAGGGTAGGTTTGTGGTCCGCTGCCAGGGGGCTGCTCCCGCGTTGCCTGACGCGGAGCCTGCCGGGGGGCTGCTTCGGTTCTGCGCTGGCGCGTTACTTCAGGTTCCGGGCGGGTGGCCCGATGTAATGCCTTGCCGAAGGCCTGATCCGCTGGTTTAGCCGCTGAAGCGGCAGGGCTTTGCGCGCCCATGGGGACAACGGAGGTAAAATCTGCTACATAGAATCCTGGCATAAGCTGTCACCTCATTCGGCAAGAGAGTCGTCTCTCGTCCTAGTAACCCGGAGTCTGGTTGACCGGAATTTCCGTAAAACCGGTGCTCAGTTCGGTGGCGGTTTTTTCGTCCAGATTGTTGAGAATTTTTCCGGCGGTTTTTTTGTTCATGGTCGCCAACAGTTCAATTGCCAGTTGCGGGTCAAGATTTTTCAGCAGCTCGGCAGCTTTGGCTTCGTTCATTTTTTCGTAGATCTTGCCCAATTCTGCCACCCGCTTGCCCTCTTCCAGTTGTTTGCGATTGAGAAGTCTGCTTAGTTCGTCGCGCAGGTTCTGCATCTGGACGAGCTTCTTATCGACTTCCTTTTGCAGAGTCTTTAGCTGCATTTGTTCGACTTTCAATTGATCGCCTTCCAACTGAAAGCGATTGTATTGTTCTTCGATGGCGGTGCGGATGCGGCGTTCTTCCACTGAGGATGGTTGGTTCGGGTTGGGCTCGACGGCTTTTACGCCCTGGGCCAGCAACAGAATGAGGATGAGCAGGGCAAAAGATTTCATCAGCGGTCTCCTTTGCGACGCAAACTGATTTCATCGAGCAGAATTCGTTCTTTCTGATCGAGTTTGCGCAGATATTCCGCCAGTTGCTTGTCTTTTAGCTTTTCAATGACTTTGCGTTCGCGCATGGCATGCATGAGTTCAAGCCGACATTGATTGAGCATCAGGGTCATTTGTTCGAGCTGCTCCTTTAATCGAGACTGTTTTTGCCGCAGATGAAAAATTTCATCTTCAAACAGTTGCAGTTCCATCACCGACAGCCCTTCGGACTGCTTTTGTTCGATCTGCTCCTTTAATCGAGACTGTTTTTGCCGCAGATGAAAAATTTCATCTTCAAACAGTTGCAGTTCCATCACCGACAGCCCTTCGGACTGCTTTTGTTCGATCTGCGCCACCACGCTTACCCGCTGTTGTTCGATGGCCTGGTTTTGTTGTTCAAGAACGGTCTGTGCCTGAAGGGTTTCCGCCAGCTTTTGTTGGGCCTGATCTTCGAGAATTTTTCGATAATCAAGCACCGTTTGCAGTTTAAACTTTTGGGCCATTTTATTACCTGCTCTTGTGAATTCAGCCGCGTCGATCCTGCGTCAGAAGTTCCATTTCAGCCAAAGTTTCTTCCAAAGTGAAGGCGGCATTCATGTCCTGGCGCAAAAAATCGGTAATGACTTCAATGCGCGAAATGGCATAATCGATACGCGGGTTACTGCCCGCGACATAGGCGCCGATGTTGATGAGATCTTCGGCTTCACGGTAAGTCGCCAGAATTTCACGGATGTCACCGGCCTTTTTCAGGTGCGCCGAGCTGACGATATCGCGCATAACGCGACTGGCCGAATTGAGAATATCAATACAGGGATAATGGTTACGCGCCGCCAGCTCACGCGAGAGCACAATGTGACCATCGAGAATCGAACGTACGGCGTCAGCCACGGGTTCATTCATATCATCGCCCTCCACCAGCACGGTATACAGGGCAGTAATACTGCCCTTGCCAACAAAGGAACCGGCGCGTTCCAACAACTTGGGCAGGGTGGCAAAGACCGACGGGGTGTAGCCCTTGGTGGTGGGAGGCTCGCCAATGGCGAGACCCACTTCGCGCATGGCCATGGCAAAACGCGTGACCGAATCCATTAACAGCAGCACGTTTTTGCCCTGGGCACAAAAATATTCGGCCAGGGTTGTGGCCACAAAGGCGCCCCGCATGCGCAGCAGGGGCGACTGATCTGAGGTGGCGGTAACCACCACCGAGCGCGCCAGACCTTCGGGGCCGAGATCGCGTTCGATGAATTCACGCACTTCGCGACCACGCTCACCAATTAAGGCAATGACATTGACGTCGGCGCGGGTGTGCTTGGCCATCATGCCCAGCAGCACACTTTTTCCAACCCCGGAACCGGCCATAATTCCCATGCGCTGGCCGCGGCCGCAAGTCAGCAGGCCGTTGATCGAGCGCACCCCCAGATCCAGGGCATCGATAATCGGCTCGCGTGACATAGGGCCGGGAGGCAGGGCATAGAGGGGAAATTCCTGTTCAAGGGGCGCCAGGGGCTTATCGTCCAACGGGTTTCCCAGGGCATCGATTACGCGGCCCAGCAACTCCTGACCCACCGGCAGGGTCGCGCTGTCGCGTACTACCCGAATCAGGCTGCCTGGCCCCAGACCACGCAGATCGCCCAGGGGCATGAGCAAGGCCCGGGAATTGCGAAACCCAACCACTTCGGCAGGAACTTTGGGGCCGCCGCCGATGGGAACCAGCTCGCACAGGGTTCCCACCGTCGCTGTCGGACAAAAACCTTCCACCACCAGACCCAAAATCTGCGTGACCTTGCCACTGATTTTCAGGGGATTAATTTCGCGAATGCGCCCGATAATATCCATTAGTAACTCTTCAGTATGCAGAGCCCGAGGCCGCCATGGAACGGGTATCTGTCGCCCGGATGGCGACAGCTAAGCTCCAGGGAGGGATTCATGCGGCCCGTGGAATGGGGGTCTCGGGCTCGGTAACGACAAAGCTGAAGAGATGCATCCATCATTCGGGTCCGGTGATAATTTCTTGCAGCGCCTTGCGTATCTCATCGAGCTGGCTTTCGATGGTGGCATCGACATCGCCGAAGTCTGAAGATATTTTGCAGCCGCCAGCACTGACGGTCGGATCGACATCGAAGCTGATATTCTTCAGGCCGCTGACGCTGGCGAGAAAAAGGGGCTTGTGCTCTTTGACCCGCTCCAGATCTTGTGGATTGAGGCGAATTCGACAGTAATCCGACTGAATCGAGGCCTGGAGGGCATTTTCAATCAAGGCCAGAATATTTTGCGGGTCGGCTTCGAGGGCGCGCCGAATCACCTGTTCGCTAATCGCCATCACCATGCGCAACATATCCTGACTGCTGTTACGCGCCAGGGTTTCACGCAGGCGGCTGATCTCTTCCAGGGCCTCGGTCAAGGCTTTGAGGGTTTGTCCCAGTTTTGCTTCGACCGCCGCACTGCCTTCCTGACGTCCGCGCCGATGCGCCTCATTCACCTCTTGCTGATTCGTTGGTGGTGCGACGGGCGTGACGGGCACCGGTGAACCTTTCTTGTCCTTTTCGCCAGTTGGGCTTTTGGTTGGCGGGGGTGCGCTGAAAGACCGAAATTCAAAGCGTTCCAGTTCGCTGAATTCTTGCCCGCGATAGACTTTAGACAAGCTCATCCTGGCCTCCACGACCTGGAATCACCAGGGTTCCTTCTTCTTCAAGTCGCAGGGCGACCTTAACAATTTCCATCTGCATCGCTTCAACTTCAGAGAGCTTACGCGGTCCCATGGCATCGAGATCTTCTTCAATCATGTCGGCGGCACGCTGGGAAATATTGGCGTAGACTTTCTCTTTCAGTTCATCCGAAGCGGTCTTCAGGGCCAGGGTCAGGCTGTCGGTACTCACCTCACGCAGCACTGTCTGCATGGCGCGACCATCAAGGGCGCGCAGATCTTCAAAGGTGAACATCCGTCGCCGTATTTCTTCGGCCATTTCGGCATCAGCGGCTTCAATGCCGGTCAGAACTTGCTGATCCAGACCTTTTTCGAGCCGTGCCAGAATTTCGACCACCTTGTCGATACCGCCCACCTGCTTTTTGTCCTGCCCGACGACCACGCCGATTTCGCGTTGCAGGGCATCTTCAATGCGACTGATCACTTCTGGGGCAACGGTTTCAATTTTAGCAATGCGGTACATCACTTCGCCACGCAGATCTTCGGGAATCTGGGCCAACACGCGGCTGGCGTGATCTTCACGCTGGGTCGAAAGAATCAGCGCCACCGTCTGCGGGTGCTCATTTTCCAGCAGGCTGGCCACCATACGCGGGTGCATTTTTGAGATGGTTTCAAGTGGGCGACCTTCAATGCCGGCCGTGACCTGATCAATCAGATATTCGGCGCGCTGGTGATTTTCTCCGCCCATAATCGCGTTGCGTGCAAACAGATCACCCTTGATATACACGCCCATATTATTGTCGCGGGCATCCTTGTATTCCTGCAAGACTGAACGCGCCAGTTCCGGGTCAACCCGTTCAATGTCGCTCATGCAGCGGCTGATATCGCGCACTTCACTGTCATCCAGGGTTTCGAAGATACGCGCTGCCGCTTCTTCACCCAGGCAGATCAGCAGGATCGCCGCTTTTTTGACACCAGTCAGTTTTTCAGGGACTTTCAACGCTTTGTCTCCACGCCATCCACGAATTTTACTTTCTTACGAAAGCAGCAAAGTTATTTTATTTCCTCCCCCTCAGATTCCGCCTTGGAAATCGGTGGATGTCATCCCGGTACTTCTTCACGCAGCCAGGTTTTTACCACCTGAACCGGCGCTTGGTCGCCGCCTAAAACTTCCTGGCGGATCTGGGCGAGGGGGTCACCAGGGCCACCAAGCAGCGGCTTCCCGGCCTGAAGATCGGCCTCAAGTTCCTGAACGGTTTTCATCGGCTGAGTCTGGTTGGTGGCACTGCGCATGGTTTTGAGCATGGGGCGCAAAAAGAGCAGATAGGCCATCAGCGCCGCCAGACTCAGCAGGCCATATTTAATCAGCGGCATGTAGGGGTAAATCTGGGTGATGGGTGAAGCCGGCTCAAAGGGTTCATCAATGAAATCGGTTTCAAAGGGCATGGAAACCACACTCAAAGCATCGCCACGGGTGTCATCCAACCCCAGGGCCGTGCGTACCATTTTTTCGATTTCCTGCAATTCGGCAGCGTCTCGCGGGACAGGTGTGGCGGTTGTTCCTTCAGCACCGGGCGTCAGCTTGTCGGCAACCAGCACCGAAACCGAAACTTTGGTCAGGCTGCCGACCGATTCTACCAGCTTACTGGTGATCCGACTGACTTCATAATTCACCGTTTCCTGGGCCTGGCTGGAGGGGGCGGTGGTTATGACGGGGCCGGGAGCCTCCTGACGCAGGTTGGATGCAACGCCAGGCACCCCGGAAACGCCTTCGGTCGAGCCACGCTCGGTGCTGGTTTGCTCACTGAGGACCACCGAACCATTTGGATCAACCGCCTGCTCAATGCGTTCGCGCTGATCGAAATTGACCTCGGCAGTCACCCGCACCATGGAATTACCCGCCCCCAGGGCACGATCGAGCAACGACTGGGCGCGCTCTTCCAATCGGCGTTCGAGGGTCTGCTGGTATTCGAGCATGCCTGGCGTCATGGGGCCGGTCATGGCATCGCTGCGGCTTCGGGACAGCACCTTGCCTGACGAATCGACCACGGTCACGTTTTCAGGTTCAAGCTCTTCAATGCTGCCGGCGACCAGATGAATGATTCCCTGTAGCTGGGTGTCCTTGAGTTGGCGGCCCGAACGCAGCTTGATAATCACCGAAGCCGTTGCTTCTTTCTGCTGGTTACGGAACAGGCGTTTTTCGGGCAGGGCCAGGTGAACCCGGGCGCTTTCCACCGGGCCGAGGGAGGTGATGGTGCGCATCAGTTCACCCTGAAGCGCCCGCCGGTAATTCACCTTCTGGGCAAAATCGGTCAAACCAAAACTCTGGCGGTCAAAAATTTCAAAGCCGATCCCACTTTCTGAGAGCCCGGCACCAGCCAGTTCGAGGCGGATCCCGTAAACTTGATCCGCCGGAATCAGAATATCCTTGCCGCCATCGGCGAGTTGATAGGGAACCTTGCGGGTTTTTAACTCCTCAACCACCATGGCGGCATCACGAGCGGGCAAATTGGCAAACAGCAAGCTGTAATCGGCAACGCGACTCTGGACGATGATCGCGCCAAACGCCAGGACGCTGACCAAGGCCACCCCGACCAGACTCAGTTTGCGTGCCAGGGACCATTCCGTGATCACCGTCATCAAGTTTTTTGTTTCCGTTGTTGCTTCCGCCATATTGAAACCTCATTTCACGTCAATCAATGTGTTGTCAGGTACCATTACACCTGCATGCGCATAATTTCCTGGTAAGCCTCAACCACCTTGTTCCGCATCTGCACCACCATGCGCAGGGAAATTTCGGCCTCTTCCATCTTGATCATCACTTCATGAATGTTGCTGCTCTGGCCG
>Ga0210014_1001962_pt1 | contig 14665 bp, 12 predicted proteins | sample CryGeymeta201519_FD_183983 | JGI IMG/M metagenome (GOLD analysis project Ga0210014, IMG submission 183983) | Groundwater microbial communities from Crystal Geyser aquifers in Utah, USA - Crystal Geyser metaG 2015-19 (SPAdes) (version 2) | ecosystem: Environmental > Aquatic > Deep subsurface >...
CGCCAACACGCACTGCCACAAATACCTCAACCAACACCGCCACCCTCACCTCGACCTCCACGCCGACGCCGACGTTCATTCCCACTTCGACGATGACGCCCACCCTTGTCCCTGCCCTGGCGGTGCTGATCAACGAGGTGGCCTGGGCGGGCACGAACGCTTCTGCCAATGACGAGTGGATCGAACTATACAACCCCGGCTCGCAAGCCATCAATTTATCTGGCTGGCGGCTGGCAGCCGACGATGGCAGCCCGGATATCGCCTTGAGTGGACAGATCGCGGCAGGCGGCTACTACCTGCTCGAGCGTACGGACGACACTACGATATCAGACATGCCGGCCGATTTGATCTACAGCGGGGCTTTATCAAACGATGGTGAAATTCTACGCCTGTATGCCCCGGATGGGGATGCAGTGGATACGGCGAACCTGGACGGTGGGGCCTGGCCGGCGGGCAGCGGTTCGCCACAATATGGCAGCATGGAGCGGCGCGGCGTGCTGCCGGATAGTGCAGCGGCCTGGATCACCAATACCGGCGTGGTCGCCAATGGGCACGATGCAGATGGAAACGCCATCAAAGGCACGCCGGGGCAGCCCAACTGGGCTTACTCGGTCACGCCCACCTTCACGGCCATATCCACCCCTACCCGCACCCTGACGCCCACCCCGACCCGCACGCCGACGCGTACCCCGACCCGCATGCCGACGCGTACCCCGACCCACACGCCGACGTGCACCGATACACCTTCGCCCACAGCCACGTCTACTCTCGCCTATACCGCCACCCTCACCCCGACCGTCACAGAGACCTTCACCCCCACCCCCACGTCCACTGCCACACCCACCTCGACCCTCACCCCCACGCCGACGGCCGTCCCGGTGCTGGCGGTGCTGATCAACGAGGTGGCCTGGGCAGGCACGAACGCTTCTGCCAATGACGAGTGGATCGAACTGTATAACCCCGGCTCGCAAGCCATCCATCTATCTGGCTGGCGGCTGGCAGCCGATGATGACAGCCCGGATATCGCCTTGAGTGGACAGATCGCGGCCGGCGGCTACTACCTGCTCGAGCGCACGGACGACACTACGATATCAGACATCCCGGCCGATTTGATTTACAGCGGGGCTTTATCAAACGATGGTGAAATTCTACGTCTGTATGCCCCGGATGGGGATGCAGTGGATACGGCGAACCTGGACGGTGGGGCCTGGCTGGCGGGCAGCGGTTCGCCACAATATGGCAGCATGGAGCGGCGCGGCGTGATTGCCGACAGCTCGACGGCCTGGCTCACCAACACCGGCGAAGTAGCCAACGGGCACGATGCGGCTGGCAATCCCATTAGGGGTACACCGCGCCAACCTAACTGGGCGTACACCGCTACGCCTATTCCCACGGCTGCGGCTACGCGTACCCCCATTCGTACACCAACGCGCACCCCTACTCGTACTCCCATACGCACCCCCAACCCTGTGCCAGGCATCCTGGTCATCAATGAGTTCCTGCCTCGCCCGCGCACCGACTGGAACGGGGACGGCGCGGTCAACGTCGAAGATGAGTTCGTCGAGGTGATGAACGTGGGAACTCAGGCTGCTGACTTGAAAGGCTGGAGGCTCGATGATGGCGATGGCGGTTCCAGTCCGTACACGCTGCCCAGCCTGATGCTCCAGGCGGGACAAAAGGTCGTCTTTTATGGCTCACAGACGCACATCTCACTCAGCGATGGCGGAGATACAGTGCGCCTCATACATCCGGTTGGACAGGTGGTTGACATTTACAACTACCCGGCCGTCAAAGAGCCGGATCAGTCCTGGTGCCGTCTGCCGGACGGAAGCAGAGCCTGGACTTCAGCCTGTCGTCCGACTCCCGGCATGGCCAACACCGCCAGCGAGACCGGGACCGCAACCATAACGCTCAACCCCGGATATGAGGACGAAAGCGAAACACGCACCTGCCTGCTGCCGGATACACTGCCCAGCGAGATTTTGCAGGCGGAGTGCGAATCCCAGGGCGCGGATGTGTGGAATTCGGGCTATTGGGATGCTGAAACGAGGGAGATGATCTGGTTGGAAAGCCGCTATAAATGGGGTGTGTTTATCCAATGACTCGCAGCGGCATGGCGGGATTCAACATTATTGCGTTTGTTTAGAACATTTGAATGCCCCAATGGTCGAGTTACGCGCCGGCATGATAAAATCAATGGATAAGGAAAATTCATCCTATGGATAATCTATCAACACCATCACGATCTACTATCTACGATAGTTCCAAACAAAGAAATTCGGCTATTGAAGAACTTCGATCAATTTTCAAGTATCGCGACTTGATTTTTCAATTGATACGCCGTGATCTTGTAACACGATATAAGCGTTCTGTATTGGGGATTCTATGGACTATGCTCAATCCCCTGGGAACGATGCTGATCCTATCCGTTGTTTTTTCCCAACTTTTCAATATGCGCGGCACTTATCCCGCTTTTATCATAACGAACTTAATTGCGTGGAATTTCTTTTCGCAAACGACACTTGCGTCATTGAATGCCATGTTATGGGGCAGCAGTTTGTTCCAGAGAATTTATTTACCCCGCACATCCTTCGTGGTTTCTACAATTGGTACGGGGCTTGTGAACCTGCTTCTTGCTCTGATACCACTCGTTTTTATTTATTTAGTCACCGGAGCTCCACTTCACGCTACCATTCTTTTTTTACCAGTATCTTTGTTTCTGCTGGCAGCCTTTTCGCTGGGGGTCAGTTTGATCCTCTCGACATTTGTTGCTTTTTTCCCGGATGTTGCCGAAATGTACCCGATTATCTTGACAGCCTGGATGTATTTGACACCGATCATTTATCCCGAAGAACTGTTGGCGAATATTTTTAATGGTTGGTTGTTGCGGCTCAACCCGCTTTTCCCGGTAATCAAGGTTTTTAGAACGGTCATATTTGATGGTAAGGTTCCTACTTTGGCGGAGTGGGGTATTGCTGCCGGGATTGCCCTGGGGGCGTTATTGATTGGCTGGATATTCTTTACACAGAAATCGAAATCTTTTGCATACCATGTCTAATCTAATCCCCGAGCCACAAAACGACACCGCGATTTTCTTGAGCGGCGTCTCAGTCCGCTACCGTTTGCCGAATGAGAAAGTGGCTACCCTGAAAGAATACATGATACGATTGATTCAGGGCAAAGTCCGCTATAACTCTTTTATGGCATTGAACGGTGTCAGTCTGGTCATAAAAAAAGGAGAAACTTTTGGAATTCTGGGGCGGAATGGAGCCGGGAAATCAACACTTTTGAAAGTGATTTCACGCGTCTTGATGCCGACCCAGGGACGGGTCTGGGTTAATGGTATGGTCTCTCCTTTGCTTGAACTGGGAGCCGGCTTCCACCCCGAACTGACCGGGATGGAAAATATCCATCTTAACGCTACATTGCTTGGCCATAGCCGCAAAGAAATCAGGCAGAAAATCCCGGAAATCCTTGATTTTGCCGAGATCGGGGGTTTTATCGAAGCTCCTTTGCGTACCTATTCATCTGGTATGATTGCCCGGCTGGGTTTTTCAGTAGCAACTGCCTGGCTCCCGGATATTCTAATTCTGGATGAGGTGTTATCGGTGGGCGACGCTGCATTTGCCCAGAAATGCACCGAACGCATGAGGTCTTTCCGTGAAAGTGGCGCCACTGTGTTGCTGGTTTCTCATTCTGTTGATACCGTTCGATCGCTTTGCCAACGGGCGCTCTTGCTCGAGCACGGGAATATCCTGGAAACAGGCCCGGCAAGTGAAGTCAGTGAAAAGTATCATCACATGATATTTGGAAAATAAGTATCTTCTCAATAATTCGGGGGAAGATGGGGGGTTCGCAGGTGTGCGCAGCACACCTGCGAACCCCCCGCCCCCCTTTCTTGAGAAGATACGAAAATAATATCTTCTTGGGATCGGAGCCATGCAATTTATTCGAACTGATATTCCGGAAGTCGTCATCATTGAACCGCGTGTGTTCGAAGACTCGCGTGGTTTCTTCATGGAAACCTATCAAGCCCAGAAGTTCGCGCAAGCTGGAATTGGTTTTATTTTCGTACAGGATAATCATTCCCGTTCAACGCAATACACGTTGAGGGGGCTTCACTATCAAATTCGCCATGCCCAGGGCAAGTTGGTTCGGGTTGTGGCTGGTGAAATTTTCGATGTAGCAGTGGATATTCGCCGCTCATCATCAACTTTTGGCAAATCAACCGGCATCCTCCTTTCTGTACAAAACAAACGCCAGCTCTGGATTCCGCCTGGTTTTGCGCACGGTTTTTATGTTCTCTCTGAGTGGGCAGAAGTGCTGTATAAGGCAACCGATTACTACTCCCCCGAATCGGAACGAACCATCATTTGGAACGATCCAAGCATTGGCATTCAATGGCCTTTAGATCATGGAAAACCGCCCATCCTTTCAACAAAAGACGCGGCAGGCGTTTTGTTCACGCAGGCAGAATTATTTGAATAAATATGCGAAATATTCTTGTCACTGGCGGAGCCGGTTTTATTGGCTCTAATTTTGTCCGTTTTGTTTTGGGGACCCAGCCTGATGTTTTCGTCGTCAACCTGGACCTGCTGACCTATGCCGGCAGTCTGGAAAACCTAAAAGATTTACCCTCTCCAGACAGGCATGAGTTTATCAAGGGTGATATCTGCGACCAGGCGCAGGTTGAGGAACTTCTGCGGCGCTATGAGATTGATGCCATCGTTCACTTTGCGGCGGAGTCGCACGTTGACCGTTCCATCCTTGGCCCGCGTGCCTTTGTGCAAACCAATATCTTTGGCACGTTTTCCCTTCTGGAAGCAACTCGCAAGGTCTGGTTGGACGAAAACAGGGCAGACGCAAAAACTGTCCGCTTCCATCATATTTCCACAGATGAGGTCTTCGGTTCGCTGACACCGGATGCGCCTGCTTTCGAGGAGACCACCCCTTATTCCCCGAATTCGCCCTATGCGGCTTCAAAGGCCAGCAGCGATCACTTGGTACGCGCCTACTCGCACACTTACGGCTTACCAGTGACGCTCACAAACTGCTCGAATAACTACGGGCCATACCAGTTCCCTGAAAAACTCGTCCCGCTGATGATCTTGAACGCTTTGGAGGGAAAATCTCTGCCCATCTATGGTGATGGGAAACAAATTCGTGACTGGCTGTATGTGGAGGACCACTGCGAGGCCATCTGGCAGGTGCTGCAGCGCGGGCAGACCGGTGAGAGTTATAATGTGGGCGGGAACAACCAACCCACCAACCTGGAAATCGTAGATGCCATCTGCGATATTCTGGACGAGTTGAAGCCCGCCTCGCCTTACCGGCCTCATGCCAGTTTGAAACAGTTCGTGGCCGACCGTCCGGGTCATGATAGGCGTTACGCCATGAACATCGAAAAAATTGGTGTAGAATTGGGCTGGCAGCCGAAACATGCTTTGAAGGAAGGTCTCTTGAAAACTGTGCGCTGGTATTTGGAACATGGCGATTGGATCCAAGCCATTCGCAAACAGCAGGGCTATCAGGATTGGTTGAACCAAAATTATACCCAGCGAGAGGAAAAGCGGTTATAGGGACAATTGTTTTCATAAGCAGTATTACTTGGCAACACCCTACCATATGTTTGGGGTAGGCAAGGCATTGATGAATGCAATGAAGGCGGACACCAACAATTGAGCCATATGCGCTTAAAGTATTCAACGACCGATCCTTCGCAAAATGAATTTTTGATATTTGCTTCTATCGTTCTAAACTCGAGTTTGACATCAAACCCAAATCATCATAGCCAATTGGAGCGAGCCTTGCCAGAAAAGCATGCCCTGAGGAACGAAGGGGCGGCGGCTGAACTGCAGGCCGTTACACCCAGCGAAAGGAAAAGCAGAAAATGAAAGGAATTATCCTGGCAGGCGGCAAGGGAACGCGTTTGCATCCCATCACCCTGGCAGTTAGCAAGCAGTTGCTGCCGGTGTATGACAAGCCGATGATCTATTATCCGCTTTCGATGCTGATGCTGGCGGGCATGCGTGAGATTCTGGTCATCAGCACCCCTGAGGATCTGCCGCTTTTCAGGCGTTTGCTGGGCAGCGGCCAGCAGTGGGGCATGCAATTCAGTTATGCCGAACAAGCCGAGCCGCGCGGTTTGGCGGATGCCTTTATCGTCGGAGAGGAGTTCCTTGGTGAGAATCCAGCCTGCCTGATCTTGGGAGATAATATCTTCTTCGGGCAGGGCCTGCCCGGCCAGTTGCGCCAGGCAGCTCGATTGGAAGAAGGCGGAATTGTGTTTGCTTATCCGGTGCGTGACCCCCATCGCTATGGCGTTGTCGAATTCGACGATCGGGGGCGAGCCATCAGCCTGGAAGAGAAGCCGGCCAAACCGCGCTCGAATTATGCCGTTCCGGGACTGTATTTCTACGACCAGCGCGTGGTATCTTTTGCCAGGGCGCTCGAACCCTCGGCACGCGGTGAAATCGAGATCACAGACTTGAACAAAGTTTACCTTGAAATGGGCCAGTTGCAGGTCCAGCAGTTGGGGCGCGGTATTGCCTGGCTGGATGCCGGCACGCACGAATCGCTTTTGCAGGCGGCCAATTTCATCCAGGCGGTGCAGGAGCGGCAGGGAATTATGATTTCCTGCCCCGAGGAGATCGCCTATCGGATGGGTTACATCGACGCCGGGCAGGTGCGCCATTTGGCCCTGGCGACCAACAACCAGTATGGGGCGTACCTGTTGCGACTGCTGGAAGAGGCACGATGATGCTGAAGATTCTGCTTCTAGGCAACACTGGCCAGCTTGGCTGGGAACTGCATCGCACGCTGCAGCCTCTTGGGAAGGTGGTCGCGCTCGATTACCCAGAAGTCAATATGGCCGATACGGTCAGCATTCGCAAGACAGTGCAGGAGCACTGTCCAGAGGTTATCATTAACGCGACGGCCTATACTGCGGTGGACAAGGCCGAGAGCGAGCCTGAATTAGCCGAAGCAATCAATGCCACTGGCCCGGCGGTACTGGCAGAAGAATCTCACAAATTAAATGCTTTGTTGATCCACTTCTCAACCGATTATGTATTCGATGGTAAAAAAGGTTCACCATATACTGAAACAGATGCGCCAAACCCGATCAATGTTTACGGCCTGACCAAATTGCATGGAGAGCAGGCCATCCAGGCTGTGGGCGGCGCGTATCTTATTCTTCGCACCAGTTGGGTGTACAGTCTTCGCCGTGAGAGCTTTGTGTCTAAGGTGTTGGAATGGGCACGCACACAAAAGACACTGCGCATTGTGGACGACCAAATCGCCAACCCGACCTGGGCGCGCATGTTAGCTGAAATCACTGCCCAAGTGTTAGCCCGCGGCGAGGAGTATATCCATGAACGTGCCGGGCTGTACCACCTGGCCGGAGATGGGTATGCCAGCCGCCTGGAATGGGCGCGCAAAATTTTGGAGTTCGATCCTCATAGGGAAACCCAGGTCTGCAAAGAAATCTTACCTGCTTTGACGAACGATTTTCCAACCCCGGCGCAGCGCCCGCTCTTTTCGGCCTTGAATTGCGATAACTTCGCTGCCACCTTCACCCTTCACCCTGCGGGTACTTCGCGGGTACTTCGCGGGCTGCGCCTGCCCCCTTGGGAGGCGGCGATGCGAATGGCCATGGAGCGCTAATGTGTAGTAGAATCACGCTTGCAGGAAGCGAGAGACGGTAAGTATTGGGGAACGACACCGATTTGGCTGCGGCCGGAGGCCGCACTACAATAAATCGCGTAGGAAGGAGAGATCAGCCATGGGCGTGACATATATTGAAGGGGTGGTGGTCGGTTCTTCAGGCAAGGAGGTTGAGGCGCGCTTTCTGGTGGATAGCGGGGCTACGTATACCCTGCTGCCTGATAAGGTTTGGAGGGCCGTAGGATTAACTCCCAAGCGCAGAGTCACCTTTATCCTGGCCGATGGCGCCGCTGCGGAACGGGATATATCCGAATGCTTGATCAAACTACCCCAAGGGGAAGGACATACCCCGGTGATCCTCGGCGAGCCAGGGGACGAGCCGCTTTTAGGCGTAGTAACGCTTGAGATTCTTGGATTGACGCTTAACCCGTTCACCCGGCAGCTCCAACCCATGCGCATGCTCCTGGCATGAAAACTGGGCGGGGAACAGGCAGTTCAAACTGTGGATGACGCCTGTCTTATTTTCCGCACGGCCTGGGTATACACTCTAAGAACGAGTGCAGGCAGCCTGCGGCAAAGTGGTTTCGTCAATAAAGTGTTGGACTGGGCGCGCCAGCAGGAAACTCTGCGTGTGGTGAGCGACCAAGTCGCCAATCCTACTTGGGCGCGCATGTTAGCTGAAATCACTGCCCAAGTGTTAGCCCGCGGCAAGGAGTATATCCATGAACGTGTAGGGCTGTACCACCTGGCCGGCGGGGGTTTTGCCAGCCGTTTCGAGTGGGCACGCCTGATCCTGGAACTGGATCCCAACCGGCACGAACAGATGGTTAAAGAGCTGCTGCCAGCACCGACCTCCGACTTTCCCACACCAGCCCGCCGTCCGCTCTTTTCGGCCTTGAATTGTGATAAATTCGCCGCCACCTTTGGGCTGCGCCTGTCCGCCTGGGAGGCGGCGCTGCGAATGGCAATGGATGTGCTGAAATGACTGAACCTCATCGCCCATCGATTCTGCCCCAATATGCCCAGGAATGCCTGGATGCCCTCGCACAACGTGACCTGGGAGAAAAAATCTCACTCGGCGGTGCGTTTGGCCTGGCGCATTATTTCGAGTATCGCACGACTCACGATGTGGATGCCTGGTGGGTCGAACCGGTGACTGGCGAGGCTCGCCAGCAGGTCATCACTGCTTTGCAAGATGCGCTACGACCCTTCGGACAGGTTCGTGTTCGCTCCTGGGGCGATGTGGTTAGTGTCGAGTTGAGCCACGAGAAAAAAGCGATTTTTAGTTTCCAGATCGCACACCGCTCTGCTCGATTGTGTGAGCCGCAAGCCAGCCCCTGGCCGGGTGGGATTCTGGTTGACGCTTTCGAAGACCTGGTTGCCAGCAAGATGGTTGCCCTGGTCGAACGAGGTATGCCGCGTGACTTTCTGGATATTTACACGCTTTGCCAGCACGGTTGGTGTGACGCGACACACTGTTGGGCGCTTTGGCAAGAGCGGCAAAAGCAGGCCGGTGAAGATGCCGATCGGCAACGAGCTGCCCTGGCAATCCGCACCCATCTGGAACGCCTCGAGCAGATTCGTCCATTGGAGCGCATTGCCGATCCGCAACAACGGCAAACGGCGCAAGTTCTGAGAACGTGGTTTGCGGAGGAGTTTCTCCATGGCCTGGCTTGATGCAGCGCTGTATCCCGACGTGGAACCACCCGAGGAGCTCTCTGCCCTGGCCGACCAGATAGATTTCATCGCCCGCCTGTGCTCGGCGTGGGATTTTGGACTGCTGCCCGAATGGGAAACCGTCGTCGAGGTGCGCCGCCCCGCGTGGCGGGCTGCGGTGGATACCTGCCGCCTGTTGACCTCACACAGCTATCACTTGCTGCGACGCTGGCATGGACTGCCGCCTTTGCCCTACCTGGGAAGCGTCCCGGCTTACATTCGGGAAGACCCGAACCTGGAATTCGTGTAAGCGACGTGGCCACAAAACCCCGCCTCCCTTTTCGACACGGGATGAAAAAGTAAAAACAGGAATATCCTATGAAGATTAGAAATGCAGTCTGTTATTCATTTTCTCTGAGTGGTGAAGACCCGATGGCTCATTTACGGCTTATCGGACCTCTCAGACAATCAGGGATTGATATTATTAAAGGGGTTGAAAATGGTCAAATTGTCGTTGGCCGTGTTTCTGAAGCGGACATAATTATTATTCAGCGTGAGCTTCCAAAGAAATTTGATGATTATAAAAAAATTGTAGAATTTGCCCGTAAAGAAGGAAAACCACTGGTATTTGACTTGGATGATCTTCTTTTCTTCCTACCTGAAAATCACCCTGATAGGTTAGATTCATATTACGGTTCCTCTCTCCTGCCGATGTTGCAGGCATTAATGGAAGTAGATCTAGTCAGTGTCGCTACGCCAAGGTTACGAGACTTTGTTATTAATTACAACAATAATGTGTCTGTTTTGCCTAATTATTTTGATGATAATTTATGGCGCCTTAAACCACCTGTCCTAAAAACATCAGAACACGAAACATTAACCATTGGTTACATGGGTGGAAATTCACACAAACCTGACTTGGAGTACATCACGCCAGTATTACTGGATTTAATTAAACGTTATTCCCAAAAATTACGTTTTCAGTTTTGGGGAGTACAACCGCCTGCTGAGGTTGCCTCTCTTACTCAAGTGCAATGGTCACCTACTACTACTTACAGATACAAAGACTTTGCGACATTTTTCCAAGCCCAAACTGCTGATATTTTTATTGCACCGTTAATTGATACCCTATTCAATAGGTGTAAAAGCCCAATAAAATTCTTTGAGTACAGCGCGTTAGGGGTGCCGGGGGTATTTAGCCGTCTAGAAACCTATGCAGATGTTGTAACACATGGACAGAATGGATTGTTAGCCACCTCGCTTGATGAATGGACAGATTGCCTGGTTCAGCTAATTGAAAATGATGAATTGAGGGTACAACTGGCGGACCAAGCACAGACAACCATCAGGGAGAATTGGCTTTTATCTCAAAATGCGTTTCGTTGGAACGAAACTTTCCAAAGCGCCTTTGAGATTATAAGTTCCAATAGAGAACGGAATACTCACATAGCAAGTATTGTAAAGTCCATTAATCTCCAATTATTCGAGACATTTGATAAAAAAGAAGCAGCGGTCCAGACCTTGACGGCGCAGGTAGCGGAGAAAGAGCAGGCAGTGGCGGCGCTGACGGCTCAGGTGACTGAGAAGGAGCAGGCTGTGCAGGCGCTCTCGGCCCAGGTGGCGGAGAAGGAGCTGCAGGCGCTCTGGTCGCAAGATTCTGAGAAAGAGCAGTCCGTGCAGGCGCTGACGGCTCAGGTGACTGAGAAGGAGCAGGCTGTGCAGGCGCTCTCGGCCCAGGTGGCGGAGAAGGAGCAGGTGGTGCAGGCGCTCTCGGCTCAGGTGACTGAGAAGGAAGCAGTTCTGACTGCTACTCAAGCCCAACTGGCTGAGACTCAAGCCCAACTGGCTGAGACTCAAGCCCAACTGGCTGAGACTCAAGCCCAACTGGCTGAGACTCAAGCCCAACTTAACGAAATCGTTAAGAGTAAGGCATGGAAGATCGGATTATTATTCCGCCGAATTCGCGTCCTGCTCGCCCCTCCCAACAGTCGCCGCGCCTGGGTGCTGCGGCGATTGATAAATATTGTTTTTGTCCCATTTAAGAAAATCAGAAGAAACCTAAAATTAAAGGAAGATTTGGCCTTGATTAGGTCCTCTGGCTTATTCGATGAGGATTGGTATCTGGCCAATAACCCCGATGTCAGTCATGCAAAGGTGGATCCACTACTTCACTATTTGTGCCATGGCGGTTTCGAAGGCCGCGACCCAGGTCCTTGTTTCAGCAGTAGTTATTACCTGGCTGCTTATGAGGATATCAAAAAGGCTAGGGCTAATCCACTTGTTCATTACTTGAAATATGGAAAGGCAGAAGGACGTACAGCACAATCAGATCAGGCCATGCAGCCGCTGACGGTGCAGGTGGCAGAACGTGAGCAGGCGGTGCAGACCTTGACAGCTCAACATCAAATGCTACTGGCTAAGAAAGATGCAGCCTGGAATGAGACAACTGAAGGATGGTCTTCAGAAGCGTTAGACCTTCAAAAAAAACTTAATGAAACGCAAACCCAACTGGCCGAAAAAGAAGCGGTCTTGAATGATACAATTGAAACCTTCAATAATTTACATTATCAGTTTACAAAACTTAAACGTAAGCCGCTTGTCCGTATCGCCAGGTGGTTAGATTGGCTATTCCCTGAAAATAGTCCTCATGAACGTTTTTTGCGCGCTTTGGTCAGCGGGATGGCCATTCTAAGACGGCAAGGTCCACATATATTCTTCGATAAAATAAAAGACAGAATAAACAAAAGATACAGGTATACAAAAAAGATAGATTCACTTTCTAAGTTTAATGAAGAATTTATTGCCTTAACACCCCAAATCAGAAATGATTTTTTAAAGCTGGCTTCTAATCACCCCCCTCATTTGCCAGACATATTTGTATTGCCTATTATTAACTGGGAATTCCGTATCCAACGACCTCAACAATTGGCAATGCAGCTTGCGGCCAGGGGTCATCGGGTTTTTTATTTTCAGGCGCAATTTAATCATTGTCAGCAACCCCTCGTTAAACAAATCCAGGAGAAGATATATTTGGTTCAACTGCCGGGTGACCCCGCAAAAATTATATACCAATCCACCTTGTCTGAAGAAAATGTCAAAGAAATTGAAGACTCTTTTCTGTTATTAAAAAATACTTTTAATATCCATTCTGCCATTACTGTTGTGGATTTACCTTTTTGGAGAAAGTTAGCCATCCATTTACGCGATAAATTTGGTTGGAAAGTTGCCTATGATTGCATGGACCACCATGCAGGCTTTTCAAATAGCAGTGACCTGACTTCAATCGATGAGCAGATATTAGCCACTCAAAGCGATCTGGTTTTAGCAACATCCCACTTACTGTTCGAAAAGGCTAAGGAAAAAAATGCTAACTCTATCTTGGTTCCCAACGGGACTGATTTTGATTTTTTTCATCATCTACCCAAGGATGCGTTTATCCCAGAGTTGAAAAACCTTTCTCATCCAATTATTGGATATTATGGGGCAATTGCTGATTGGTTTGATACAAAATTGGTGGGTCAATTGGCAACTGCTCATCCTGAATGGGACTTTATCCTGATTGGCAGCACAGAGCTGGCAGATCTAGAGCCAATAAAAGGTGTAAAAAACATTTATCTGCTGGGTGAAAAACCTTACATCGATTTGCCAAAGTATCTGAGCAGATTTGATGTTTTTATCATACCATTTAAAAATATTCCCTTAACAAATGCAACCAATCCCGTTAAGCTTTATGAATGCCTGTCAGCCGGAAAACCGATTGTTGCGACAAGATTGAACGAGATTTCGAATTACGAACAATATGTAAAATTGGCTGAAACACAAGAAGAATGGGGAAAAGCCATCCAGGAAAGTCTTTTGGAAGAAAAGACGCCTGAATTATTGGATTATCGATACAACTTTGCAAGAAATAACACCTGGCAAGCACGGGCAGAGATAATTGACCGTGCATTCACCAATTTATTTCCAAAAGTTTCCATAGTGATTGTTACATACAACAATCTTGAGTACACTAAATTGTGCCTTGAAAGTATCCAGAAGTATACAGAATATCCGAATTATGAAATCATTCTTGTGGATAACGCTTCCACAGACGGAACGATCGAGTTTATTGGCAATATAAAAATAAAACAAAATTTGGTTCAAGTGATCCGAAACAATGAAAACTTGGGCTTTGCTGCTGCTAACAATCAAGGCGTCAAAGCTGCTTCCGGCGAATATATTGTCTTCCTGAATAACGATACCGTCGTCACCCCAGGGTGGTTATGGGGGCTTTATAGACATCTTATAAAAAACCCTGAAGCAGGAATGGTCGGGTCTGTCACCAACTCCATTGGCAATGAAGCTAAAATCGATGTGGATTACACTGAGTTAAAAGATGTCAACTATTTTGCTGCATGTAGGGCATTGGAATATTTTGGGCTCTCTTTCGAAATACGTATGTTGGCATTATACTGTGTCATCATTTCGCGCCAACTGTTCGAGCGAATTGGAGGATTGGATGAGCGGTATCAAATTGGCATGTTCGAAGATGATGACATGGCGATGAAAATTCATCAAGCGGGTTTGAAGTTGTTTTGCGCAGAGGATGTTTTTGTTCATCATTTTCATGGAGCATCCTTCAATATGCTCGACAGAAAAGAATATCAGCGTATATTTACAGAGAATAAATTAAAATATGAAACTAAATGGGGTGTTAGATGGCAACCGCATCAATATAGGCACTTAGACCTTAATAGGCGCTCCATCAGAATCCATGAGGATGGGCCAGTTATTAATAAACGATAATGAGCGATTTATCAGCCTGTTTGATAGATCTGGACTGCACTTCAACACTTATTATGTAGCGACAACACCACTTAAAAACATGAGGTATTTATCAATGAGAGAAAACAAGAATTTCCAAAAGGCACTGCAACATCCCTGGTTTATGCTCATGGTTTTTACTACCATGTCAGTCTATATATATATTTTCTTCGAATGGCTTTTCTTTGTCAGTAAGCCATCTTTTATGTCAACGATGGGCTATGCACAAAAACTGGAGATATTATTCCTGACAAGTTTTACCGCGGTAATGATGTTTTTGGGAACATTATTTATTTTTGCGATCTTTGACCGTCTATTACCTTCTCAATACGCAAAAAAGGCCCTAATAGACTTGGGGAAACTATTGCCAGCAGGTATTCTGTCAGGACTTGGCTTCATTATGATAGATAATTTTTCCTATACGGTCTTTAAATTTGGGGTGGTCACTACTACAGGGATATGGCGCTCAGGATACGCATTTCTCTTCTTGATTTTGTTTTTCTTTTCTTATAGATACTGAAAACTCTGGAAATCTTTTTTG
>Ga0210014_1001963_pt1 | contig 14660 bp, 16 predicted proteins | sample CryGeymeta201519_FD_183983 | JGI IMG/M metagenome (GOLD analysis project Ga0210014, IMG submission 183983) | Groundwater microbial communities from Crystal Geyser aquifers in Utah, USA - Crystal Geyser metaG 2015-19 (SPAdes) (version 2) | ecosystem: Environmental > Aquatic > Deep subsurface >...
ACGACGGCTGTTTGCCTCTGCTCAAAACCCTTCCAGACTACCCAAAGGCCCCCTGCTGGATAGGCTGTATGAGCTGGAGCACTTCAAAGGTATGCGTGACCCCAACGCGATTCTGACCTACGCCGCTTTGAACAATATCGCTTGGTACCTGCTGCAGCCCGGCACGCCTGTGGCCTGGCCAGAGGCCTTTTTGCAGCAGGCGGTGTTCGACTGCGGGGGGTATCGGGTTTACCGCTTTGACAAAACATTTTGATTGACAATGGCAGTGTTGCCACTTTGAGTTTCCTTGATCAAAAACCAGGTTTTGTCTATGAATGACCGTGAAATTCAACGTGTTTCAATCGTCATCCCGGTGTACCGGGGCGAGAAAACTTTACCTACCCTGATGGCGGAGGTGTTGCCACTGACGCAGGTGCAGACCACGCCCAGGGGCAACCGGTTTGTGGTCAGCGAAGTTTTGCTGGTGCACGATTGCGGGCCCGACCGGTCTGACAAAGTGCTGGAAGACCTCAGCGCGCAGCATGCGTTTGTGCAACCCGTGTGGCTAACGCGCAACTAGGGCCAGCATGCCGCCACGCTGGCTGGCATGGCCAGTGCCACCGGCGACTGGGTGGTGAGCATTGACGAAGACGGCCAGCAAGACCCGGCCGACATCGCGGGCATGCTCGACTGCGCCCTGGCTGGCGCGCTGCAAGTGGTGTATGCCAAGCCGGTCAACCTGCCACCGCACGGCTGGCTGCGCAATTTTTTCAGCTGGGCGGCCAAGTCCATCAGCACCCGCTTGCTGGGGCATGCTGCCATTGGCAGGTTTAACAGCTTTCGGTTGGTGGACGGCGAAATTGCCCGGACGCTGGCGGCCTATTGCGGCAATGGGGTTTATCTGGATGTGGGCCTGTTCTGGATTGCCGGGCGCATTGGGCATTGCCCGGTGCGGCTCCGGAACGAGTTGGACCGGCCCTCGGGTTACTCGTATCTGAAGCTGATCGGCCACTTTTGGCACCTGATTCTGACAACCGGCACGCGGCCATTGCGCCTGATCACCATCACCGGGTTTTTCTCGATGATTCTGGCCATCTTCATCACGGTTTATGTGCTTTATGGCAAGTTTTATGGCCAGGTGCCGGTGCAAGGCTGGGCATCGATGCTGATTGTGGTGTCGTTCTTTTCCGGCAGCATTCTGACCGCGCTGGGCGTGATTGCTGAATATCTGGCGGTGACCATGAGCATTGTCATGGGCAAGCCGCTCTATGTGGTTGGCACCAAGCCGACCCGGCCCACTTTGCGCCCATGACGATTGCCTGGGTCATTGGTGGCGGCGGGCTGCTGGGGTCGGCGCTCGGCAATGCGCTGCGGCGCAAGGGCACCGCGCGTTTTTTGCCAGAAGAACAGTTTCACTGGGGCGATGGCCCGTTGCTTTGCAGTGAGCTGGCAATTGCCGTGCAGGCGTTTGCCAGGCAAGCCCAAGCCATTGGCCGCTGGCAGGTTTACTGGGCTGCGGGCACGGGTGTCATGAGCAGCGCAGAAGAGGCCCTGGCGCCTGAGACGCAAATACTGGCGACCCTGTTGCAGCTTTTGGCGGCCGAGCCGCAACTGATGGCGTTGCCCGGTGCCATCGCTTTTGCCAGTTCGGCGGGTGCCATTTATGCCGGGTCCGGGGTGGCCCTCATCACGGAAAACACGGCGCCAGCGCCCACCACGGCCTATGCCCGTGAAAAGCTCAGGCAGGAAGAGTTGCTGGCTGCCTTTGCCCTGGCCAACACGCGCGTGACGGTGCTCAATGCGCGCATATCAACTGTTTACGGCCCCGGCCAGGCGGCGGGCAAGCAACAGGGCTTGTTGACCCACATAGCCCGGCGGATTCTGCGCAACCAGCCCATCCAGATCTACGTGCCCTACGACACGATTCGCGACTACATTGCCGTTGACGATGCCGCCAGCGCCATCGTCAGGACGCTGCTACTGGCAAGCCAGCAGCCGGGGGTTTGCACCAAGATCATCGCCTCGGAAAAACCGACCACCATTGCCGAAATCATTTCGGTATTCAATCGCATTGCCCGGCGGGCGCCGCTGATCGTGACCAGCGCGAGCAAGATGTCAAGCCTTTACGCTCGGCGCGTGCAGTTCAGGTCGGTGGTAATGACGGATGGTGCCAGCCCGGTAACAACCAGCCTGGCGGTTGGTATTGCGCAGCTGATGATGGCAGAGCGCACGGCCTTTGCAAGCCATTGCCCAAAGCGCGCAACCTGAATCAGCCAGACCACCATGCCCAAGCCGCTTGTATCCGTGTGCATTCCCACCTACCGGGGGGCTGCTTTTTTGGCGGCCACCATCGACTCGGTGTTGAAGCAAACTTACCCTGACTTCGAGCTCTGGATACTTGACGACAACTCGCCCGACACCACGCAGGCGCTGGTTGCAGGCTATGCCGACCCGCGCATCATGTACGTCCGCAATGCCAAAAATCTCGGGCCGCAAGGCAACTGGAACCGTTGCCAGGAGCTGGCGCAAGGCAAATATTACAAGCTGCTGCCGCATGATGATTTGCTGGCCGCAGATTGCCTTGAAAAACAGGTGGCGGTGCTGGAGGCCGACCCGGCTGGTGCGATTGCGCTTGTGTTTGGCATGCGCCAAATCATTGACCCGGCCGGGCGCGTACTGATGACGCGCGGTTTGCCGGGGGCAAAGGCGGGCCGTGTCAAGGCACTTGACTTGATCAGGCGCAACGTGCGCGCAGGTGCCAACCCGATTGGCGAGCCAGGCAATGGGCTCATCAGGCGTGAACTGATCAAAAAAGTTGGGCCGTATGACGCCAGCCACCCTTTTTTGGTTGATATCGATTACTGGTTCAGAATTTTGATGCATGGCGATGCCTGGTACACCGCCACACCAGCCTCGTCGTTCCGGCTTTGCCCCGGCTCATGGAGCGTGGCCATTGGTGGCAAGCAGTACCATGACTTCAAGGGCTTTGTGGATAAGTTTCATGCTGATGCAAGGTACCAGATCACGCGAACCGACCGTGCTATTGGCCTAGTAAAGGCTCGGCTGAATACGGTGGCCAGAGCTGTTTTTTATTGGTATCTTTTTTCTAAATAACAATAAATTAGCCATACCTTTTAGCCGGACTATCGGCTTTTGTTCTTGATTTTTACTATTCCCCAGTTGTCATTATGGATGGCATCTTCCAGTAAACAACTTCGCTGGTGTTCAGCAATTGCACTATTGACCATGTTGATTTCAATGTGGTACTTGGTGATCTTGAAATTTTGGTTTGCGCTTGCTTCGGGTCTTTTCTATTCGATGCCTGTTACGCAATTGTTACCGTTTATTATTGATGAATCATCAAACTGGGTACTGTTCTTATTACTGACTTACCTGTTTTCCATTGCGCTTCCGGATTGGGCCAAGGCGATGCTTCTGTCGCCCCTACGGGCGTATGCCAGGCGCTGAACAGGATCAACGTCTTGACATCTCCAGCCCCAACATAGCCCCCAACCCCATTAGCGTGGCAAACCACAGCGTTGCCAGCCTGATGCCAATGGCTGCCAGCGTGCCATTGGCCAGGCTGGCCCCCAAGCCGACGAGCAGCGCCACCGCCACAGCCTCGGTAGAACCAAAGCCACCCGGAATCATTGACGCGGCGCCTGCCAGCATGGCCACCGGATAGATGGACAACGCCAGCAAGGTGGGCACATTAATGCCAAGGTGTTCGATGAGCAGCACAAACGCTTACGAAGTGAGCCCCCAGGCAAGCGTGCCAGCCGTCAACGAAACCAGCAGGTCCATGGGCTTGAGCCAGACAGTGGTGTGAGCAAACCCGCGCGCAAACACCTCGGTCAGGCGCGCCAGGCGCTTCAGGTGTCGCTGCTGCAAATAGCTGGCCAGCCGCAGCAAATGGTGCGGATAGCGCGCCAGCACAAACACCACGGCCACCACCAGCGCCACAAACAGCACCACCACCGGGAGCAGGTTAAATCTGGCAGCGGCCATGGCGGCAATGCACAGCACCACGACCAGATCGAACACGCGCTCATACACAAATGCCGACACCACCAGCGCGGGTGGCACGCCCATCGGCTGGAAATAGCGCACCCGCAGCAGCTCGCCCACCTTGCCCGGCGTGGCGGTAAAGGCAAAGCCGCAGAGGTAGGCCACAAAACCGCGCACCGGTGGCACCGTAGCACCCGCCCGCGCCAGCAGCCAGTGCCAGCGCGCATAGCGCACCAGGTAAGACAACAGCGACAAACCCATCAACACGGGCAGCACAGAATACAGCCGGTCAAACCCCGACATCAGCCCGCGGCCCCGGTCCACCCACAGCAGCAGGCCAATGTAGGCCAGCGTCATCAGCAAGAAAGCGACCACGGCGCGGCCAATTTTGGGGCGATGCATCAGCGAAACGACCAGTGTTTGTGACCCAGGTAGCCAGCACAAAAGCCGTCACCATGCCAACCAGGTAGGCGATGATGATGGCGCTGGAGTAGCTTAGCCACTGGTTCAGCAGCAGGGCAGCGAAGGTTTTGGCTCATTCTGACTGTTCGCCCACAACGATTCTGAAGGGGTAGAGGTTGTCGTGGAGGGCTTTGCCTTCGCGCAGGAATTCGGGGCTGAAGATGATGTTTGGTTGATTGAGTTTGGCGGTGTAGCCCACAGGCACGGTGCTTTTGATCTGAAGCTGCTTGCGCTTGATGAGCGAGGACTAGAGGCTGATTTCATTCAAACTTGCTCATGCGCCGCCAAAGTAACGCCAAGTTCAACCGTTGGTTGAATTTGTTGTAGTTTGGCTTCTACCAGGGTCAACATCAGGCGCATGGTTTGCGCAGACTCGGTGGCCAGGTTGATCAACGCTGCGTTTTTGTCTGAGTCATCAGGGTAGTCGTGGGCAAATTTATTGCGGATACTGCGCATATCTTGCCAGGCATCAGCCTGTTGCAGGTAGCCCAATTTTTCTAGCCGGTTGAGTTTGTCAAGCATCGGCTGGGTTTCATAGGGCTCTTGGAGGTACTCCAAAATGGCCGGAAAAAGTCGGCCGCCCATGGCGTCTTGTAGCCGTTGCGTTGCCACGGGGTTGTTCATAACAAGATGCCTGTTTGTTTTGCAATTGCCAAAATGGGCGGGCGGCTGGTTCGGGTGGGGTAATCCAGCAGGATGTCAATTTTTTGCTCACCCAATTTTCTTTGCAGTTGGGTCAAAAGTGTGATTTCGGCGCGCATCAGGGCGTTGATGTCAACCAGGTTTGTTTGGATCAGCAAGTCGATGTCGCCGCCGCGCTTGCTGTCATCTACCCGTGAGCCAAAGACCCAAACAGCAGAGCCAGCGCCAAAGGTTTCTGCAACCGTTGCACGTATGGCTGATTGTTGTTGGGTGTTTAAACGCATGGGTTTGTGCCGACCAGCCGGTGCCGCTGATGGTAACGTTCATTGCTTAACTTGATATTCATTGAATAGCTTTTTATGTCATTTTATGTAGGCTAGAGGTTTTCAGCTTTGGGCATGGGGACACAGTATCGGATCATGTCGTCCAGCGGTGCAATAACAGTCGAATGCGTTCTCGGGCTTTGGGTGAAATGTGCAGCAACGCCGCTTCCAGCGTGATGAACAACAGGGCACCCATAGCAGCAGGCCAATGTAGGCCAGCGTCATCAGCAAGAAGGCGACCACGGCGCGGTCAACCCTGGCCTGTGCATTAGCGAAACGACCAGTGTTTGTGCCCCAGGTAGCTGGTAAACACCGGGAACATCACACCAGCGGCATGGGCGATTTCCGGGGCAAAGCGCGTCACCCCCGCGCCGGGCAGCACGTAATAGGCCAGCCCCATGCTGATGGCCCAGGTTTGCGCGACTGCAAGCACATTCACCAGCGCAAAGATCAGCGCTGAGCGGCGCCAGCCCTGGCTGGACTGCGTGAACACAAACAGGCGCGCCAGCACAAAAGCCGTCACCATGCCAACCAGGTAGGCGATGATGATGGCGCTGGAATAGCTTAGCCACTGGTTCAAGACGATGCGGCTCGCAAAATTGACCACCGCCGCCGTGCCGCCGGTCAGCAGGAACAGCATGAACTGGCGCGACGCAAAAGCACGCATCAGGCGGTGGCCAGTTTTGCCATGTTGCGGCCAAAGCCAATACTCTCGGAAATGCCGCGGTCTTCCGGGTAGTAATACGAGGTGTCGGCCACCCACAGCCCCTTGACCGGCAACGCCACGGGCGGCAGGCGGCTCAGGTGGCCTGGCTCGCAAATGGGTTGCGCGTAGCGGTAGCGGCTGGCGCGCATGTCGATGAAATCGTCGTCAGTGAGCGCCGGGTTGATCTGGCGCAGGTAGCGTCGCACCTTGTCGAGGAAAACGCTGTCGGGCTCGGCAAACTTGGCATGCTCGCCCGGCATGTAAAACGGCACGTAAACAATGTGGTGCGCCAGCGGGCGCAGGTTGGTGTACTCCACCAGCCCAGGGATGTCCATGTTGGGGTCGTTGGTGTTGAGCCAGAAATTTTCTGTAACGGTTTTTTTGAGCTTGGCGATCACGCACACCACGGCAATGTTTTTCATGGCCTTAAAAGTTTGCAAAATGGCGGGCGGCAAGTCTGGCATGAGCCGTGGCACATAAGGCAGCGGCACGGTGCTGATGACCTTGTCAAAAGCCAAAAACTGCTCACCCTGCTGAATGCCCTTGACCGCGCCGTCGGCCATCACCACCCGAGTGATAGGCGAGCCCAGCCGCACTTCGCCACCGTGTTGCTCGATGTCGGCCTTGAGCGCCTGAAGCAAGGTGTTGGAGCCGCCATCCAGGTAGCCCAGTTTTTCATGAAACAGGTTGTAGCGCGACCGCCCGATGCGGCGGATGCGGCTCCAGATCCAGGCCGCCGACAAGCCGTAGGCATAGTCATAAAACTTGTAGTCAAACAGCTTGCGCCACAGCACCTCAAAAGCTTCATCACCCACCCAGCGCTTGATCCAGGCAGTGGCCTCCACGTTGTCCAGCGGGTGCCAGTCAACCCGCTTGGTGGCCAAAAAAGCGTGCAAGCCATAACGCAGCTTGGCGACCAGGCTCAACCCAGGGAACTTCAGCAGGGCCACGGGGTTGCCCCAGGGGTGCAGTGCACCCTGGTAATAGAAACCCATTTTGGTTTCAACCCAATGCATCTTGTCCGCAATGTGCAGCTCATCGAGCATCTGCAAAAAGGCGGTGTCTGAGGTGCAATGAAAGTGGTAATAACGCTCGATGTCGAGCCCGTTAAAGTCAAACACAGCAGTCATGCCGCCCACCCGGTTGTCGGCCTCGAACAGCACCGGGCGATGCCCGTCGCGCGCCAGTTGGTAGGCCACTGCCAGGCCCATGGGGCCGGCACCGAGGACGGCAATTGTGCTATTTGGCATGAAAAGTTTGAATATTACTGAAGCTCATTGAGTATCTGCGTACTAACTTTATCGATAAAAAACTCAGAACTCGCGTTGGTCATATGGCCCCAGTCGATTTCGCGAATGATGTCGATGTAGTCAATCTTCTCGCGCCCGGTAATGTTGAATGTGCCGGTGGCCCGCTCCTCGATGCAACTGGCAATGATGTTGCAAAAGTCGCCGGCATAGAGCGGCTGGCGCATGTAGCGGCCATGGCCGGGTATGGGGAACACCGGCACTTTTTGCATGAAGCGTGACAGCCAGCCCAGGTGTTTGCGGTCGAACCAGCCAAACATCAAGGTGGGCCGCAGCACCACGTGGCAGATGCCGCTCTCCATCACCAGGCGCTCTTGATCTTTTTTGGTGTTGGTGTACCAGTCATTGGCAACAGATTCGACCACCGATGAGCTGATGTGCACCAGGTAATTGACGTTGTTGGCCTTCATGGCGCTGAGCACGTGGCGGGTGGCATCAACGTTGTTGCGCTGGAGCTGGGTGGGGTCGTTGCCGCCAATCTGGGCCTGTAGCATCACCACCACGTCGGCGCCTGCAAGCTGCTGTTCCCAATCGCCGCGCTCGGCCAGGTCGGCAAACTTGGCTTCAATGTCTGGTTGCATTTTGCGCAGTATGTCAAGGTTGCTGCGGTGCTTGTCGATGACAACCAGGTTGTGGTAGCCCAACCGCTTCAATTGGGCAACCAGGTTTTGTCCCACCAAGCCGGCACCGCCAGGTATCACGATGCAAGTAGATTTCATACGCGCGGCAGTCTTTCCATGAACAGGCTTTCATTTTGGAGATAAAACCGGAATCATTTTTCTGCCGTGTCGGCGGTACACGAGAAAGTCACTGTCAATCGTGATGACGCGACAGGGCTCATACAGTTCGGACATTCGTACCAGGCACGCGTCAGCCAAAGAAACTGGCACATTTTCATAACGCTCAAACAAGGTACGCACTGCCACAACCTGTTCCGCCAATGACATGGCGATACGCACCACGCCACGTTCAATAAGGAGCAATGCCCGGGATGGGTCATAGCCTGAGCGTGACAACAAAAAACAGGTCTCTGCCACCACCGCCTCACAAGTCAGAAATGGTGCGGCATGCAGTGCAAACTGTTCCTTGGCCCAGCCATGATGAGTGTCATCTCGGCACAGCAAAGCCACCCAAGGCCCTGTGTCAAGAATCAAATGCTGGCTCATACGCTGCCGAAACCCTTTGAATACTCTGGGTTGGATGACAAATCGGGGGGGCTGCCTTTAAAACACCCGACCAGATCGCCCGCTTGATCCAGCGCTGACACAAATGATGTCGCCGACTTGCGTTGTGCAATAAAGCTCATCAATGCCCGCCGCACCAGCTCTGACTTGCTCATGTGGGCTTGCTCGCTAAGTTGTAGCAGGTCCTGCTCCAAATCGGGCGGAATTTTGATAGTTAATGCTTTCATTGGTAAATAATACCTCATGGCGGCAGGTGTTACAAAACATCGCCTTTAAGTCGCCGCGCTCGGCCAGGTCAGTCCCACTTCTTCCAGGGCGCTTGGCGGATGCCGCTGAATGTCTCGCGCCTTTTTTACGAAATTTTGACCCCAATTAATTTGCTGCTCCAAAAGCGGTTAAAGGCTGAGCCGTTTAAAAATAGCGCTGGGAATGTGCTGGATGATGAGCATGATGTAGCGCCAAAACCATGGGGTATAGAGGGTGTCGCGGCGCTTTTGTATGGCTTTGAGGATGTCAGCCGCCACCTGGTCTGGCGTGGCCAGCAGCAACTTGGGCAGCGCCAGCCCTTGCGTCATGGGGGTATCCACAAAGCCGGGTTTGATGGTGAGCACATGCACGCCGGCCTTGAACAAGCGCGCGCGCAGGCCACTGCAAAAGGTGGTGACTGCGCTTTTGGCGGCGCCATACAGGTAGTTGGACGGGCGCCCGCGGTCGCCGGCTACCGACGAGATCACGGCAATGCAGCCAGCTTTGTGCGCTGCCATGCGGCCAGCCAGGTCGGTCAGCAACGCGATCACGCTCAGGCCGTTGTTGGCAAATTCCTGCACGGCCAATTGCGCGTCTTGCTCGCAGGCGGGCTGGCCGGGCAACGTGCCGTGGGCGACCAGGGCAATATCGACCTGGCCGAGCGCGGCGTAACAGGCGTCAAGCATGGCTTTTTGCTGGTCGAGCTGGGTCAGGTCGAGCACGTGGGTGTGCACGGTGGCGCCCCGCGCGGTCAGGTCATCGGCCACCCGGCTGAGCTTGTCAGCAGAGCGGCCAACCAGAAAAAAGCTGGCGCCTTGGGCTGCCCAGCGACGTGCGCACGCGGTGGCGATGGCAGAGGTGGCGCCGAAGATGGCTATTTGTTTCACTGATGTCATCCTGGATTGATTTGGCTATCGACAGGCAGCTTGTGCAGTTTGACTGTGTAACTGTTGTTCCACATGCCTGAGTTGGGCCGGGCATCTTCAATTTTGAACCGCATGACCCGGGGCAAACTTGCCAGCGTTTGTGGGCCGTTGATGGCCATGAAAAAGGCTCGGGTGTCTGCAATGTAAGGGGACAGCACAAAGCCGGCACTGGCTTGACCCGCATTGAGGCGATGCACCAGTACCTGGCCGTTGCTGAGCTGGACAAACAGGTTCAGGGTGCTGGGTTTGTAAATCAGGCCCATGAGCTTGCCAAAACTTGTGGGCGTAATGTCAATTTCTGCAAACAGCATGCCGTCTTCGTGATTGGTTTGCACGGCTTCGCCCAGGTTGGCCTGGCCTGAAAACACCAGGGTCATGGGGTTTTTGGGTGCGATTGGTTCGTTTTTTCTGAGAAGAATGTATTTGATGGTGGTGCCGATGGGTTTGTAGTTGGCCATCAGCTGGGGCCAGCTGGCACCGTCGTCCAGGCTGGGGTAGCGGTTGTCGAGGATGAAGACACTGAAGACGATATTGTCTGGTGCCTTGGGGCTGGCTAACCAGTTTGCATTGAGCCGCGCCAACCCCGGGGTGTAGGCAGAAAAACTCTGAAAAACCGGCCGAGGTGTCCAGTGGTTCCCTGATGCAATCAACGAGGCAACATCATGCGGATAAATGTCGGTCGTGCCTTCCAAAACAGGGATGGGGTCTTGTTGGCGAATGCTGGCCAAGCCGGCCTGGTAGCGGTTACCGGAAGACGCATCATTTAGCGCGGCAATGATCTGCTTGCTCAGCGGTTTGTAATATTCAAAGGGTTCATCAGAGTTTTGATTGTGAATGCCGAGCCAGACAATCATGGCCAGTGCAAAAACAGGTGCCAGTAGTTTGGGTTGCAGCGCCTTAAAACCACCCAGGAGCACGATGGCAATCAGCAAACTCGAGCTGGCGGTGAGCGCGTGAACGTCGTGCCTGACAAAACCGGCCTTGAAAGTCAAGAATAAAAACGCTGCGATGAAGACGATAAAAACAACTTCAAGGATGCCAAATTTCCCAGATTTTGCATTTGCCTTGTAAAAATAAAAAACAAGGCCAAGTGAAATGACGATGAAGGCAATGGGATAGAACGAAAGTGGCAATGACGCTGCGGCCGAAACAACTTCAACAGACATGGCCTGAGTGAAGCCAGAAACAATATCCCTGTTGTTCAACAGGTAGTCTGCCAGGCTGCCCATGGTCTGACCCAGCATGAGCCAGAAGACCAGCATTGAAATCATTGGCAACATCAATAACGTCGCGGCGGTTTGCTTTGCGCCAGAGCGCCAAAGCATGAGGGCGCCCAGCATGCAAACCAGCAGCGTCAACGGCATAAACGAGAGTTTGATGATGGGCAGCAGCCCCAGGGCGGCAATGGCCACCATGAGCCCGAGCAAATCAGTTTTTGACAGTTGAATTTTTTCGGCGTGATTCGATGGCAAAGCCATGCGGTAAATCAGCAAGCCCAGCAGCACGGGGTATGACAAAAACAGGGCGTCGCGGGATTCAAGCAAGAAAAGCAAAAATGCGGCATACGCCCAAAGCCATGCCTTGTGGCTGTTTTTGTAAATGGTGTGGCTTGCAAAGGCGTGCCCCACGGCCAAAAACAGGCCACCAAAAACGGTCAGATAAATGAGGGACGGGTGGTAGGCCTGGGTCCAGATGGAGGCAAAAGGACCGGCGGTGTAAAGCACATCGCTGCCAAAGGCGAACTGCTGCGCCACCGCTTCGTTAATGCCCAGCACCCACGACGGGTCAAAGCCAAGGCGCGGCATGACCGGGTGAAAGGGCAGAAAAAGCAGAACCGACAACAAGCCAATGGCAACTGCAGCAATCATTGCGATAACCTTTCCCACAAACGTGAACTCAACGCGGGGTCTTTCAGTTTTTGCAGTTGCGGCCAGGCCGGGTAGGCGTGCTGGAAGTCTTGACTACTCATGTGCGCATCTTTGGCCGGGTACTGTCGCCCACCGGCCTCACGCACGATGGTATCGAGCCGCGCAAACAGACGCGCCGTGCTGTCGCCCTGCTCTGGAAAGTCGAGCGCCAACGTGGCACCCGGTTGCGGAAATGAGAGCAGCCCGGGCGAGATCACTTTGCCAAAGCGTTTCAGCACGGCCAAAAACGAGCCGCTGTGGGCTGCGGCAACAGCGCCGAGCAGTTCGCGGATAGCCTCAGGCGCATTGTTTTCAGGGACAACGCACTGGTATTGCTGAAAGCCACGCGGGCCGTAAATGCGGTTCCAGTTGAGGATGCGGTCGAGCGGATAAAAAAACGGCTCGTAGTTGATCTGACTGCGCTGGCGGACAGCCCGGTGGGCGCGGTAATAGGCGCTATTGAACAGGCGCAACGACAAGTGGTTGATGACAGAAAACGGTGGCGTAACAGGCACGTTGATGTTTGACTTGGTGGCTGCCGTTTGCGGGCCGCTTTGGGCATGGTCGCCGGCCATGTATATGCCGCGACCGGTTGACGGGCCCCTGGCCAGGCAGTCGATCCAGGCCACGGTGTATTCGTGTTTGCCATCAAGTTCGGCCGAGAGCGCAAAGAATTCGTCGAGAGAGCCAAAGCGCACATGGGTGGCGTCAATCTGGCTGGAGCGGATGGGAATGAGTTGCAGCTCCAGCCAGTCAACGATGCCGGTCAGGCCCAGGCCGCCGATGGTGGCGGCGTAGAGGTCAGCGTTGTCTTGCGCTGAGCAAACCAGCGGTACCCGGTCGCTTCGGATGAGGCCAAATCGGGGCACGTGGCAGCCAAACGTGCCGCGCACATGGTGATTTTTGCCATGCACATCGTTGGCCAGGGCGCCGCCCAGGGTAATGAATTGCGTGCCAGGCGTGACCGGCAGAAACCATCCGTTGGGAATGCTCAGCGCGAGCAGTTCGGCAAGCGTGACGCCAGCTTCGGCACAAATGAGCCCGGTTTGCCAATTGACATCAATGAAGCGGTCAAGCGTGCGCAGGTGAACCACATGGTCGCTGCTGGCGAGGCAACTGTCACCATAAGACCGACCATTGCCAAACGGCAGTGTGGTACCGTGCTGCGCCGCCATGTTGGCCAGCGTTGGCCCGACCTCTGCGCGCCAATGGCATGGCTGGGCAGCTTGCGGATGCGGCGGGTAATGACCCCAGGAGTAAAGGCGCTGGCTCATGCGGCAAGCCAGAAAACAATGGCAAAGCACACGCCTGTGAGCAGGCTGTTGCGGTCTTTCATGGCAAAAACCACTGGGTCGTCGTGCATGCGGCCACGGTGCGTGAGCATCCAGGTGCGGGTGATCCAGTAAAGCAGCAGCGGGCAGGCCAGCCAGATCATTTTGGGGTATTGGTATTGGGCCATGGTTTGCTGGTCTTGAATGTAGAGCGCCAGCACCAGCACGGCCAGGTAGCCCGAGGCCGCGCCCAGCGATGAGATCATGGCCAAATCCTCCGGGCTGTAACCGCGCCCGGCAGTCAGGGCGCCGTTGCCTTGCGCGCGCAACTCGCGCAGCTCGGCATAGCGTTTGACCAGCGCCAGGCTGAGAAAAAGGAACATCGAAAAGGCCAACATCCAGAAGGTCAGGTTAATGTTGAACGCAAACGCGCCAGCCACAATGCGCACCGTGTACAGCAAAGCCAGGGCGATCACATCAATGGTCATGATGCGCTTGAGCACCAGTGAATAAGCCAGCGTGAGGGCGTAGTAGCAAGCCAGCGCCAGGGTAAAGGGCCAGGGCAGCCACCATGCTGCGCCAGCGAACGCGGTGATCAGCAGCACAGGAAACACCAACAGCGCGGCCTTGATGGGCACCGCACCAGATGCCAGCGGACGCAGGCACTTTTTGGGGTGCTGGCGGTCATCTTCCAGGTCAAGCAGGTCGTTGAGCAGGTAAACGCTGGAGGCACACAGGCCAAACAGCAAGAAGGCCAGCAAACCGGCCACCAGCAGGTTGATCTCACCCACCCGGTGCGAGGCCAGCAGGGGCACAAAGAGCAGCGCGTTTTTGATCCATTGGTGCAAACGCAATTGTTTGGCCCAGGCACGAATTGGTTGGCTGGGTGGAGTGATCACTTGCGCTACGTTGCCTAGCCGGTTGGCCGCTGCGGCCACGCCCAATTCGGGGCTGACCACATAGGCCTTGCGCGCAGCGGCCCATACCGTGAGGTCGTCTCGCGAGTTGCCTGCATAGTCAAAGCCTTTGTTGCCGTATTCAGCCACCAGCACATCACGTTTTTTGCTGGCCGACAGGTTCAATTTGCCGCTGGTGGCGAACACGCGATCAAACAGGCCCAGGTGGTTGGCGATGGCTTGGGCGTGGTTCAGATGGCTGGCGGTGGCCAGAATCAGCGGGCGACCTGAGGCTTTTTCTTTTTGTAGAAATTCAAGAACCTGTTTGTCGTAGGGTAGCGTGGCGACATCAATAGAAACAGCGCCAGCTAACTGGGCCTTGAGGTGCGCTTTGCCACCCAGCAACCAAGCCACGGGCGCCAGCAGCCGGGACGGGTTGTGCCTGACAAATGAAAAGCCTGATTCAAGCAGCATGTCGGAGCGCAACAGTGTGCCGTCGAGATCGACAACCAAAGGAATCAGCTTCATCGGTTTAAATGCATGGCGAATGCAAAATAATTCTTTTGTCGGCCATAGTTAAATTTGGTGTGGGAAATTTTTTGTTACGTATTACAGCATGATCCCGTTGAGTTTCCTTGCTCAAAAACCAGGTGTTGCCCATGAATGACCGTGAAATTCAGCGTGTGAGTGTGATCAACCAAATTGAGGGGCCAATAATCACACTTCGTGATGGGCGAGATCAGGTGACATTTCCGCCAACCTGTGGCAAACCAACAACTTTCCGCGCCAAGAGTGAACGCCCG
>Ga0210014_1001974_pt1 | contig 14621 bp, 12 predicted proteins | sample CryGeymeta201519_FD_183983 | JGI IMG/M metagenome (GOLD analysis project Ga0210014, IMG submission 183983) | Groundwater microbial communities from Crystal Geyser aquifers in Utah, USA - Crystal Geyser metaG 2015-19 (SPAdes) (version 2) | ecosystem: Environmental > Aquatic > Deep subsurface >...
CTAGCTGTCCCGCGCATTGCTTGTGGGTCAGCGATAGTGCCTCCCCGTCCGATAAACTGCATGCGGTCGGTCTCATAGGAAACTTCGCTGGTTTCCGCCCCATGGACAGCCATCAGATGAAACATCCATGGCGAGCGCTCATCGAGGGAGCGGGGGCGGCGGGTGCAGAGTATAGCTCCCTGCTGACGGATAATTTCAGTCTGAACCCTAAAACAGATTTAGAGAACATGAAAGAAGTAAAAACCCCCTTTTGGTAAGGGATTGGAATGATATAAAATATCACCCAAGAGGTTTAAAAAACCAAGAAAGGGGGTTAAGAAAATGATACAACAAACAGTATTTCCATTCAAGTTAGAAATCACAAGGGAAAAACTAACAGCACACAGCGGATTAGCATTGATGGCAGAATTCAATCATGGTATTGGATTAAGAGAGCTGGCAGACAGGTATTTGCCTGGATCTAAGAGCAATCGTGGATTCAAGCCTTCGGTATTTGTTGATTCACTGGTATTAATGCTGCAAGGCGGAGGCAGGAGCTTTGAGGACATAAGGGAATTGAAATATGAAGAAGGACTGATGAAGTTAATCCATATTGATAAAGTTCCTGATCCTGACAGCGCTGGGGACTGGTGTCGGAGGATGGGTAATGGGCAGACAGGACAGGAGGGATTAAATGGATTAGGAAAAGTGAGGGACACACTTAATCACAGGATAATGCAGAGGGATAAAACCGAGGCATACACTTTGGATGCAGATGCGACGGGAATAACAGCAGAGAAAGCTGACGCTTTCTACACATATAAAGGCGACAAAGGCTACATGCCGATGCTGGGCTTTCTTTATGAACTAAAGGTTTGCCTATATGATGAATTCAGAGAGGGCAACACTGCGCCTGCATACGGGCAGAAGAATTTTTACAGGGAATGCAAGGTCCGAATGCCAAAGGGCAAAACAATAGGATACTATCGGGCAGACAGCGCCTCATACCAGGCTGATTTAATAAACGACTTAGAAGAAGATACAGTGAAATGGGCGATAACAGCGGATATGGACAATGCAGTAAAGGCAGCCATAGAGGCTATTGCTGATAAACAATGGAGAGAGCCCATACTAGGATGTGGGTATGAGATAGCAGAGACAGTGCATACGATGAACCAGACAAAAAAGGCCTTTCGCCTTGTAATAAAGAGAGAGTTACGCAAGCAGGAGAACTTATTTGAGATGGGTAAATATTTTCATCATGCAGTGGCGACGAACTGGGGCAATGAACAAAAGGCTGCTGCTGAAGTTCTTCAGTGGCACAATCAGAGGGGAGAAGCGGAAAACTTTAATAAAGAACTTAAGATCGGCTTTGGGATGGAAAGGATGCCGTGTGGACAGACGGAAGCCAATGCGGTGTTTTTTCGTATAGGAGTAATAGCATATAACCTATTTATGGGATTCAAGAGGTTGTCATGTCCTGAGTCTTGGGTAAAACATACAATAGCGACATTCCGATGGAAGATGATACAAACGGCAGGCCGGATAGTAAAACATGCGGGCAGTGTTATCTTGAGACTATCAGCAGACTTTGAGAAGCTGAAATTATTTAAAAGGATAAGAGAGAATATTTTTGAAATAAGCATGGTTCTTGATGGGTAAAGAAGATATATAAAAGAACTGACATAGTGATGAATGGAAATAACAGAAGAGAGGTGCGTCACAAAAAGGAAGAAAACACGGATAGTTGAGCGGCGCTTCAGTGCAAAAGAGATTTTAGAGACGAATTCGACGGGAACTGATACCGCATAATGAAAAAATTACCTCTAAATGCTCTTCGGATGGGTATATGCAATTTCTATATCGGGATTTGGGCTGTTGTCTCTTGTTGCATAAAATGTCTCGTAGTTTATCTTGTTGTTCTTGAATGCCGCAAAGAGGCTGTAGACGCCGTTGGCAGACAGCTCATTTGCATAGTTGTTGGCGGATATTTTGGCGAAACCCAAATCAACAAAGGCATATGAAAGTACCGGAACAGCCATGAATACCAGGCCGCTCTTTATTCTCTGCTTTAGGCTGCTCTTTGCCGATATAGACAAATCAAGCAGTTTCCTGAGAGACATAAAGGCCGTCAGTGATATAACTGCGATTGCGGTCAATATAGCGGGCATGGGATAAGATTCCCTAATATTTTTTACGACTTCCCTTGTATAGATGAGATAGTCCACAGCAATGAAATTGAACCTTACGCCGAATTCATCAAAGAAAAAGTATTCTGAAACGCCGTTGAAAAAAAGCAGATACAGAATAACGAAAGATGAAAAATAGATAAAAGGCTTATGAAGCCTGCTTTGATAAATTTTGTCGGGGACAACAATAAGGTAAAGAACCAGAGGAAGTGAAAAATAGGCTGCCGCAACAATATCAAAGAAGAGGCCTACACCATAAATCTTAATTAAAAGCAAAGGGGTCAAATCAATAATAGGCAGCGATTTAACAAGCAGAATCGTCCTCGTTATAAAGGACAGCGCTGTGAATACAGCAAAGAACAAATACACGCAGGCAAAGCGGCTCTTAGAAAAAAATTGCTTTAAAAATATAGCGTTCAAAACTTACTTAACCTTCATTTTTCTTGCTTGTTAAAGTTTAACTGAAATATAAGAAATCTGTCCACCTTATAATGGAGATTAAGTTCCAACCACCAGCACAGGGCAGGGGGCATTGTGGATGACCTTTTCAATTGTATTGCCGCCGAAGATTTTTAACAGGGGATTTTTCTTCTTCCGAGAACCGAGAATAATGAGGGCGCATCTTTCCTCTTCAGCAACTTCAATTATCTTCTCATGAGTCTTGCCTTCTTCAAGCCTCGTTTTAATGAGCATTCTTTCAGCCTTTGCAATATTCTGAAACTCTGATATCGCTCTCTCCCCTCCGCTGTCAAGGACATCTCCGATATTCTTGATGCAAGTAAGGTTAAGCTCTCCCTCATTCGGAGGGATAACTTTAACGACTGTTACCCAACACTGCTCGTCTCCTGCAAGCTTCAGCCCCTCGGCAAGAACATTCTTTGACCCGTTTACAGCAATTAAAACCTTTCTATATCCCTTCATCTGAAAAACACCTCTTTTAACTCCCCCTCGCCCCCTCTTAATAACCCCACCCAGCCTCCCCTTAATTTAAGGGGAGGTGTGGAGGGGTTAAGGGGGAGTTATTTTATTTCACCACAAGCACAGGACATTTGGCATTCATAATAACCCTCTCTGTTGTGCTCCCCATAATCGCCTTGTTCACCCCGCGCCAGCCGTATGTTCCGATGACAATGAGGTCGTTTTTCAGGCCTGATGATACCTTGACTATCTCTTCCGAAGGGCTGCCCTCTCTGATTTCTGTTTTGACTGTAATACCCTGCTCAGATGCGAAAGACTTAGCGGCGTCAAGTATCTTTTCCGCTTCCTGCATCATGCTCTTTCGTATTGATGAGGTCATGAAGAACTCCACCATCTCCTCATACCTGGGCATTGAATAGAGAACTGTAACCTCAGAAGAGTCTATTTTTGACAACTGACAGGCTCTTTTAAGCGCGTTCTTGCTGAATGCGGAGCCGTCAAAAGGGACGAGAATAGATTTATAGCTGCCTGTGCATTCCGTGCATGGTTTCTTCACCACTAAGACATCAATCTTTGAATTTACTATCACACGGGAGGTCACACTGCCCATAAGCAGCCTGTTGAGTCCGCGCCTGCCGTAGGTCCCCATGACGATGAGGTCTGCGTTCTTCCCTTCAGCAACATCCAGAATAACCTCAGGCGGTTCTCCTTCGCAGAGGAGAGAAGTAACTTCTATACCGAACTCCGAGACTATTTTCTCTTTTGTCTCCTGACAGAGTTTTCCGCCGATTTTCAGACGCTTCTCCTGCTGTTCCGGAGCAATGCCGAATTCCTCGGTATCAAAGAAGACCGCGTGGGCCAGGAATAGTTTGCCGCCGTGACTCCTAACCCAATTGGCAGCCTCAATCAGCGCTGCCTTGCTGTATTTAGAATCGTCATAGCCGACTAATAATGTTTTATACATGATTAATGCGCGCCTCCCTTTCTGAATATCATACCCACGCCAAAACCCGCAGCCAGCGCCACAATTATGGATATGATTCCGTACAATGCTCCTTTGTTTTTTGCCATATCGGCGAGGAACTTTATACCACCTACTTGTTCTACTCTTACCTGGGTCATTGCTGTTTCAATAACCCTTTTATCCTTGACTGCATACACCGTAACCGTATAATCTCCGGGAACCGCCTGATACGGCCAGCTTAAGCTTATATGATAATTCTGTTTCCCATCCTTTTCGGCTACTGAAATATCTCCGTGAGAAATGGAATAAAGCCTTGAGGACTCTTTGAATCTTACAAACTCGTCAAACCACCTCGCCTTTTCTTCAGGATTTGAGACAGGCGCTATCTCCGCATGCCTCTCCAGAGCAGAATATCCAAGAAGATACCTGCCCATTTCTTCCTCATCAAGAAGGCCCTCCAGCTTCTTTGTACTGCGCATGAAATAAAGCGCCGGGGTATTTTCAAATTTTAATTCTCCTACATTCATCCACAAAAACCCTGCCGCCTTTCCCTTTTTTCTTAAGGACTGACGCCCTTCCGGAGAGGCTATTTTAATAATGAGGTCTGCGCCTGCGGCTGAGACGCCGCTTACAGCGACCTCGCTTCCGTGATAGGAGAAGTCTATTGAGATATGGTCGTGATTTGTGTTAATCGTAAGCTCTGCAGATGAAGAAGAGCAGAAGAGCAGCAGTGCGGCAGTGCAGCAGAGTGAAAGGAACCCCGCAATTTTGAATCTTGAATCTTGAATTTTGAATTTTTTCATCAGTGTCCTCCTGCCTGCGATAAAAGCAGCGACGGCGTCATAGTAAGTTCAAAGATTATCTTTACGGTAACAACAAGCACGATAACCGCAAGGAGAATCTTTAATTGTTCGCCTTTTAATTTCCTTCCAAAAACTGTTCCAATCTGTGCGCCTATTGTAGAACCTAAAAGCAGCAGCACAGCAAGCGTGAAATCCACTGTGTGGTTTGTGTAGGCCTGAAGAAATGTAACCTCAATACAGTTGAAGAGAATCTGGAAAAGACTCGTGCCTACGACAACGTGCATCGGCATCCTAAGAATATAGACCATGACCGGCACCATCAGGAAGCCGCCGCCCACACCCATGATAGCGGCAAGGACCCCGACAAAGCCGCCAAAGATAATCGGTATTAAGGCAGAATGGGTAACTCCTGATTTTTCGTAATGTGTCTGAAGCGGCAGAGACTTGAGTAAACGGGCAATTGCAGATTCTCTTGAGGGGGATTCCGTAAGGGGGACATCGTCCCCCTTACGAGCTTTCTTCATGCTCTGAATGCTCTCAATAAACATATATGCTCCCACAATCCCAAGCATCAGCACATAGGTCATTTTTATAACAAAGTCGGCATTCCCCATCGCCCTGAGAATTTTTATGCCTTGAACGCCGAAGAGACCGCCGATGAAACCGCCGATGAGTAAGTGAAACCCCATTTTAAAATCCACGTTGCCGACCTTCCAGTGGGCATACGTTCCCGAAGTGGAAGCAGCGACAATCTGGTTAGAGTCAGTTGCAGCTGCAACTGTTGCAGGAATGCCTAACATAATAAGGAGCGGGGTCATCAGAAAGCCGCCGCCAACTCCAAACAGCCCTGATAGCAGGCCTACCACCAATCCAAGCCCGATAGGGATGATAATGTTAATACTTGTTAATGCTACGGGTAAATACAGATACATTCAGACAACCTCCCTTTATTAAATTTATGCGTGCTGCAATTCCTGTTTTGCTATAGTCACTACAGGCCGTAAGGCGGTTTTTACAAGTCTCTGCAGTTCTCTTGCAGACATCTTTCCGTTTTTCGTGATGCTCGGGCTTAAAAGCACCATGTCAACAGCAGTTTTATTCTTAAGAAAACCGCTTATAGCCCCGACAATGCCGTCTTGTGCTGTTTGCAGATTCGCCTCAATGCCCGATGTTTTACACTGTTCAATCATGCGGTTTGATTGTCCTTCCGGATTTTCTCTCCGCATAACTTCCCTTGCAGTCTCATACTCGCCTTCCTCTGCAAAGGCTACGGCAGTCATGATGTCTTCAAACCTTTCTTCAAGTTTCTCCTTGTTAACCAGCAGTATCGTAATGCCTTCCTCAAGGGTCTTTGCGAGGTCAATTGCATAGGTCAAACCCTCATCACGATCCTCGTTTTGATAGGTAACGAATAAAAGCTGTTTTTTCACCGCGGCTCCCTCCTTCCATTGATTCTCAGGGATTATTAAGCATAAGGGATGCCAGATGTAACACCTTGATAAATAAGGCTAAATTAACGAGTCAGGGGATTGTGTTTAGAATATGAACTGTTGGGACGATGCAGAGACTAAAAGATAACTCCTTGAATTAAAAAGATATTCCTGACAAAAATGGAAATGCGACTATGCGTTTAGAATATGAACAGTGTAAACACTATTCTTCCTTTAATATCTTCCAGAGGCTCGTTCTTGATATGCCAAGCGCTTCAGCAGCCTTTGAGCGGTTACCTCCGAGCATCTTCACGACCTTTTCAACATACTCTTTGACAAGCTCGTCAATAGTCAGAACCTGGTCGGGATCAATAGTGTCAATCTGGAGAACACGGATTGCTCGCGGCAGGCTTTCAGGCGTGATAAGTCCGCTTTTTTCAAGTATGATTGCCCTCTCGATTATATTTTCAAGCTCCCTGGCATTGCCGGGGAAACTGTAGTTCATGAGAATATGTATTGCATCATCAGTAAGTCCGGCAATCTTTTTGCTGGACTTCGGAAGGTGTTTTTTGAGAAAGAAAGAACTGAGAGGCTTGATGTCGTCTATTCTCTCCCTCAACGGAGGAATATATATTTCCATTATGTTGAGCCGGTAATAAAGGTCTTCCCTGAATCTGCCTTCCGAGATAAGCCTTTTAACATTCTGGTTCGTGGCGGCAATAAACCGCACATCCACCTTGATAGGCCTTGTGCCTCCAACCCGATAGAACTCGCCCTCTTCAACGACTTTGAGAAGTTTTGCCTGAAGGTTGGTGGGCAGTTCCGCGATTTCGTCAAGAAACAGCGTGCCTGTGTCCGCAATCTCAACAAGCCCCTGCTTTGTTGATACCGCGCCTGTAAAAGCTCCTTTTTCGTAACCAAATAGTTCGCTTGCAAGCAGTTCTTCCGTAAAAGTCGCGCAGTTGATAGACAGAAAGGGCATATTTTGCCGCTTGCCGGTAAAGTGGATTGCTTTTGCGATGAGGCTTTTGCCCACGCCTGTCTCACCAGTCAGGAGAATATTGACATCCGAACCTTTCAGTTCATCCACGGTCTCAAGGATGCGCCTCATACCTTCGCTCTTGGCGATAATGGAAATCTTCTTATCCATGCCGACAAAGGTGCGTAAGGCGATGTTTTCCTTCTTCATGGTTCTCTGCTGGAATATCTTCCCGGCTTTCAGCAGCAGTTCATCAAGGTCAAAGGGCTTGGTAATATAATCAACAGCGCCTTTTTTCATAGCTTCAACCGCTGAACTGATACTGCCGAACCCGGTAATGATAATCACTTCTGTTTCAGGATGATGGGCTCTTACTTTATCAAGCAGTTCTATCCCGCTCATGCCCGGCATTTTAATGTCGGTGATAAGGGCGTCAAAATGGTCTTTCTCTATCATCCGAAGGGCCTCGGTTCCGTTTCTGGAAGAAGCAACCTTATAACCCTCTTCCTGAAGGGTGTCAACAATATTGTTGAGCGTAATCTCTTCGTCTTCAGCTACGAGTATTTTAAACGCCATAATAATAATTCCTTTCATGCCGCAAAACGCTGTCAATCATACGCTGCCTGCTGACCTGGGCAGTGTGATGATGAATGTCGTCCCGCGCCCTTCTGCACTTTCAACTGTTATCTCACCGTTGTGTTTCTGAATTATATTAAATACTACTGCAAGTCCTAATCCGGTGCCTTTGTCTTTTGTTGTATAGAAGGGCTCAAAGATTTTCTCTGCCGCCTCTCTTAAAATGCCTCTGCCGGTATCGGACACCCTAATCGTAACCTTAGCGTCATCTTCAACAGCCATTACAGTAATATCTCCCTCTTCTGAAACAGCATCTATGGCATTGGAGATGAGATTGATGAAAACCCTCTCCATCTGCTCCTGGTCTGCGTAGATGACAATTTCTTCTGGATGGAACTCAAGATGAAACCTGATACTGTCAACAGGCATTGAAAGTCCGATATGTTTATAGACCCCGTTTACAAGGCTGCGCAATTCAATCGGCCTGAAATTGGGCTCTCTTCCCCGTGCAAATTCCAGGAGGTCGCTCACAATGCTTTTAACCCGCATGGTCTGCCCGAATATATCATCAAGCCCCTTTTTTATAAATACAGGGCACTCACCTTCTGATTTTTTCAACAGCCTCTGCGCAGTCGTATAGATATTATTCAGGGGGTTGTTGAGCTCATGCGCAACGCCGGATGCAAGAGTGCCAATCGCCGCAAGCTTTTTACTCTGTATCAACTCCTTTTCCCTCTGGGCAAGCTGTTCTTCCATTGTATTGAACTTTTCTATAAGTGTCTCAACCTCGTCATGGGAAGCCCATTTTCTGGCCGGGACAGGCATTTTCAAGAAGTTGCCTGCTCCAGTTTTTTCCACAACATTTGTCAATAACTGCAAACGCCTTACAACATTTCTTGTTATAAACAAAATTGTCCCAACCCCGACAGCAACAAAGAGCAGGAAAAAAATCAGTATGCCGATGCGGGACAAACGAATAAAGTTGTCCACATTCTCTCTGGCCTTTTTATCCAGTTCCTTTGAAACCATAAGGATGTTTTCGCCTGTCTTTCTGAGGGAATTTATTTCCGTATCAAGCTCATTCAGCCAGATTATAAGTCTGTGGTCGGATTTTAACGAAAAGTTCTTTTGCAAATAATTTACATCGTCCAAAGGCTTATCCAGGAAATTGGATTCTATTAACCCGCTTACCTCTTGATAAGAAGAGAATTTATTTTTCAATTGCGAGGATTCGCCCGATATATTTTTGACCAATAACTCAATCCTGCTAAACTGCCCGCGATATTCCCTGATAAGATTCTTAAGAGAAAGCGTCCATCCCGTCTTGTTTGTCTGAACACCGTCAAGTATCCTATCCATTTCGCCAAGGTATTCATGAATAGCTTTTGATTCGTCTGTTGCCTTTGTCGGCGCATAGAGAAAATAATTTTTCTCATGCCGTCTGATCTGCAGGGATTTGCTCCTTATCGTGTCTGTCAGCTCAAGAAAGGTTGTCTCTTTTTTTATCTCAACAAAATTAAGATACAAAAAGACTGAAAGCAGCGCAATTATAAATGCGCTCATAAGGAAACTTAGAACAATCTTTTTCTGGAGCGACATATAAGGCTATATTATCACCAACAGATTGAAAAATGAAAATGCCCTCTTCGGACAGGCGTGCATATAAGTATTCTTTCGGAAAATCGGGGAAACTGGAAACACTACAGAAAGATTAAGGGAGCGGTTGCGCTTTACGTCATTTTTTCGTATGATATTTTTAATTGATTCAAAGAAAAAAGGATGGATAGAAAATGGAATATCTCCTTGTAAAATTTCAGGAGTCACGAGGGGTTATTATCGACGGCGCCAGCGAAGGCATGACCAATGAGGCGCTGGAGCTTGAGACTGGGTTCCACTCCGTGACGCTTGAACCGCCCCCGGACTTCACCCCTGAACTGCATGAGTTTATATTAAGAAAAACCTCTGTCATCTCTCCGAGAGTAATCAGCTTTGAAAAAATATAGGCTGAATAAGTATTTCTTCCCTGCGCTTATCGCTGCGCTTTTCTTCCTCAGTTCCTGCGCGCATTATCAGAAAAACCTGCCGCTGGCAGACATACATCAGAACGAACCCTACTCCTTTGACGCCTTCAACCAGCCATCCGATGCGGACGAGACCTTTGTGATACTCGCATTTTCAGGAGGCGGAACCCGTGCAGCAGCCTTTTCCTACGGCGTGCTTGAAGAAATGAAGAATACCCGCCTTCCGGGATTGAACAAGACCCTTCTTGATGAAGCGGATATCGTCTCTACAGTTTCGGGCGGTTCTTTTACCGGAGCATATTATGCGCTTTTCGGTCCAAGGATATTTGACGACTTCAAAGAAAAGTTCCTCTACCGCAATATCCAGAAGGAACTCGCTCTCGCACTCCTGAATCCCGCAAACTGGTTCCGTCTCTCATCTCCTTACTTCAGCCGTATTGACCTTGCCTCAGAACTTTATGACAGAACAATATTTGAAGCCGGCGCCTTCAAGTCATTGGCTGACAGGAAAAAACGGCCGTTCCTCATTATAAATGCAACTAACCTTTATCAGGGCAGCCGCTTTGAATTCACAGGAGCCCAGTTCAACTATATCGGTTCTGATATTCTTTCCTATCCGATAGCCAGAGCCGTAGCTGCCTCCTCGGCATTTCCCTTTCTCCTGTCTCCAATCACCCTTGTTAATTACCCGTATCCTGATGGATACAAAATGACTGACGCTGATAAGATGGCGCTCAAAGACTACTGGAACAACAAAAGCAGATATTACAATGCCCTCAACAACACCATGTATGCCGATAAAAAGGGGCATCCATATCTTCATCTCATGGACGGCGGGCTTGCGGACAATATAGGGCTGAGGGCTGTCAATGACCTCTATTTAAGAGGCGGCATCAGGAAAAAGATAAACAACGGAGAGATTAAAAGGCTTCTCGTGATTGTCGTAAACGCAAAGAACGAACCGCAGGAGTCGCTTGATAAAAATGAAAGCCCTCCCGGACTGGCCACCGTCGCCTTAAAGACGGCCACAGTCTCTATGGACAATTATTCCTTTGAGACGGTTGAATCCATAAAGAGGATGATTGCGGACAGGATAGAGGCGCAGATGAATCTTGACGGCTGTCAGCAGAAACTTGATGAGCACTGCAAAGACGGATATAAACTTCCTCCGCTCGCAGGCGGGAAGATGAAGTTATATGTCGTGGACATCTCTTTTGACAACCTGCAGGACAATGATGAGAAAAACTTTCTGAAACATCTGCCCACTACATTTCACCTTGAAAAGAACGAGGTGGAAAGATTAATCAGCGCAGGCAGGCTCCTTTTTAAAGGCCATCCGGAATTTAAGGCATTCATGGATGAGTTCAAATAAAAGCAGGGGGCAAATCAGTAGTTTTTAGACAGGCCCGGTGTCTCTAATTATTTTTTCGACGCTCTAATTTTATGCGATGTGTATTGACTTTCGGAAGGGTTCCGTTTTCAATTATGGAAATGATACTTCCAATATTGGACTAAAAATGGAAAAAGTAAGTCGAATTTTCGCAGTGTAAGCGGAGAGCCTCCTCCACAGTTCTGCTCTATTGCGCTTGTTTCCTGCTTGCCTTTTTTGAGGGGGGAGGGATAAGATAGGAGCGAATTTAGATTTTAAAAATATTGCTACAGAAACCGAATGAATTTAATTGAAACAGGAATAGAAAAAGGACTTGTAAGGTTTGATGAAGAACGAAACTTCATCACTTACATCCATCAAAATAAAAAACGCAACTTCAGCAATCCAGAAGAAAAAGTTCAGGCAGAAGCATTTTTAAGTTTAGTTCTCATTTATGGCTATCCTGCAAACCGAGTTAAGAATTATGTATCGGTGCAGATGGGTTCGGAAACCAAAGAAGCAGACATCATAGTTTACGCAGACGATGAATGTGAAAGCCCTTTTATTGTTGCTGAATGTAAGAAAGAAGAAATAACCGACCAAGAATTTAACAAAGCCGTTGATCAAGCATACAGCTATGCAGTTGCTGAAGGCGGCAAATTTGTATGGATAACTTCACGAATAAAGAATGAGTATTACGAAGTTCCCGAAAAGAAACCCAAGAGCAGAATTTCAGCGCCAGATATTCCGCAATTCGGAGTAAAGAAACTTGCGCCATACAAGTATGTGAAAGGCGGAATTTCGCAAAGTGAAACAGGAGAAGCAAGAGAAGTAAAAGAGCTGACAGTTGATTATGGCAAGCAGCAAAAGTTTTTTGAACTTGTAGTGGTTAGCGAAAGCGAACTGACAAAAATTTTTATTCAGGCACATCAAGCCCTTTGGGGAGGTGGACAAAGAAATCCATCAGTAGCATTTGACGAGTTAGACAAACTTATCTTCTGCAAAATTTGGGATGAAAAGCATCCGAGAAAATCGGGCGACCCTTACGACTTTCAGATTTTCAGAGACGAAACACCAGATGAACTTTTAAAACGAGTTAAAGCGTTATATTCGCAAGGCAGAAAAAAAGACCCTGAAGTTTTTAAAGAGGACATTAACCTTTCAGCCGATGAAACGCAAACCATTGTAAAATATCTGCAACGGATAAACCTCAATAAAACTGACCTTGACAGCAAGGGCAAAGCATTTGAAACTTTTATGGGCAGTTATTTCCGTGGCGACTTTGGACAATATTTTACGCCGCGACCGATCGTAAAATTTATCGTTGACAGTTTGCCCATTAACAACTCAAAACGGGTTTTAGATACCAGTTGCGGCAGCGGTGGTTTTCTTTTGTTTGCATTGGACAAAGTGAGAGAACAGGCAAACGAATTTTACGACAAGGGAACAGAACCGAAAGAACATTTCACACACTGGCATGACTTCGCAGAAAAAAATCTTTTCGGAATTGAGATTAACGACCAGATTGCACGAACCGCCAAAATGAATATGATTATTCATGATGATGGACACACTAATGTAATTGCAGCAGACGGACTTCTGAATGATGAAGAACTACGCAACAAATCCAAGAACAAAGAATTTGAATACGACACTTTTGATTTTATCATAACCAATCCGCCGTTCGGCAGCATCATTAAGCAAACCGAAAAAGCGTATATGCACCAATACAGTTTGGGCAAAAAAGAGGTGGACTGGTTAAGCACAAACGGAACAACTAAAGAAACAATACGAGACAGCCAAAGCACAGAGATTTTATTTTTAGAACAGTGTCATAAGTTTTTAACCGAACAAGGTTATCTGGCAATTGTAATCCCCGATGGGATTTTAACTAACAGCAGTTTACAGTATGTGAGAGATAATCTGGAAGAACTTTATCGCATAGTTGCAGTTGTCTCAATGCCTCAAACTGCTTTTACCGCCACAGGAGCGGGAGTAAAAAGTTCGGTTTTGTTTTTGCGCAAACACAAAGAGAAAATAACAGAAAAAATTTCAGACCAAAAAGAAAAACTGAAAGAGAAACTGAAGAAAGACAACAAGTTTATTGAAACAATAGAAAAGTGGGAAAAAGAAAAAAATACAGCAATCAAAAAATTAGAAGAAGCAACAAAAAAGAAAAATCCAAAGGCAAGCAAAAAAGAAATTTCAGAATTGCTCAAAGAAGAAAAAGGAAAATTACAATCTGTATTTACCGACAAGGTGAACTTGCTGAAAGAAGAAATGGCTGAAAAATATTTTGTAGCAAAGCAGAAAATACTTGACGACTACCAGATTTTTATGGCAATTGCCGAAGATATTGGATACGATGCCACAGGCAGAAACACGGGCAACAATGAATTGATTGAAATTAGCAAAGAGTTGGCAAAATTCATTACTCACATCAACAAGACAGAAAAGTAATGAGCAGTTTTACCATATCACCAACACTGAATAAGAACAAAGTTTTTTTACTTCAAAAAAGTGAAGTAGAAAAACGGCTTGACCCGATTTATTACGCTCACGAGTTTAATGAATATGATAAGAAATTAAGTAAAAAATCTTTCAAGAAATTTCACGAGTTACTTAAATCGGTAAATAATGGATATGATTTCAGAGATTACAAAGAAAGCGGAACTCCATATTTGAAAGTAGCCAATGTAAAACAAGGGGAATTTGATTTTAGAAAACTTCAATACATTGGTTTTAACTCGTCTGAAATATCAAAGAATATTCAACTTAAAAAAGGTAATATTCTATTAACAAGAAAAGGCACATTCGGTAATGCCATTGCATTAGACAAGGACTATGACTATGTAATAAGTTCAGAAGTATTCTATATTGAACTTAAAGACCAATCAATAAATCCAAAGTTCCTTGAAATATTCTTTAACTCTAAAATTGGACAAGCCCAGTTTGATAAAAACAAAATTGGTGCAATTATGGGTAGCTTATCGCAAGAAGCGATAAGAGATTTAAAAATTCCATTCCCGAAGATTGAAATACAAAATGAAGTTGTAAATATTTATTCAAAATACTTGCAACAAAAGGAAAAGAACGAAGCCACAGCAGAAAAACTTTTAGCAAGCATTGATGATTATTTATTGAATGAGTTGGGAATTACTTTGCCTGCTCCGCCTGAAAATATTTTGAAGAATAGAATTTTCACAACTACAATTAAAACTATTTCAGGGGATAGATTTGACCCGCTTTATCATCAGGGTTCAATTTATGGCGGGTTGGAAAAATCTAAATTTAAATACAAAAACTTTAAAGAAATTAGTAAATATTTTATCAATGGTTTTGCTGCTGGAAAACAAGACCAAAATATATTTGCTGAAGGAATTATTCAAATAA
>Ga0210014_1001988_pt1 | contig 14550 bp, 15 predicted proteins | sample CryGeymeta201519_FD_183983 | JGI IMG/M metagenome (GOLD analysis project Ga0210014, IMG submission 183983) | Groundwater microbial communities from Crystal Geyser aquifers in Utah, USA - Crystal Geyser metaG 2015-19 (SPAdes) (version 2) | ecosystem: Environmental > Aquatic > Deep subsurface >...
CTCGTGCCGTGGTTGGACTCGCTATTTACAGACAATGAATTGCCACCGCCAGCATGCCACGCGTAATTTACACGCCTGCAGCCATACGCCCGGACCGATACCGTCCGGTGCCAGATTTGATGCACTTGCGTGAAATCATCATCGACTTTGGAAGCAACGGCTACATTGCCCGGTTCGGGCATGAAAAAGGTGGCGACATTTTTATAGTCCGCATCCAACACCAGTTGGAAGATGACCGGTTGGCATTGATCTTCTCCTGGTGTCCGCGCAAGAATTTGATCGTCGCAGTCAGGTGCCGGGTACCGCTGCTTATTGGGCAAAGAAAGAAGGGAAAATTCTTTATGACGCCGCAGCGTGAGGAAGCCAATCAACAGGCCGCAGAGAAAGCGCTAAAAGCAGTGATGTGTCTGCACGGTCTGGAGTTTCGCCGCACACATGATCTGGAAGCGCTGGCGGGCCTACTCAGAGACATTGATGTTGCACCGCCGGTAGATGAACTCGACCTTCGTTGCCTCACGCCCTACGCCGTTGAGTTTCGTTACGATGACGAGGCTATCCACCTGATATCTGGTGACGCTGCTGGCCGCGTCGTCGGATTGCTGCTTGCTTGGGCTGAAAGAGAGATTGCTGATCATCGGGCGTCACCCTAAATCGGCTCACCGGGCTCGTTCTGCGATGCCAGTCATGGGCTTTGTGGGAAAATTAATCGGAATCTGACCCCAATTATCCCTTTAATTCGAGCCTGGCCCCTTTATTCTCAGCTGGGTTTGGCGAAAGCATTGGCGCGCTGCCATGCGGTTGGCCTGGCGCTTGCATCGGTCACGACCAAACCGCTGTCGTCTTGCATCACAAAGGTTTCGCGCAGTTGCAGCAATTGCTGGTAAAAACTGTCAGCCACTGGCTTGACGGCCGCCTCGCTGCGCTGAAAGTAGTCGGCCGACACCAGCACGGCTACCGGCGTTTGACGGTTGGTGATAACCTGGGGTTGCTGCTGCGCTGCGGCAATCACGGCGGAAAGTTGCTGGCGCGTTTGAGCAATTGACATGGACATACTGATCCTTTGTGTACAACTTGGATGGTCATTATGGACATCAATAAATGTCACATCAAACACCGGCACATCGCTTGCTGCGTTTCTTCGCAGCTATGGTCATTAATTCGAGCCTGGCCCCTTTGATTCCTTTGATTCAATGTGAAGCGCAAAGACCTGAGCGGTGATTTTTATAGGAAAAATGGCCTCTAGCCCTTAACTAGTATGCGCAAGCAGCTCCTATTTTTGGGAGTTATTTCGGAACCTATAAAGGTTAAATCCGAAACTGGTCCCTTTGTTTTATTTCAAACCATTCGTTTTAACGGAACTAATCCTCTTTTGTTACTGGCCAAGCAACTGCGGCAATGTCAGGATTGCTCAACGACTGTTGCGCCCAGGCTGACCTTAGAGCTTCGCATTGTGTTGCGGACACGATCTTGCAGGCGCGTCTTAGCCATAACTGGGCTTCAATTGGCTGCTTGTTCATTGCCAGTGCTGCGGCAAGCTTGTGAAAGCCGCCCGTGCTCGGGGTGGTGCTATTGACCCTTCGCAACCAGTCCAGCTCTTGAGCTGTCATTTGACTGGGGGGCTCGAATCTGGCCAAGGCAATGAAATCACGCCACTGGGTCAGCAGCAGAACTTCTGGCGGCGTTCCTCGGGTGTGGTATTTGATACGTGCCCATTCAAAGCGAAGGGCTTGGTAGCTGGTTTCCACTCTTGAATAGTCACGAATCAGGAAACCCAGCAAAAGCGCTGACACCAACCAGATGCCCACATAACTCCAACGTCCGGTAGCAAGAATTGGACGCACCTGTAGCCGTACATGCAGTGCGCCCATCACCAATCCTGTCGGTAGCAAAAAATAAGCATGGTGCAAGGGCAGTTCCAGCATGGCATGGTTACCGACTACGAGTAAGAAAAGCATGAGCACGGCGTCTTCAGCACAACGCACGGCTCGAAGCCGCAGCCAGAACCACCGAATCAAATACAAGGAGACAAAGAGGCCGAACGGAATGCCACACCACAACACCAGGTCAAGGAAAAGGTTGTGTGAGTGTGAAAAAACAGTATGCAACGCGGGATGGTCAATTGACGCCGTCAACTGTGCCAGCACCACTTGATTCCAGCCATACCCCAGCCAAGGGCGCTGAAGCGCAGCATCCAGAAACAGCGCCCAGACCGCTGGCCGTTGTTCGCTTGAAATGCGAACGATATCGCCCACATCAGTGGACAAGGTCAGGCCCAGCAGATGGTTCAACCAACCAAGTGACATCACGCACAAAGTAAAGTACACGCCCAATCCCGTGACTACCCAGGGCCAGCGCCGATCAGGCCACAAACGTTGCCAGATCCAGCTCGCAGCAATCAACAAGACAACGGCCACCCAGGCGGTGCGCGATTGTGTTAATGCCAAGCCAAACAGCAGATAGGCAGAAATTAATAAAGAACTCCAAACGCCAAGTCGTTGGCGAATGACGCCCCAGGCGGCAGCCAGCAAACCCCAGAGAAGAAACGTACCCAAATTATTGGGTTGCCCAAAGTTGGCAAAGGGGCGGCCAAAACCATCCCCCATGGACCAGGTATCCAGCAGATCCAAGGTCAGCCACTGGTGCAATTGCAATCCAACCGCCAGCAAGGCGGCGATGCCGATCGCCGTAAATAACCCATCGGCCAACTGACTGGGGCTGGTTGACTCCCAACGGGCACCGGTTAACAAGGCAAGACAGAATCCAAGTAAATAAGCACCGCTGACCCAGGCCGTACCAGGTGACAGGATCAAGCCTAACCCGTATTGCACACCAGGGACACAAACCAGTATCACGGCCAGCGCAGTCATGCCATGCCAGACGACGTACCCTTTTGATCGGATGATGATGGCTGCAGACGCCAGCGTCAGCACTATCGCCGACCAAGCGTCCATGTGAAACGTGGACCAAGGCGGATAGTGGTTAGGTAGTAGCCATGCCACCGACAAAGCCATAGCCCAGCCCGCGAGCCAAAAGGAAGTCATTGGTTGTTTTGAAATCATTTGCACTGTAAGTGACGCAACGGCGTGAATGGAAACAAATGGGCAGTTCGCGTCTCAATGGGTAAGAGCCATAAAAAAGGGGCCCCAGTTGGGGCCCCTTTTATCAGGCTTTAATTGACTGAAGTTATTCAGAATTACTTGCAACTTGCAGGCAAATATTTGCTTGCGAGAGTTGCTGAAACGCTTGCGCTGTCAGAGGATGTTGCCGCGCGGCAAGCCCATACAACTTGGCCATTGGTTTGGTATGCGCCCTCAAATGCAACACCCGTATTGAGTAGTTTTGGCTCGCCGGTAGCAGTCCCGTTAGCGACAGCAACCACTACACCAGTCGCTCCTGCAGTGAGTTCTTTGTAACTTACGCCAGAAACGTATTTGGAAACTTGAGTGTCTATAGTCACGCTGGCAGTAGCCGGCATTGCGGAATTCACTTGAGCGGCCTCAGCTACAGACGTTTTGGCAGACGAACCTGCCAGAATCAGTTCAGATACCTTAGCCCTCACTGTGTAATCCTGATAAGCCGGCAAAGCCACCGCAGCCAAAATACCGATGATCGCCACGACGATCATCAACTCGATCAGGGTAAAACCCTTTTGCATAGAACGTTGCATAAGAAACTCCTTGAGGTTACGAAAAAAGAAACGAGACCCAACGCTATAAGCAGCTAGCGTGCCAGGTCTGAAAACGCACATTTCAAGGCATTTAACGGCCCAAACCGGCCTTTTTACGGTTCGCCAAGCCCTTGTCAGCGTTCAATATTGTCAGTTACACAAAGAAAGTGACAAAGTTGTCAGGTTTGTAGGGCGGCAACATGGGGTCGTCATGAGGGGTGTGATTTGTGAATCGGCAGTTGTGGCGCGTGCGGTAGTTCACGCGTTTGGTCAAAAAGGCTCTTTTCGTCGAAGGAGGTGTAGCAACGGGCTGCGCCTGACGTTTGCTGCGGATAGGGTCACAGCGCCGGCGCACTGTCTTGCAAACGCCCCTACGATTCTTGCAACCAGACCCGCCGCGCTTCAGGTGTGATAACAATCCGAGCCTGGCCCCTTTTAATTACAGATATCCCACCGGTACGGCGGTCACGCTTGGCGACAGGGGAATGTCGCGCTCTACCAGGCACAGCACGGCGCCGGGGCCAATTGTCTTGCCGAGCTTGTCGAGCACGGCAAACTGGCGTCTGGCGTTTTGCGAAGGAGATGCCGTTTTTTTGATCTCTACCGGGTACAAGGTGTCACCAGACGCGATGAGCAGGTCCACCTCCTGCTGGTCGGTGTCGCGGTAAAAGTACAGGGTGGCCTCCAGACCGTTGTGCCAATAGCTCTTGATGATCTCGCTGACCACCCAGGTCTCCAGCATCGCGCCCGACATGCTGCCCACCTCCAATGACGCGGCATCAGGCCATTTGGTCAAATAGGCGGCCAAGCCCGTATCCAGAAAATACAACTTGGGTGTTTTGACCATGCGCTTGGTCAAATTGGTGTGATACGGCTGCAGCAAGAACACCAGGCCCGAAGTCTCCAGCACCGACAGCCACGCTTTGGCGGTCTTGTTGTCAATGTCCACATCGCGTGCCAGATTGGCGTAATTGAGCAACTGCCCGGTTCTGGCCGCCACAGCCGCCAGAAAGCGGTTAAACGCCAGTTGGTCAGAAACCTTCAGCACGTCCTGCACGTCGCGCTGGATGTAGGTCTGGATGTATGAGCGGTAAAACAAATCCCGCGTTTTGGCGCCCTGTTCGATCAGCCGCGGGAACGACCCCAGCCAGATTTGCTGGAAAACCGCCATCAGCGGCTTGGGCGCATGGGCACTGGCGGCCCGGGCGGCGGTGATCCAGGGCGCAGTCGGCAAAAAAGGTTGCGACACCGCAGCACGCCCGTCGCGTTCGGCTTGGGACAGCCCAAGCAGATCCACGATGGCGACCCGTCCCGCCAAGCTTTCGGTCATGCCACGCATCAGTTCAAACTTTTGTGAGCCAGTCAGCCAGAACAGGCCGTTGCGCTTGTCCCGATCGACCATGATCTTGATGGCACTGAACAATTCTGGCGCGTATTGGATTTCGTCAATGACCAGCGGCGGCTGCCAGGTTTGCAAGAAAAGCGCGGGGTCGCGCCGGGCCAAGGCGCGCGCATCCATGTCGTCCAGCGTCACATAAGCCCGTTGCTGCGTTGGCAAACCTTCTTTGGCGCAGATTTCAAGCAAGGTGGTTTTACCCACCTGCCGTGGGCCTGTCACCAGCAAGACCGGAAAGCTGTCACTGATCGCGTGGATCGTTTTTGAAAGGGTGCGGGGGTACATGAAAAGCGTTCATAATGGAATTTGAGTCCATTTTAAACGCTAAAGTAAAAAGAGTGCGGGAAAATAATCCGAGCCTGGCCCCTTTTAATTTTTAATTCTTCCAGGCGGGTTTGCGCTTGTCGATGAAGGCTTGCACGCCTTCCAGGGCGCTGTCGTCCATCATGTTGCAGGCCATGGTGTGGGCGGCATCAAGGTAGGCGGCTTCGATGCCGTTTTCAAGCTGACGGTAAAACAGGCTCTTGCCCAGCGTGACGGCCACGCGCGGTTTGGCCAGGATGGTGTCGACCAGTTTGGCCAGCTCGGCGTCGAGTTGCTCGGGCTCGGCCACGCGGTTGATCAGGCCCTTGGCTTGCGCCTCGGCTGCAGTGATGAATTCGCCGGTGACCAGCATCTCAAACGCCGCCTTGCGCCCCAGGTTGCGTGACAGCGCCACGCCGGGCGTGCCGCAAAACAGGCCCAGGTTGACACCGCTGACGGCAAACTTGGCGGTGCTGGCGGCCACGGCCAGGTCGCACATCGCCACCAGTTGGCAGCCCGCGGCAGTGGCAATGCCGTGCACGCGGGCAATCACCGGTACCGGCAGCTTCTGGATGGCCATCATCAGCTTGCCACACTGATTGAACAGCGCGTGGTAGTAATCGTGCGACGGCTTGGCGCGCATTTCGCGCAGGTCGTGCCCGGCACAAAAAGCCTTGCCCGCCGCAGCCAGCACCACCACGCGCAAGCTGTCGTCTTGTGCCAGGGTTTCCAGTGTGTGCTGCAGCTCGGTCATCAGCGCCTCAGACAAGGCGTTGAAAGCATCAGGCCGGTTGAGCGTAAGGGTAACCAGCCCACGTGGGTCGCGACTGGTGGTAACGAGGGCTTCGGTAGTGGTCATGACATTTTGTCTCCAAAAAATAAATAAAAGGGGCCAGGCTCGAATTAATTTTATTTCCAGCGCAGCGGTTCAATGTCCACATTGAGCGCGCCGTCACCCAGCATCAGCACGCATTCTTGCACCGTGGCTTGCAAATTCATGCTGCGCTGCGCCAGTGGCACCAGCAATTGGGCGGCAGCGCTGGGGATGCGCCAGACTTGCAGGTTGGCCAGGCGGCTGAGCTTGGTCTCAATGCCCTTCCACCAGATGTCTGCGGCGTGGCCAAAGGCGTACAACAGCACGGCGTCGGCCTTGCTGCAGGCTTTGGTCAGCGGTTTGTCTTCGGGCTGGCCCACTTCGATCCACAGCCGGGTGCGGCCGGTAAAGTCGCGCAGCCACACGTCGGGCTCGTCGGGGTCAGACAGGCCCGCGCCAAAAGCGAGCGTGCCGTCGCCATTGCACACGCTTTGCAGCTGGTGCGCTTGCAACGCCAGCGCGCACAGCCGAACCATCATGCGCTCGTCAGTTTCGCTGGGGTGGCGCGCCAGCGTGAGCGCGTGGTCGGCGTAGTAGCCGTGGTCAATGTCGGCGATTTGCAGACTGGCTTTGAAGATAGTGGATTTGGTGGCCATGGTTCAGGAAATAAAGTCGCTCAGACACTGGCATATGCAGCAAGTGCGGCAAATGCTGCGGTATGTCGGGCAAAGTCGGCGCCTTCTTCGCTGGTCCAGGTGCCGGTCAAAGATATTGCTGCAATATCTCGCGCTATAGGGTAGCTTATGAATTTCTCCTGCCTGCCCGCCCAAAGTGCTATCGAATCAGTCGGGCGATGCGCTTTGCGAAGGTAAAGGGGGAGGCCGCAGGCCGGAGGACACGTAGCAAAGCGCATCGCCCGGCTGATTCAGCATTCACCGCCATGTGCGCATCGCCTTAACTTATCCGCAACTGTGAAACGCACCCGATGTCAGGTCATGTGTGCAGAAATTCATACAATCTGAAGAAGTAATTTTCATATTGTATAAATTGTTTTTGCTTGCCTAAACGCGTCTGGCCAGCTCGGCGGCCCGGCCGGTGTAGCTGCCTGGGGTCATCGCGAGCAGGCGGGTTTTCTCGGCTTCGGGGATATCGAGCTTGGCAATAAAGCCCTGCATCAGCTCGCGCGTCATCGGGGCACCACGGGTGAAATCTTTGAGCTGCTCATAGGGCGAGGGCAGACCAAAGCGGCGCATCACCGTTTGAATGGGCTCGGCCAGTACTTCCCATGAAGCATCAAGATCGTCGGCGATGGCTGCTTCGTTGATCTCAAGTTTGCCCAAACCGGTGGCCAGCGACTGGTAGGCCAGCACCGCATAACCCAGCGCCACACCCATGTTGCGCAGCACGGTGCTGTCGGTCAGGTCGCGCTGCCAGCGCGAAACGGGCAGTTTTTCAGACAAATGGCGCAGCAGTGCATTGGCCAGCCCCAGGTTGCCTTCGGCGTTTTCAAAGTCGATCGGGTTGACCTTGTGCGGCATGGTGCTGGAGCCCACCTCGCCTTTTTTGAGCCGCTGCTTGAAGTAACCCAGGCTCACATAACCCCACACGTCGCGCGCAAAGTCGATCAGGATGGTGTTGGTGCGCGCCACCGCGTCGAACAGTTCGGCCATGTAGTCGTGCGGCTCGATCTGGATGCTGTAGGGCTGAAACGTCAGGCCCAGACCCAGCGGCTCGGGCGTTTCAATGACCTTGCGGCTGAAAGCCTCCCAGTCAAACTCGGGCCAGGCCGACAGGTGCGCGTTGTAGTTGCCCACCGCGCCGTTCATCTTGCCCATGAGCCTGACGGCAGCGATGCGTTCGCGCGCCGCCACCAGACGCACCACCACGTTGGCGATCTCTTTGCCCACGGTGGTCGGGCTGGCCGTTTGGCCGTGGGTGCGGCTGAGCATCGACACGTCGGCAAAGCCGTGCGCCATCTCGCGCAGCTTGGCGATGATGCCGTCGAGCGCGGGCAGCAGCACCGCGTCGCGCCCGGCCTTGAGCTGCAGCGCGTGGCTGGTGTTGTTGATGTCTTCGCTGGTGCAGCCGAAGTGCACAAACTCTTGTGCAGCGACCAGTTCGGGGCGCGCCTCAAACTTGCTTTTAAGCCAGTATTCCACCGCTTTCACGTCGTGGTTGGTGGTCTTTTCAATCTCTTTGATCGCCTTGCCGTCAGTCTCGGAGAAGTTCTTGACCAGCCCCAGCAGATAAGTGCGCGCACCGGGTGAGAGCGGTTTGAACTCGGCAAAACCACAGTCGCTCAGGGCGATGAACCAGGCCACTTCGACCTGAACGCGGCGGTGCATGTAGCCCTGCTCGCTCATGGCGGGGCGCAGTTTGGCAAGCTTGGCGGCGTAGCGGCCGTCCAGCGGGGAAAGGGCGGAAATGGCAGAGGTAGTCATGGCGCGGATTGTAGGGTGCCAAGGTCTGACGCCAAGCGACATTCGGGCTGTGTTGCGGTGTCAGTCGGGCGCGTTGACTGCTGTATAGAATGCGCCAAACAACAACGACTGACTTTCCTATGGCCATGAAACTGATCGGATCCAACACCAGCCCCTACGTGCGTAAAGTGCGCGTCGTGATGGCCGAGAAAAAGCTCGACTACGACTATGTGCTTGAAAACGTCTGGGCCGCCGATACCGTCATCGGCTTGTCCAACCCGTTGGCCAAAGTGCCGTGCCTGATCATGGAAGGCGGCGAGGCCATTTTTGACTCGCGCGTGATCGTCGAATACTTTGACGCGTTGTCGCCGGTAGGCAGGCTCATACCCGCCACCGGCCGCGAGCGGGCCGAAGTCAAAACCTGGGAGGCGCTGGCCGACGGCGTGCTCGATGCCGCCATTCTGGCCCGCCTGGAAGCCACCTGGGACGGTCGTACCAAAGCGCAGCGGTCGAAGGCCTGGATTGACCGCCAGCTTGGCAAGGTTCACGCCGCGCTGGCAGCGATGAGCAAGGGCCTGGGCGACAAGGCGTTTTGCACCGGCATTCACCTCAGTCTGGCCGACATTGCGGTCGGCGTGGCGCTGGGCTACCTGGACTTTCGCTTCCCCGAGATCGACTGGCGCGAGCAGTACCCCAACCTGGCCAAGCTGCAAGACAAGCTGATGCAACGCCAGAGCTTCATCGACACCCGCCCCTGCTGAAGTTTTGTAAACGACGCGCGCTCAAGCGTTACCAGTGCTTACATCTTGAGGCGCCACAAACCGGGGCTACCGCGCTACAGTTTGGGCCATGGCAATCCTATCCAAACCCCTCTACAAAACAGTCTACAAATGCCGCGACTGCGGCGCCACCAGCTACCAGCCGGTGATTGACCGGGCGCAAAGCGGTGCGCTGTTGCCCACCGGGCAATACCGCTGCACCGGCTGCCGCTCGATCTTTGCCAACGTGCGCTCGTGGTGGGCGCCCAAACGCACGCCGGACTTTCAGGCCAGCCGCAGCTTCGTCTGACGCGTGACGCGCAGGTAGCTACCCAACCCGGCGTTTGAGCCAGCGCATCAGCCCACCCACCAGCGGCAATTTTTCATAAAGTTCTTCTGCCGCGTCCCAGTAGTCGCGGTGCAGGGTGACCCGCCCAGTGTCTGACAGCACCAGATGGCTGGCGCCCAGAATTACCTGCTCTTGGCCGCGCTTGAAGCCCTTGAAACCGAACCGGAACTCCCAGGTCAAAAAGCACTGCTGACCCTGCACTACCTGCGCGGTGACGACAAAGCGCGGTTGTTCTAGCGTCGCAAACATGTGCGTAAAGATGGCCTGAATGGCCGGCACGCCGGTGACCGCGTTGAAGGGGTCCTTGAAGCGCGCTTGCGGGTCATAAAACTCGCCCAGACGCGCCACGCTCTGCGGGCTCAAACTTTCAAAAAACGCCACGATACCGGTGGCGTGCGCCGACATGTCGCCTGACTGGCTCATTGTGTGACCCCTTGCACGATCTTGAAATAAGCCCGGTAGGGTAGCAGGCGCAGCAATTTGAGCCACCAGGTGAAGCGCTTGGGAAAGTGAATCTCAAAGCGCCCTTGCGCCCAGCCTTGCACAATGGCTTGGGCGGCTTGCTGTGGTGTCAGCAGCGCAGGCATGGCAAAGTCGTTTTGGGCGGTCAGTGGCGTTTGCACAAAGCCCGGGTTGATGATCGACACGCCCAGCCCCAGCGGGTGCAAGTCCAGGTACAGCGCCTCGGCCAGATTGATCAACGCCGCCTTGGTCGGGCCGTAGGCCAGGCTGTTGGGCAGGCCGCCGTAGCCAGCCACGCTGCCGACCAGGCTGAAGTGGCCCTGCCCACGCGCTCGCAGCGCTGGCAGCACGGCGTCGAGCAGATACAAGGCGCCCAGGTAGTTGACATCGCAGTGGCGCTTGAGTGCGGCCAGGTTCAGCTTGTCGGCGCGCATTGGCTCATAGTGGCCGGCGCAATAGACCACGCAGTCGAGCGGCCCGCGCGCCAGCAGCTCGGTGGCCGCTTGCTGCACCGCGGCGCTGTCGGTGGCATCGAGCGCCAGTGCACGGCAGCGCGGATGCGCGTCAGCAAACACCTGGAGTGCTGCGGCATTGCGTGCCGACACCACCACGCTGGCACCCTGCGCCAGCAGTGCCTGCGCTGTGGCCTGGCCGATGCCGCTGGAGGCCCCCACAATCCACACGGTACGGTCGTGCCAGTGCGCAAGCGGTGGGTTCAGTGGGGGCAAAAGTGACATCGATTTGCTTTAATGTTAATAGCTGCTTGCGCTTGTGCAATAAGGGCTAGAAGCCAATTTCTTATATAAATTATTTGGTGAACGCCAGCGTCACTTCGCCCAGATAAAGTCCAAACTTGCGCATCGTGGCCTTGTTGAGCATCACGCCGTCGGCCATCAGGTACATCCAGTCGTCAAACTGCACCTCGTAGACCTTGCCGTCCACCGGCAGCGCCAGCGTGTAAGTCCAGTTGAAGGCGTTGCCGCGGGTCTGGCCGCTGGCCGTGCCCACCACGTCGGCCGCCTGCCCGCTGTAGCGGCCAGCGCCCAGGTGCGTCAGATGCCAGACGCGCTTTTGCGTGCTGCCGTCGGCGTAGGTGAAGGATTCGTCAAGCACGCCCTCGTCGCCTTGCCAGCTGCATTGCATGACCACGGTAAAGCGTTTGACCACCGTGCCCGAGCGGTCGGTAAAGATGCCGTAGGCTTTGAGCGTGCCGTTGAAATACTGGCGCAGGTCAAGCAGCGGTTTGTCGTTGGCGTAAGCGTCGAGGTTTTGCGACGCACAACCCGCCAGCGACAGTGCAGCCACGGCGGTGCCCGACAAAAGCAGCCGTCTTTTCGAGGGTGAATGCAGTGTGTTTTTCATGGTGTTTCCCGGATGATGAGGGTGTAGAGCAACAGGGCAGAGAACGTTTTCAAAAAACAGGGCAACACGCAATACGCCAGCGTGAGCATTTGCAGCGCGTGGGCGTCGGTGCTGCCCGGGCGGTAACCCAGCGCGCCCAGCGCCGGTAGCGCCAGTCCGGCGGCCAAGGCTAAATTGAGCTTGCTGGCAAACGCCCACCAGCCAAAGTACGCGCCTTCGGCATGCTGCTGGTCGCCGCTGCGCTGGATCACACCGGCGAGCAACGCGGCAGGCAGCGCCAAATCCGTCCCAAGTGCCACGCCCGAGAGCGCGCACACCACCACAAACGCCGCCACGTCACCGGCTTGCAGCCCCGCCGCAAACGCAAACACCGCTACCGCCAGCACCATGCCCGCGCCCCAGGTGCGCGCCAGGCCCCAGCGCGGCACCGCGCGCAGCCACAGCGGAATGCTCAGGGCGGCGCAGGCAAAGTAAGCGCCCAGAAACAGCGGCTCGGCACTGGCCGGGGCCTGCAAGCGGTCTTGGACAAAAAACAGCAGCAGCGTGGCAGGTATGGCGCTAGCAATGCCGTTGACGACAAACACCGCCATCAGCCGCCGAAAAGCTGGCCGCGTCCACGGCAAGCCGAGTGATGCGCTGTGGCACTCGCCGCCTGGTGCCGCGGTCTGGACTGCTTGCACCTTGTCCGTCATTGCGGGCCCGACCCGCAATCCATGATTCCCAGTCGAACGCTCTGCCGGTTCAGGGCCCCGGCCCCAAGCCAGCCAGGCTGTCAGAAGCGCTACGCAAAACATAGCTGCTGTCGCAGTTAATCCAAGGGCTACGGGCGAAATAGATGCAACAAGCACACCAACCAGGCCCAGCCCCTCGCGCCACGCCACCACCCTGCTGCGGTACAGCGCGTCACCGCCCAGGCGCGCGCCCCAGGCCTGGTGCAGGATGGTCAGGGCGCTAAAGGTCAGCGTCGTCAGCGCCAAGGTGCCCACCAGCCACAGCAGCAGCGCCGTCGTGTCGGCTGGCAACGCGGCAGGCGGAAAGAACAGCAGCACAAAGCCCACGCTCAAGGCCAACGCCAGCACCCCCGCCCAGCGCAGCGTGGCGCGTGGCGAGCGCAAGCGGTCAGCCCAGCGCCCCAGCAGCGGGTCAATGACGGTGTCGGCCAGGCGCACCACCAGCAGCGCCAGGCCCAGGGTCGCCAGCGGCACGCCAAATTGGCGCGCGTAGTGGTTGGGCAGCAGCACGTACAGCGGCAGCGCCACAAACGCCAGCGGCAAGCCCATCAGCCCGTAGCGCCAGCCCATTTGCCAGGTCAGCGTGGGCGCGGGTGCCAGTGCCGGTGTGCTTGCTGCGGCTGGCATCGTGGGCAGGGCGGTGTTCATGCCGGGGCTTTGGCCAGCAGCGCGCGGCGCATGTCGGGTTCGCTGGTGGCCTCATGCAACCAGATGCCAAAAAAGCGCGAGGCAAACACATCGTCGGCGATGGTGCCGCGTGGCGCTGCGTTGAACCAGAAACGCGCGCCCTGGCCGGGTTGCCACAGGCCGGTCAGGCGGTCGTTGGCCGCAACGTCGGGGAACACGCGCGTCATCTCGGCGAGCCATTGCGCTTCTTGCTCGGCGGAGAGCGGCCCCTGGCGGCGCATTTCGGTGATCGAGCGCTCGGCAATGGCCCCGCCGCGCAGCGTGCGCAGGTAGGTCAGGCTCAGCGCCAGCGGGTGCGCGCCCAGGCGGCTGGTGCGAAAGCCGGGGTCGATCCAGAGCTGGGCGTCGTACACCTCAAAGCCCCAGAAGCGCAGGCGGGCGCTGCCGCTGTAGACGGCATTGGGCAGCTGGGAGGCCACTTCTGGCCAGGGGGCGGGCGTGCCTTGTTGCGCCAGCGGGCTTGTTGACCACCCGGCCAGACCCGTGGCCAGCGTTGCTACGGCGGCGCGGCGTGTGGTGTGGGGGGCTGGGTCGCTGGGGATCATCGCTTGCCTGACGGTTGGGGTTGAACCCTCGCAGCGGCTGGCTTTGGCGGCTTCCTCATGGTGGGGTACCACAAATCGTCAGCCGCCAAAGCCAGCCGCTGCGCTGGACGCTTGAGTGAACACAGGGAGCCAACATACCGTTGAGGCGAGATGCGCGAACTGTTTTTCACTTTTCTGTGAACACGTCCCCGCGTCCCGCACATCGCGGGGCAACCGGCAGGGGGGAGCGCCGATTTCTGGTATCCCAGCATGAGGCGCTCACCCCTGCCGGTTGCCCCGCGGGGCGCGCCGAAAAAGTTCGAGTGGATCGTCTGGCCGAAAGAAGCAGGCCCTCTAAGGCCGGCTACTTGCCATGACAAACAGGCCGCCACGCCTCAAGCCCGCTTCTGCAACGTGTACTGCACCACGTCGATGTTGTTTTCCATGAACGCTGCCTCGCAGTAGGCCAGATAAAACTCCCAGATGCGCATGAAACGCTCGTCAAAGCCCTGTGCCAAAACGGCATCGCGCTGCGCCAGAAAAGATTCACGCCAGCGCTTGAGTGTCTCGCCGTAATCGTGACCAAAGGCGTATTCGTCCACCACCTCCAGCCCGGCCGCAGCGGCCTGGGCGCGAAACTCGCTCGGGCACGGCAAGCAGCCCCCCGGAAAGATGTACTGCTGAATGAAGTCGGTGCTGTGGATGTAGCGGTCAAACAGCGCGTCGTCAATCACGATGCTCTGCACACAGGCGCGGCCACCGGGCTTGAGCAACTTGGCTAAGCTGGCAAAGTAGGTGGGCCAGTACGCGCGGCCGACCGCTTCGACCATTTCGATCGAACAGATCGCGTCAAACGGCGCGTCGGTGATGTCGCGGTAGTCTTGCAGGCGCAAATCGGCACGCTCAGTCACACCCAGGCGTGCCATGCGCTCGTTGGCAAAAGCGAGTTGCTCGGTGCTGAGCGTCACGCCGGTCACCTGGGCGGCAAATTCGGTGGTGGCTTTTTCGGCCAACGCGCCCCAGCCGCAGCCGATCTCCAGCACCCGGTCGCCCGGCTTGACGCCGGCCAGCGTGAGC
>Ga0210014_1001991_pt1 | contig 14530 bp, 19 predicted proteins | sample CryGeymeta201519_FD_183983 | JGI IMG/M metagenome (GOLD analysis project Ga0210014, IMG submission 183983) | Groundwater microbial communities from Crystal Geyser aquifers in Utah, USA - Crystal Geyser metaG 2015-19 (SPAdes) (version 2) | ecosystem: Environmental > Aquatic > Deep subsurface >...
TTTTCTCACTTCGTTCAAAATAAAACTAAATTTTTATGCTTTACCCTTCAGCTGCCTTTCAATTAATCAGAGTTCTTCTTTTAACAATTTTTGCTTCAGTCTTAGCAATGATTCTCACTCCGTTCTGGACAAAAATTTTATATAAATATCGTTTAGGAAAACAGATAAGAGAGGATGCTAACGCCCCAGTCTTTATGGGCCTTCATAAAAAGAAATCAGGCACTCCGACTATGGGTGGTGTTTTAATGTGGGGAACAATTTTAATCATAACTTTCGTTTTTTTTATTTTGAGTAAAACAGTTAATGGCTTTTGGTCTCAGATTAGTTTTCTTTCGCGAACTCAAACTTGGTTGGTTTTAGCAGCGATGACCGGTGCTGCTTTAGTGGGGTTATTTGATGATCTCTTGGGTATTTTCCGAATTGGACCAAAAGGTGGAGGTTTGCGAATGAGAGATAAAGTTTTGATTTATATTCTTCTTGCTGCTCTTGGGGCGTGGTGGTTCTGGATAAAATTAGGTTATAACAGTATTACGATTCCTTTCTTTGGTCCTCTGACTTTAGGATCGTGGTATATTCTCTATTTTATTTTTATTTTAGTAGCCACAACTTTTTCTATGAACGAAACTGATGGTTTGGATGGTTTAGCCGCTGGGGTGGCTTTAGTGGGTTTCGTTTGTCTCTTAGTTGTTGCTTTCATGAAAGGCAAATATGATTTAGCTGCTTTCCTGGGGACTTTTATCGGCACCATAATTGCTTTTCTGTGGTTCAATATTTATCCCGCTCGTTTCTTTATGGGTGATACTGGCGCTATGGCTTTGGGTATTACCCTGGGAGTAGTAGCCATGTTGACTGATACTTCTTTATTTTTGCCCTTTTTTGCTTTTATCTTAGTAATGGAATCAATGTCAGTCATCATCCAAAAAATTTACAAAAAAATTAAACATAAAAAACTTTTCCTTTCGACTCCCATTCATCATCATTTTGAAGCCAAAGGCTGGCCAGAAACCAAAGTTACTATGCGTTTTTGGATTTTATCTGGAGTAGTGGCTGCTTTTGGTTTGGCTCTATACTTTCTTGATATATTTATGATATAATAAAAACTATGAGTATTGATTATCAAAATAAGTTAGCCGAATTAATGATTTTAGCAGCTCAGCAAGGTGCTTCTGATTTGCATTTGAGCGTGGGTAAACATCCAACAGTGAGAATCGATGGGAATTTGGTACCAGTTTCCAATGAACCAATTTTAACCCCGGAAATGACTGCTGGTTTAATTAGCGCTCTTTTAACTTCTGAACAAGAAGAAAAACTTATTAAGGAAAAAGAAATCGATTTCGCTTTTTCTTATGAAGATAAAATTCGTTTTAGAATTAATGTTTATTTCCAAAGAGGTTATCTTTCTGCTGCTTTGCGTTTAATCTCCACTCATATCCGGACAGTCGAGGAATTAAATCTACCGCCAATTCTTCATGAATATTCTAAATATAATCAAGGATTTGTTTTGGTAGTTGGTCCAGCTGGTCATGGTAAAACTACTACCTTAGCCGCTTTAATTGATGAGATTAATCATAAAAGAATGGATCATATCATTACCATTGAAGATCCTATTGAGTATACCTTTGTCCAAGATAGATGTTTAATAGATCAAAGAGAAGTAGGTGGTGATACTCTAAGTTTCCATCGTGGTTTAAAATCTGTTTTGCGACAGGATCCTGATGTGGTGATGATTGGCGAAATGCGGGATCCAGAATCAATTTCCATTGCTTTGACTGCTGCTGAAACTGGTCATCTGGTCTTTTCCACTCTTCATACCAATTCTTCCAGCCAAACGATTGATAGAATTATTGATAGTTTTCCAGCTTCTCAGCAAAATCAAGTGCGCTCGCAGTTAGCTTCCACTTTACTGGGCATAGTTTCCGAAAGATTAATTCCAAGGATTTCTGGCGGCAGAATTCCAGCTTGCGAAATTATGTTTGCCAACTCCGCAGTTAAAAATTTGATTCGCGAGGCTAAAACTTATCAGATTGATTTAGTTATAGAAACTTCTACCCAAGAAGGAATGTCATCTCTTAATCGGGCTTTAATTGATTTAGTGAGGAAACGCGAAATTTCTTTAGAAACAGCAGAAACTTATTCCTTAAATCCTTCAGAATTAAGACAATTACTAGGTTAATATATGAAATTTGTTTATCGAGCTAAAGATAAATTAGGCAATATTAAAACTGGAGCGGTTGAGGCTCGTTCTTTAGATGCTGCTTTAAAATTGCTCCAGAGTTATGAATTGATTGTTTTAGACATTAGCCCAGAGAGGAAAATTACTTTTTTTGATCAACTCTTTGGTAAAAGAACCAGGGTTTCCAAAAAAGATTTAGCTATTTTTTTAAGACAATTTGCTACTTTGCTTCAGAGCCAGGTGCCTTTAACTGAAGCTTTAAAAACTTTATTACTTCAAGCAGCTACTCCAGCCATTAAAGATTTAACTTTTGAATTAATTTCTGATTTGGATGCTGGTCTTTCTCTCTCAAAAGCCATAGAAAAAAGATCAGATATTTTTGGCGAATATTATAGTCAGATGATGAAATCTGGAGAAATTTCTGGTCGCTTGGATGAAGTTTTAGGATATTTAGCTGATTATGCTGAACATGAAAATGATTTAATGGCTAAAGCTAAATCATCAGCTACTTATCCAGCCTTTCTTTTTCTAACTTTCTTAGTGATTGGTACAGTCATTACTGTGGCTTTAGCCCCTCAAATGGTTTCTATTTTTGATGAATTTGGCAAAACACCGCCTTTAGGCACTCGGATTCTTATTTTTATTGGCAGCTTCTTGAATCAATGGGGTATTTTACTTTTAGTTTTTCTTTTGGGTATAGGTTGGCTGCTCTTGAATTATTTTCGTTCCAAAGAAGGGCAAAAAGTCGGCGGAGTGTATCTATTAAGAATACCAGTAATTGGCAATATTTATAAAAAAATCTTTATTAGTCGTTTTGCTGAAACTGTTGCTAATTTAATTTTAGGTGGTATTCCAGCAGTTACTGCTTTTGAAGTCGCAGGTGATGCCACTGGCAATTATGTTTATCAAACCATTGGTCATGAGATTGCCGACAAATTGAAAACCGGAGAAAATATTAGCAATGTCCTAAAAAACTATTATGAATACTTTCCGCCTCTAGTGAGCCAAATGACAGCCGTGGGAGAATCTACTGGTCGGTTGGAAGAAATTCTTAAAAAGGTGGCAGAATATTATCAAAAAGAAGTAGATAGATCTTTTTCCACGATGATTGATTTGCTCCAACCGGTTTTAGTGGTCTTCATTGGTATTTTAGTTGGTTTTTTGGTGGCTGCAGTACTTTTGCCAATTTATCAATTAGCGCAAGGAATATAAAACCCCGCACCTTTTTAAGATTGATTTTCTCACAATATGCCTTCGGCATTTATCTTAAAAAGGTGCGGGGTAAACTAGGGCTCGGAATATATTTTCTTCGACCCGCTCGCTCGCCCAGCGTGCTCGCTCTCTTAGCCTCCGCCTCCCGCCTTCGCTTAAAGCTACGGCGGGCAGGCGCTCTATATTTTGCCCGCCCTGTCCGTCCGAAGCCCGAAGGGCGTAGGCGGATCGGCTCCGGATGATCTCAGAAAAATATATTCCTCGCTCTAAAGGTTTAAACATTAGAAATTAAGAATTAAAAATTATATTGATATGCTAGATAAAAATTGCAAAAAATGTAGAACAGTCGGCGAAAAGCTCTTTCTTAAAGGGGAAAAATGTTATACTCCAAAATGTTCAATGGTAAGAAGAGGTCAAGCCATTCATGGGAAAAGCAAAAGAAGACACGCTTTAACTCCCTATGCTAGACAATTACTTGAAAAACAAAAAGCAAAACTAATCTATGGAATAAAAGAAAGGCAGTTCCATCGCTATTTTGATTTATCTTATAAAAAAAAGGGGGCGACTCCAGAAATCTTAGCTGGCCTGTTAGAAAGTCGATTTGATAATGTGATTTATCGACTGGGTTTTGCTTCGAATAGGGCTGCTGCCAGGCAATTAGTTTCTCACGGTCACTTCATTCTCAATGGAAGAAAACATAATATCTCTTCCGCTATTGTAAAGAAGGGTGATATAATTTCAGTTAATCCTAAAAGCTTTAAAAGCAATGCCTTCAAAGACATAAAAGACCGTCTGAAAAAATATAATCCCCCAAAATTCCTTGAATTAGATGCTGAAAAACTCGAAGGAAAAATTATTGCTGAGCCAAATTTAGAAGAATTAAAAATGGCTATTGATTTTCCTTCCATTGTTGAGTTCTACAGCAAATAGTAATTAATTTTAAAAATTAAAAATTTATTATAAGGTATGTTCCAATTACCAGCATCTATTCAAAAAATCGAACAATTAAAAAATTACGGAAAATTTGAAATTGAAGGTTTGTACCCAGGTTATGGCATTACTCTGGGCAATTCTTTAAGGCGAGTTTTAATTTCTTCTATTGAAGGGACAGCTGTTACTTCATTAAAAATAGAAGGTGTCCAACATGAATTTAGTTCCATACCTAATGTGGTGGAAAGCGCTTTGGATGTGATGCTTAATTTAAAACAACTAAGGGTCAAGCTTTATACTAATGAACCTCAGATTTTAAAATTAGACATCACCGGAGAAAAAGATATTACTGCTAAAGATTTTAAAAAAAATCCTCTAGCTGAAATTTTAAATCCTGAACTACATATCGCTACTCTAACTGATAAGAAAGCTAAACTAAGTCTGGAGGTGACAGCGGAAAAAGGATTAGGTTATGTTTTAGCTGAAGAAAGAAGAAAAGAAAAACTTCCTATTGGCACTATTAGCCTTGATGCAATTTTCAGTCCAGTTCAAAAAGTAAACTTTAAAATAGAGAATATGCGAGTAGGGGAAAGGACTGATTATAACCGATTGATTATTGAAATAGAAACTGACGGTTCTCTTAGTCCTGATGAAGCTTTAGCCAAAGCAGCAGGCATTTTAAAAGAACATTTTGCCTTAATCGAAAATAAATTTTCCCCTCAAATAGAAGAAATAAAAGCCAGTGCCTCTTCAGCCTTTAAACGAGAAAAAAAAGAACCAAAAAATATCTTAATTGAGGATCTAGATTTAAGCTCTAGAACTAAAAAAGCTTTAATTAATAATGGCGTCAAGACCTTAGCTAGATTATTACGATATCGAGAAGAAAAACTATCAACTTTGGAAGGCTTGGGAGAAAAATCAATCGAAGAAGTAAAAAAAGTGCTTAAAAATCTGGAATATACGCTCAGATGAGACATTTAAAAAAAGGAAAAAAATTCCATCGAAAAACAGATCAAAGAAAAGCCCTGTTAAAAGGATTAACGGCTAATTTAATAATGCGAGGGAAAATTACTACTACTTTAAGCAAGGCTAAAGAAACCAAGAAAAAAACTGAAAGATTGATTACTATTGCTAAAAAACAAGATTTGGCGTCACTCAAAAGAGTTAAAGCAGCTCTACCAGATAAAGCCAGTAAAAAATTATATTATGAAATAGCGCCTTTATATTCAGCAAGACAGGGGGGATATACTAGAATAATTAAAACTTCTCTGAGGAAAAAGAGAGACGCTTCTGATTTAGTAATCTTAGAACTTATCAAATGACAAATTTATGCCTAAATCTAATAACACTACCGTTAATATCGATGCCACTGGACAATCATTAGGAAGATTAGCTTCTCGAATTGCTATTTTACTCCAGGACAAAAATAAAGCGACTTTTGAACCCAACAAAGCAGGAACTAATACTGTTATTGTTAATAATTTTAGTAAAATTCATTTTAAAGGTAATAAACCTAAAACCAAAATTTATTATAAACATACTGGTTATATTGGCCATTTAAAAGAAACTACTTTAGCAAAAATGTGGGAAAAAGACCCTCAAAGAATTTTAAAAATGGCTGTCAGCGGTATGCTGCCTAAAAACAAGCTGCGAAGTAAAAGAATAAAAAGATTAAAAATATACATATAAAAAATATGTAACTAAAAAATATGTAAAGATATGGTTGTCACAAAAAAGACAAAAATTAAAAAAACTAAAAAAACAAAATATATTGAAGCTATCGGTCGCAGAAAAGAAGCTGTGACTCGAGTTAGATTAAGCAAAGAAACTCCAGGTTTAATTATCAATAATAAAACCTTAGAACAATATTTTCCTCTTCTTTCAATGCAAAATAAAGTTCTCTCTCCTTTCAAAGAAACTAAGATAGAAAATAAATTTTTCATCTCAATAAAAGTAAAGGGCGGAGGAATAACTGGTCAGGCAGAAGCTATTCGTTTAGGCATCAGCCGCTGTTTAGCTCAAATAAATGAAAAAATTAAACCCTTGCTCAGAGAGAAAGGGTTACTAACTCGTGATAGTCGAGTGGTAGAAAGAAAGAAATATGGTTTAAAGAAAGCTCGTCGCGCTCCGCAGTGGCAGAAACGTTAAAAAGATATTTTTTCTATCCCAGTAGCTGAAAGATAAAAGATATAATTCAAGCTAGGATCGTAGATAAAATCACTGTTTTTTAAATCATTTATTACTGGCCAGGTTTCTTGGGTTTCCAAATTATATATTTTTAACTGGCTATCATTGGAGAAAAGAAGACAGTTATCATCAAGAAACCATTGGGGTAGAGAATCAGAATAAAGATTTTTCTCGGTTTTAATTTCCTGATTTAAATCATAAATTATTATCTTTTTCTCTTTTGTGTAAAGAAGAAGATGATTGCCAGTTAAAGAAAAATCTCCATTAACAATCATCTCTCCTAAGATTGGAGGAATTCCTGTTTTCTCTTCCAAGAGATAGGCTTTTCCATTATCCTTAATAATTAGAAACGCATTGGCCTGAGGGGCTTTTTTTATAATAATGCTATCTAAATTTTCATCACCATCTTTAAAACTAGCAAGAGATAATTGTTGTTCTTCTAAACTATCTAAATTTAGTTGAGTAAAAAGACCGTTGTTTTTAATAAAGTAAAGGGTATTCTCACTTAAAAGAAAAGGCGAGAGGGGAGTATCAATTATTTGGGTCATTGTTCTTTCAAGATAATTGAAACGATAAAGACCCTGGTCTGTTCTTACTAAAATATCATCATTGACATTCTGAGGAACAAAAACTATTTGTTTGATTTTGGGCAATTGTTTTGTTTGCAAGTCAGCCTGTTTTAATCCAGCAGAAAATTCATTGTTGAGATTGATATCTTTATCTATTAGACTTTTAGGCAAAAATACTAATTTCCAATCATTATCCTTAACCAGGGTTATTATTTTTTTAGCATCCGGTGAAAATATTATTTCTTGAGGCAGGCCTGCCTGCGCAGGCAGGGATGAGGTTTGATAAAATTTTTGAGTTTCTTTGGTATTGCGATTATAAACATACCATTCGTAATTTTTAGCTATTTTTTTGAAAAAGATAAGATGATTCAGGCTTTGATCGCTATAAAATTGCTCTAGACTATCATTTTCGATCAATTCTTCTTTTGGCCAAGAAACAGGAAAAAGATAAATTTTTCCTAAATCTAAAGTTTGCTGAGATTTAATCTCTATTTGTTTTTCTACTACAGAATAACCAGGGTAACTAAAATTGATTTTATATTGATTTGGCAATAACTTAACAGTCAAAAATCCATTCGGATTTTTATATAATTTTCCGTTAATTGCTGTTATTGTGCTTTTGGGCGAGAGAGTAACTTTTAGAATTCCAGAAGTCTCTGTGTGTTTTTGATAAACATTAATCCCCAAAAAGCCAAGCAGCCCTAAAATAGCAAAAATAAACAAAATACTTACGATTTTTTTAGCTTTGGTCATAGATGTTTCTATCTATAGTATAACTAAAATAAATCAAAATTCAAAAATCAAAATTCAAAATGATAATTTAAAATTCAAAATTCAGAGCGAACCTCTTCTCTTGAACGACATTATGGAGTAAAACCTGATGAGCGAGTCTTTAATTGGCGAAGAACTCAGGGGAGGGTCTAATTTCAGGGTTCATTTATGAACCCCATTAGAAAGGGAGAGGTGTAGACGGCTCCTCTCCTGGTGATTGAGCCAATTAAAGGCGAGCGAAAAGTTGAGCTTTTAAAGAAAATATTATACAATGTAATTAAGATGATTGCCAGAAAAAAATACCAAAAATCGCTTCTTATCTTCACCCTTATTCTGATCATTATAGGAATAATGAGTCTTATTAGCGCTTCCTCGATTATCGGCGCAGAAGAACATCATGATGTTTACTATTTTGTCAAAAGACAATTACTGCAAGGAGTTTTAGGAGGATTGATTATTGCCTGGATAGCTTCAAAAATTAATTATCGTTATTGGAAGAAAACTGCGTTCTTTCTTCTAATTTTGAATATGATTCTTGTTGGTTTATGCTTCTTTGGTCCCTTTAAAGCTCCAGTTAATTCTGCTTATCGTTGGCTAAAATTTGGCCCCATATCTTTTCAACCTTCTGAATTTCTTAAAATTACTTTTGTCCTTTTCTTAGCCAGTGTTTTAGCTAATTATAATTTAGAAAAAAGAAGAAAAATATTTTCTCCGCCATTTTTAATTTATATTATCTCCTTGGGTTTGATTGCAGGAATTTTAGCTAAACAACCATCTACCGGAACCTCTATTATTTTAGGTTTAAGCTCTTTGGCAATATATTTTTCTGCCGGCTTAAATTGGAAACAACTAATCGCTATTTGCCTCTTAGGAGGATTATTTCTTGGCTTTTTAATTACAGGAACTTCTTATCGATCAGAGAGAATCACTTCGTTCTTTTTTCCATTTAACGATCCTTTAGGCAAAGGATATCAGAGTCTCCAATCTTTAATTGGCATTGGTTCTGGTGGAATATTTGGGGTAGGGTTTGGCCATTCTCTCCAAAAATTTAATTATCTACCAGAAAGCCATACTGATGCCATCTTCTCTATTATTGCCGAAGAATTTGGTTTTGTTGGTTCAGTATTTATTATTTTAATGTTTCTTTTATTTATCTCTGCTGGTTTAGGCATTGCCAAGGAAATAACTGACCCTTATGGTAAATTCGTCACCATAGGAATTATTTCAGGAATTGGTTTTCAAGCGTTCATCAATATTGCGGCGATGTGCAAATTAATTCCTCTCACTGGCATACCTTTACCCTTTATCAGTTATGGCTCCTCAGCTTTTATTGCTAATCTCTTAGGTTTGGGTATTGTAAGCAATATAGCCAAGCAAAACTAAAGAAAAATCAAAATGCAAATCTCAAAATGCAAAATGACAAATCAAAATTCAAAAATATTTAATATTTAATTTATAATTTTTATTTTTGATATTTAATTTTTTATTTTTTTATGGTGGACCTCTCTTTTCTCAAATCAAAAACTTTAGCTAATAAAAAACTTCGTCTTCTTTTAACTGGTGGTGGTTCTGGCGGCCATACTTTTCCTTTAATTGCCGTTAGCCGGGAATTAAAGAAAATGGCTTTAGCTCAAAATATTGAATTAGAAATAATTTATATAGGCCCGAATGATTTTACCTTACCCTATATCCAGAAAGAGGGGATAGACATTAAAACAATTTCGGGAGGTAAATTCAGAAGAGAATTTTCTGGGCAAAATTTTTTGGATATTTTTAAGACCATGGCTGGTATTTTTCAAGCCCTATTTTATGTTTATATTTTGATGCCAGATTTAATTTTTTCCAAAGGGGGATATGGCTCTTTTCCTGTTACTTTGTGGGGGATTATCTTCTTTATTCCAACTTATACTCATGAAAGTGATTTTATTCCTGGTTTAGCCAATCATTTAATAGGAAGATTTTGTAAAAAGATTTTTATTTCTTTCGAGGGAACAAAACAATATTTTCCCCTTAAAAAGACTATTTTAATTGGAAATCCCATCCGGGAGGATCTATTTACGGAAAAAATAAACCCAGAAGCCACAAAAAAATTATTAGGATTATCCTCAAAGCCAGTTGTAACCATTATTGGAGGATCTCAAGGCTCCAAACATATCAATGATTTAATCCTGGACATTCTTCCTAAAATCATTGATCAAGCTGAAATTATCCATCAAGTGGGAAATAATAATATTCAAGAAGTGGAAAAAGAAATAGAGATTATTTTTCAGGAGATTATTAAAAACGAGGAGGCTAAACAATACTATCATCCAGTTTCTTTTTTCGAGGAATCACCAATACCAAAGATGAATTCTTTAAAAGACGTTTTAGCTATTAGTGATTTAATTATTGCTCGGGCTGGCAGCGGTTTGATTTTTGAAATCGCCGCCATAGGAAAACCCTCCATTATCATTCCTTTGCCCTGGGCTAGTCAGGATCATCAAAGAAAAAATGCTTATGAATATGCTAAAACAGGAGCGGCAATAGTCATTGAGGAAAGTAATCTTAAACCGAATATTTTCTCTGATTTGATTCTTCAAACCTTAAATGATCCTAAAAAATTAGAATTCATGAGCCAGGCAGCGTTATCTTTTGCAAAACCCAAAGCTGCAGAAGAAATAGCTCAATATCTTCTTGAACAAGTTTAACTTTCGCAAATATAAATTTTGTGGCATAATATAAACGTAAGGCAAAATGTATTAATATTAATTTCTAATTAGTCTAATTAACCTAATTATTCTAATCAATATCCAAATTCAATATTTAATGTCTAATTTAGAAATTGGGAATTGGGATTCTTGCCCCGTTAAATTGCCTTTAGCATTATTTAACGGGGTGAAATTAGGTTAATTAGAATAATTGATCATTCAGTATTTTGATTTTTAATTTTTGATTTTTGAATTTATTATTATGAATGATCCCAAAATTCCTCAACAATTTTTTGCTCCTCGAGTCAGACTAGCTCCCAGTCCAACTGGTTGGTTTCATGTCGGCACTGCCAGAACCGCGCTTTTTAATTTCTTATTTGTCAGAAAAACTGGAGGAAAATTCATTTTAAGAATCGAGGATACTGACAAACTACGTTCTAAAAAAGTGTACGAAGACAATATTCTAAACGGCTTACGCTGGTTAGGTTTGGATTGGGATGAAGGCCCGGAAAAAGAAGGAGATTTCGGACCCTATAAACAAAGTCGGAGATTAAATATTTACGAAAAATATCTTCAGCAGTTATTAACTGAAGATAAAGCCTATTATTGTTTCTGTACTCAAGAGGAATTAGAAGCTCAAAAACAGGATATGGTTTCTAGGGGATTACCACCAAAATATTCAGGCAAATGCCGTCATCTTGAAGCTTCTCTTGTCAATCAGTATCTCAAAGATAAAAAACCAGCAATTATTAGGATAAAAATGCCTAATACCACTCTAAAATTCGATGATTTAATCAGAGGAGAAGTAAAATTTAATTTAGATTTAATAGGGGATATTGTGATAGCTAAAAGTTTAAAAGAGCCCCTTTATAATTTTGCCGCTGTCATTGATGATTATTTAATGAAAATAACGCATATAATTCGAGGGGAAGACCATATTTCCAACACCCCTAAGCAAATTATTATCCAGGAGGCATTGGGCTTTCCTAGGCCTATTTACGCGCATTTACCGATGATTTTAGGCCCTGATAGAGCCAAATTAAGCAAAAGACATGGGGCTATGGCTTTAACTGATTACCGAAAATTAGGTTATTTGCCAGAAGCCATAGTTAATTTCTTGGCTCTTTTAGGTTGGCATCCTTATGGAGAAGAGGAAATAATGAGTTTAGAAGAGCTTATTGATGGATTTGAGCTAGAAAGAGTGCAAAAAGGAGGAGCGATCTTTAATTTTAAAAAGTTAGACTGGCTTAACGCTCAATATTTGAAGAAACTATCTTCGGAAAAAGTTTTTGCCTATTTTTCTGATTATTTAACAAATTATGCTCCTCAAAAAGATTTTCTTCGATCTGATGCTGATTATTTTAAAAAAATATTGGAAGTTGAATTATTAAGAATTAATAAATTCAGCGATCTTTTTGAAATTTCAGATTTCTTCTTTAAAAAAACTATCGATTATCCCAAAGAGCTACTTAGTTGGAAAGGGGAGAGTGAATCAGAGATCAAACAAGCTCTGGATACTAGTTATTCAATTTTAGAAACAATTAATGATGAAGATTTTAATAGAATTAATCTGCAATCAAAATTTTATACTTTTATTGAATCTAATTCTGTTTATCAAGGTAATAGGGGAAGGTTACTTTGGCCTTTAAGGGCAGCACTTTCTGGCAAGCAGGCTTCGCCAGGACCATTTGAAATAGCAGAAATATTAGGGAAAAAGGAAACTATTAAAAGGGTCGAAAGGGCGATTAAGCTAATTTAAAAATTTATGGGTGATTGGAATCAATTTGTAACTCAATTTTCTCAATTTGTTGCTAAGGCTTTATCGGAATTAAGTAAATTAGTAGACCAGATTTTTGTGTCTGGGATTTTGGGTAATCTTTTCGCTATCTTAAAAGCTATTGCTAGATTTATCGTTGCCGCTTTAGAAACTATTGTCCGCCTTTTAAAATTCATTGTCCAATAGTTATAACTTACAATTTGTTCTTGACTTCAAATAAGAAAAGACTAAAATTATAGTGCTCTTTTTGTGTTCTTTGAAAAGTTTCATCTTGTTTCTGTCTTTACCCGACTAGAGGGTTTCCATCCTCCTTTATGTTCTTCTAGCCGGGCTTTTTTATTTTATATTGACTCAGTATAAGAATCTGCCTCGCTCTGCTCGGCAGAACCTTTTTTCGCTTGACTCGAAATAAAAAAGGTGTTATTATAAAACTATTCAAGCTGCACTGGCTATCCGGTTAATTAAATAGGGGATATCCAGATTTGAAAATTTAAAATAAGAGGAGGTGAATGTAATGGAAACGTTGAAAAAACAAGAGAGAGAAGTAAACCAGAAAATCGAAGAAACGCGAGGTAAGATAAGATTAACGCGAAAAATAATTACGAGTTTATTCCATATCCTGAATGAACTTACTGTGCGTAAAAAAGAATTAAAAAAGGAGATTCGAGAATCCGAAAAAAGGAGGAGGAAATGAAAAAAATTGATTGTGATGGTTTGTTATGGTATGTTCTATTGGTAAATCAAAAACTTGGTAATCGCTTAAAGAAAGCGATCGTTAAAATAAATAATGGTTTTCAGTTAACTCCTCAAGTATGTGTCAATGGTTTTATTCTTATAAAGCAAGCGATTTCAGTAGCTGTGAACAAAAATCGTGGTAATAAGCAAAAGAATGAGATAGGAATTAAAGAAGCTAAACTTTGTATCTCGCTTCTATTTGAATCTCCTGATAAAAAACAACTCCACATTTTCTTTGATAAAGAATTGGATTCATTAAAAATTATAACGACTAAAGAATTAGAAGTGTATGAATTAAAAAAATTCCTGGAAGGATTTTGTGATTATGTACTTAAAACCCGCAAAAGGGGAGGTGATTAGAAATGACGAAAGAAGAAGTCACTGCTTTACGTGGGATGCTGGAACGGCTTCAAGTCGAAATCGTCAAGGCACTCAAGGAAATTAGTGCTAATCTTCAAAAGATTAGTGAAATTCTTGAGGAAGAAAAAAAGAGAGGTTTGTAATTTGAAACTCCGTAAATCACGGAGTGAGAAATTCCTTTCTTTTAAATTTTTATTAGCCATTAGCCGCTTTAATACTAATTAAAGCGGCTTTTTATATTTATATAAGTAGCCTCTTAACTTCTTCTAGTAATTTTTCGCTAGTTTTTTTGACGCTTATTTTTTTTCATAATTTAAAATTTAAAATTAAAAATTCTTTATATTCAATACTGAATACAAATAGGGGATAAACCACATTTGACATAGTATATGGATTATGATACTATAAGATTAGTACTGAAACTTTGAATTAGTTTCAGTCAGGAAGATCATATAAATCTTCCAGCCTTGAAAATAATATTATCCCTAAGAAGGGAAAGGAGGTGAGAGTATTATGGATTATTATCAAGAAGGATTTGATAGAGGTTATGAAGCGGCTCAGAACGATGAGATTTATGGTACTGACGAAAATCCTAGCGATATTTCTTTCGATACCACTGACGAATACGATGATTACTGTAGAGGATATAGACAGGGTATTTCGGCTGGTCGCCGGGATAAAGGAATGGGAATAGATCAAAGTGAAGATAAATGAATGTGAGATTAATTTAAACTCCGTAAAAATCACGGAGTAAAAAGGAAAGGAGATGATTAGAAATGAAACAAGGCGAACTGGACTTGGAGATCCAACAACTGAAAGTTAAAAAAGAAGTTAAAGAAGAACTAAAAGAACTCCAAAAAAGGATCTCAAAGAAACACATACCAACAAACATACCTAGTAGAGCGATAAGAGAAGAGTTACAGGGAGATCAAAAAAGATTGACCCGGTAACTATTCTTGTCAGACCCCTTGAAATATAAGGGGCCTTTTTTATTAATAGCAATATTGAAATCAGTTATTAAGAAATTATTTTAAAATTAAAAATTTAAAATTCTTTATACTCAATACTAGATACTAAATACTAGATACAAATGGGGGATACTCTTGACAGCCTATATTACTATGCTAAA
>Ga0210014_1001994_pt1 | contig 14519 bp, 16 predicted proteins | sample CryGeymeta201519_FD_183983 | JGI IMG/M metagenome (GOLD analysis project Ga0210014, IMG submission 183983) | Groundwater microbial communities from Crystal Geyser aquifers in Utah, USA - Crystal Geyser metaG 2015-19 (SPAdes) (version 2) | ecosystem: Environmental > Aquatic > Deep subsurface >...
CCCACACCCCCTTTTCTTCCCGCCCCGCCCGAGCGTTCCGTTTTGGTTTCTGCCGCGCGAAGCGCGGCAATCATTCGGGATTTTGCTCAAAAAAGGTTCGCACTTCGTTCAGTAATTGCGACCAATTCATTAATTCTAATAAATTAATAACTCAATTATGGCACGTTTCAAAGACCACAAAAAAGCTTTAATTTTGAGAAAACAGGGAAAAAGCTATAGCCAAATTAAAAAGATTCTAAAAGTGAGCAAAAGTACTTTAAGCCCTTGGCTAAGAAATTATCCTCTGTCAAAACAACGAATACGAGAACTCCGCGATTGGAATGAACAAAGGATAGAAAAATATCGTGAAACAATGCGACGAAAACGCGAAAAAAGACTAAAACAATTTTATAAAACACAAAAAAGATTAGTTCTTCCTCTGAATGCGCGCGAGCTTTTTCTTGCTGGTTTGTTCCTTTACTGGGGCGAAGGAACTAAAACCCGGCCAGCTGCACTCTCGGTTTCAAACACTGACCCCTCTATTATCAAATTTTTTATAGTTTGGCTCACCAACTCCATAAAAGTTTCTCGGAAAAAAATAAAAATCCAATTACATTTGTATAAAGACATGAATATTAAAAAAGGAATTTGTTTTTGGTCAAAAATATTAAACATGCCCCGCAAACAATTTACAAAACCTTATATAAAGAAAAATTTTTTGAAAAACATAAATCATAAAGGGGGATTTGGACACGGAACTTGTAATGCATGCGTTGACAACGCTAGACTTTCGGAAAAAATTATAATGGCAATGAAAGTTATCGGCGATAAATATAACAAAATAAGCGTATAATTCAATTATAGCCAGATTGTGATGTTTCTAACAGTAATTTTCTTTAGAGCGGGGTAGTATAACTCGATAGTTAGAAAAATTGTTTGATGACGTAAATAGAGGGCGTGTAGCTCAACGGTTAGAGCGACTGTCTTATAAACAGTAGGTAGATGGCTCGACTCCATCCACGCCCATTTACTTAAAAATTTAATTTTTTCTTATGAACATTATCCTTGGTCTTATTCTGGTGGTTGTCGGCGCGCTTCTGACAATAAAGTCAGAAACTTTTTATAGAATAACCGGGCCGATTGGCTGGGCAGAAAGATATTTGGGTACCGAAGGAGGCACAAGACTATTTTTTAAAATTTTAGGTGTTTTGGTCATTTTACTCGGCTTTACTGTGATGGTCGGTCTTTGGAACACTTTGCTCTCCGCCACGCTCGGCAAAATGTTCGGCTTATAATGGGCTCGTAGTTCAGTGGTAGAACGCTGCATTTGCAATGCAGAAGTCGCCGGTTCGAATCCGGCCGAGTCCACTTGAATTTGTTTATATCTACGCATATCTATGAAAATATTCAAGAAAGTTCAGCACGAATATTTTGAAGCCTTATTGGAAGGACGCAAGCAATTTGAAATTCGCTTAGCCGATTTTAAATATAAGTCTGGCGACACCCTTGTATTGTTAGAACAGAAACCGGGCAAACAAGAACTAAGCGGTAGAAAGTTGGAATGCGAAATACTATTTACCATTAATACAAAAACTACGGAAAAATTTTGGCCGAAAAAACAAATTAATAGGTATGGATTAGCTGTTCTTTCGTTAAGAAGAAAGTTTAGATTTAAATAGTACAGAATGTCCCATTAAAATATTGTAAATAGGCAATAATCTGGTTCCAACTGGTACGGAGTCATATAACAAAAAACACCTTATTCATTCCCGTTTTAAAAAATCAAACTTATGGTAGAAATCAATTCCGAAATAAAAAAATTTATTGAAGAAAATCCTCTTGCTTTTGCTACCCTTGATGACGCTGGCAAACCTAATGTAATTGGCGTTGCCTATGTTAAAGTTGTTTCAAAAAATCAAATTCTTGTTACTGATAATTATATGAGGCAAACAAAAGAAAATCTAGAAAAAAACAATAATGTTTGCCTCGCTGTTTGGGATAAAGAATGGAATGGCGTAAAATTAGTTGGCACCACCGAATATTTTGCAAGCGGAAAATGGAAAACTTTTATTGAAAAGATACCGGAAAATAAAGGTCTGCCAACTAAAGGAGCAATTTTAGTTACTGTTTCGAAATTGATTAAATTAGGATAAGCCCGCCTCTGCCTGACTTTCTCCTCGCTTCGTTCGTCGAACCACATTGCGCTTTCAGCCCCTTCGCTCCTTCTCGGGTACCAATGTCTTGCAGTTCCAGGGGTTCTTGATAAAATAACAATAGAAAGAAAGGGATGTGGATAAGTAACTTTAAAATCTATGAAAACTAATAAAATATTTGGCTTAATCTTGCTAATTATCGGCGTCGCCATCATCATTTATGGCCTCTATTCTTCTTTTAAGATTTTCACGGCCAAGGAAACAGCGCCAGAAATTTTCAAGACTCAAGCCCAAACAATTACTGAGAAACCAGGGGGAGTAGAACAGGAAATGGGGAAAGCCGTGGGAGAACAACTGCAAAAAATGCTGCCGACTGATTCTGTGCCTCGATTATTAAATTTGATTTCTTGGTCACTTTGGGCGGCAATCTTAATTTTCAGTGGGACCCAAATTGCTGGTTTGGGAATCAAATTATTAAAGTAAAAAAAAATAAAAATAAAAGCAAAATAAAAATCGGCCCCGCTAAGCGGGGTCGATTTTTTTTGATTAAGAGTATTTTTAGTATCGATTAGATCTAAAACTACCTCTAGGACGTCCTTCTTGCATTGGTCTGGCTTTATCTACTTTTAGAGTTCTGCCATCCAATTCTTTGCCATTACACATTTCAACAGCTTTGTCAGCTTCTTCTCCAGAAGACATTTCCACAAAGCCGAATCCTCTCGATTTGCCGGTCATTTTATCTATAATGACCTTAGCTGAATTAACTGTGCCAGCCTGAGCAAAGACTGTGCCAGCCTGAGCAAAGAAATCTTTTAATCCTTCGTCAGTCGTTTGGAAAGAAAGACCGCCTACATAAAGTTTGTTTTCCATTTTATAGGGTTATATTTTTAATTAAGAATTAAAGGCCGACCTTTGTCAGCCAAAGTCTCCTACAAGACAGAGAACCGACTAACCTTCAATCTAAATATATTATAACAGACCACTTAAAAATGTCAACCTCTTTAAGACAAATTGTTATTTTTTCAGAAAAATTAAAGAATAGTGATAAGGCCCAGGTTTTATTTCCTTCTCAAAAACCAATCCAACGCTTTCTGCTATTTTTTTTACCTTTTCTTTATCAACTCTCTTCTCTGGTTCAGGGCCAAAAGGAGCTCCGGTTTTTTCCCATTCAGTCACCAATAGCTTGCCGCCTCGCCTTAGGATTCTCTTTGCTTCAGCTAAAATTATTTCGTGTTTCTTTGTTTGGAAAAGGATATTATTAAGAAGAACTAAATCAATACTTTCTGTTTCTAAGTTCATCCCTCCAGGCACTTCTAAGTCTGCCCAAATTGTTTTGAGGTTATTGATGCCAAAAAGACTTGCTAGACTTTCTACGCTTTTAAGGGCTGGCTGTAAAATATCAATGGCGTAGACAATACCCTTTGTCCCAACTAGTTTAGCTGCTTGCAAAGAGAAATGACCCCGCCGGCCACAGCCTAAATCAGCTATTTTCATTTTCTCAGCAATTCCAAGCGCTTCAAAAACCTTTACCACATCAATCAACTCTTTCCCGCCTGGAATTTTAAGTGTTTCTGCCTTCATGTGATTATTATAACAAAAGGAATGGGAAAGGGAAGGGGTTGACAGTTTTAAATCAAATATTATAATAAATATTATGAAGATTAAATCTAGCTTAAATCAAGCTAGATATTTTAATCATTTTTTATGGAAAAAACAATTTTAGAACTAATTGAACAAATTTGTCAAGAAAGAAAAATACCTAAGGAAAAAGTTTTGGAAACCTTGGAGTATGCTTTAGCTGCTGCTTATCGCAAAGATTTTGGCCTAAAGAATCAAAATCTCAAAGTAAACTTTGACCCGGCTACGGGAAAAATTAAAGTTTTTGACATCAAAATAGTGGCTGAAGACCAAGAGAAGGCCTTACCAAAAGAAGAAGCAGCAGAGGAAATAAAAGAAGAAACAGAAGAAAAAGAAGAGAAAAAATTTAATCCGAAAACAGAGATAGAAATTTCCGAAGCGAAGAAACTTTATCCCAAAAAGAAATTTAAAATCGGAGATGAAATAAAAACAGAACTCCCTGTTCCCAGCGCCTTTGGCAGAATTGCCGCCCAGACAGCAAAACAAGTAATTATCCAAAGATTAAAAGAGCTGGAAAGAGATATGACTTTTGAAAAATTTAAAGGGAAAGAAGGAAGCGTAGTTGAAGGAGTGGTTCAAAAAAGATCAGGCCTGCTTGTTTTGGTTAATATAGACAATGTGACTGCCCTCCTGCCCCCTGACGAGCAAATTGAGGGGGAAAACTATCTTACCGGCCTAAGATTCAAATTTTATATTCTCAAAGTCTCACCAACCAGTCGGGAACCGAAAGTTATAATCTCCCGGCGACACACAGAAATCCTTAAGCATTTATTCTTTTCTGAAATCCCGGAAGTTTCTTCTGGGGCAGTGGAAATTAAAAAAATTGCCAGAGAACCGGGTATAAGATCGAAGGTGGCAGTTTTTACTTCAGAAAAAAACTTAGACCCAGTCGGCGCATCAATAGGTCAAAGAGGCATCAGGATTCAAACTATTGCCGCCGGCTTAAATAATGAAAGAATCGACGTGATTGAATATAAAGACGATCTTAAAAAGTTTGTTGCCAATGCTCTTTCGCCAGCAAAAATTATTTCTTTAGAATTGGACGAGGAGAATAAAATAGCGAAAGTCAAAGCGGCAAAAGACCAAATGGCTTTAGCGATTGGCAGAAGGGGGTTGAATCTCCATTTAGCCTCTGAATTAACGGGTTATAAAATTGAACTTCAGCAAGAAGGAGAAGAAAAAATGCCTGAAGAAAAACAAGTTGAAGGACAAGTTAAAGAACAGACCGAAGAAAAAGTTGAGCCAGAAAAACCTTTATGAAAACAATAAAAAAAGTTCAGGCTATTATTTATGATTTAAAAGGCAAAAAGCCTTATTTTTTAATTCTTCATCGCGTTCTGCGCTGGAAAGGATGGGAACCGCTTAAAGGAACAACCAGAAAAGGAGAAACACGGCGGCAAACCCTAAAAAGAGAAATCGGAGAAGAAACAAGGTTAAAAAATTTCAAAATAATTAAAAGTTTAGGCAAAAAAGAAAAATGGGAAGCATTAGGAAAGAAATACGCTATTGTTGATATTTTTTTAGTTAGAGCGGATATGAATGAAAAAGTATCTTTAAAACAAAAAGTCGTTGAACATGATAAGTATTTATGGGCTGATAAAAAGACGGCTTTAAAAAAATTAACTTGGCCTAAAACAAAAAAAATTTTAAAACAAATAAAAGAAAAAAGTCTAAACTAAATTTTGAAACATGAAAATTGAAACCCAAAAATTACCCAAAAATATTTTGGAAGCTAAAGTCACTCTTTCTGAAGAAGAAATGAAGCCATTTTATCTTAAAGCTTTGGAAAAAATAGCCGCTTCATTCACCTTGCCGGGGTTCAGACGAGGAGCAGCCCCTCTTCCTCTTGTCAGGCTTGAAGTGGGAGAATATAAAATTACAGACGAAGCAGTTTCTTTGGCTATTGAGGAAAAATATGGTGAGATCATTAAAAAACTGAATGTTGAAATAGCTGCCCCACCCCAAGTCGCTCTCGAAAAGGTTGCGCCAGAAAACGAATTGATTTTTAAGCTTAATTTCGCCTTAATTCCCAAAGTTAAATTGGCTAATTTTAAAAAAATTAAAACAAAAAAAGAAATATCTGAAATTAAAGAAGAGGAGATCAAAAAATTTTTAGAAAACCTACAAGAATCAAGGGCAAAGCAAATAAGAAAAGAGTCGCCGGGGGTAATAGGCGATCTCGTCAAGGCTGATATTGAAATGTTTTTTGAGGGAGCGACTCTTGAAAATGGGACTCAGAAAGACGCTGTTTTTATCTTGGGAAAAAATTATTATCTAAAAGAATTTTCCCAGAATCTTGTTGACGCCAAGATAAACGAGATGAGAGAATTCGCCCTTGATTATCCTTCAGATTACCTGGATAAAAAATTGGCCGGCAAAAGAATAGATTTTAAAGTGAAAATTAAAGAAATTTTCTCACGGGAACTCCCTCCGCTTGACGACTCTTTTGCTGACTCTTTTGCTCAAAGCTTGGGTGGATTTAAAAACATAGAGGAATTAAAAAATCAAATTAAAAACAATCTTTTGGAAGAAAAAAAAGGAAAAACAGAACAAAAGTTTGAACTTGAAATTTTAAAAGAGATAGCAGGTCAATCTGAATTTGAAGAAATTCCTAACATTCTGATTGAAAAAGAGCTAACAAAAATGATGATAGAGATGGAGGAATCAGTAAAAAATATACTCAAGCTTGAATTCTCAGATTATTTAAACATGATGAAAAAAACAAAGGACGAATTAAAAAAAGAATTTGTTCCCCAGGCCGAAGAAAGAATTAAAGCTGCCTTAATTATCCGAGAAGTTGCCTTAAAAGAAAAAATAAACGTTGAAGAAAAAGAATTGGAAGAAGAAAAAGAAAGATTAAAGCGAATTTATGCAGATAAAAAAGAAATCCTTGATTCCTTAGATAAAGAAGATTTTAAAAATTATTTAGAAAATACAATTATTAATCGAAAGACGATAGAATATTTAAAAAAAATATGCGCTTAGCTATCATCTCTGACTCTCATGATAATATTCCTAATTTAGAAAAAGCTCTAGCTTGGCTTAAAGCTGAGGGCGTTTCTTTAATTATTCACTGTGGTGATCTTTGTGCGCCATCGATTTTGACAGAAGTTTTGGCGCCCAATTTTTACGGCGAAATTCATCTTATTCATGGAAATGTCGGAGACCGGGAGTTGTTGTCTAAAAAAGTGCAAGAATTTAAGAACGTTAAACTCCACGGAGATTTTGGCCGAATCGAAGTAAAAGGTAAAAAAATTGCTTTTGTCCATAAGCCGGATGAAGGTAAAAAATTGGCCACCTCTGGTCTTTATGATTTAGTTTTTTATGGTCACACTCATAAACCTTGGATAGAAGAGATAAAAACTAAGGGCCGAGACCAAAAGGTTGTTTATTTGGCTAATCCTGGTAATTTGGCTGGTATGTTTTATAAAGCCACTTTTGCAACTTATGATACAGAGGCTAATAAGTTAGAATTAAAAATTTTAGAAAAACTTTAAATTGACGAAGACGACAAAAAGGGGTAAAATAATAAGAATGCGGGAGTAGTTCAATGGTAGAACGTTCCCTTGCCAAGGGAAAGGTTGGCGGTCCGATCCCGCTCTCCCGCTTTTTATAAATGCCCTATTATTATGGAAAAATTAGAAAATTTAGAAAAAAAAATAGGATTTAAATTCAAAAATAAAGATCTTCTAAAAATTGCCTTAACTCACAGTTCTTTCGTAAAAGAGAATCCTTTAGAAAGACTTGAAGATAACGAAAGATTAGAGTTTTTAGGTGACGCAGTTTTAGGCTTTATTACAAGCGACCTGCTCTACCGGCTTCTTGATAAACCAGAAGGTGATCTCACCATCATTAAAACAAACCTGGTTGACAAAAAAACCCTTTACGAACTCGCCTCTCGTCTCAATCTTGACCAATATCTTTATTTAGGCAAAGGCGTGAAATTACGCGGAGAAACAAAAAAATATCTTTTAGCCAATGCCTATGAAGCCCTAATTGGGGCTATTTATTTAGATAAAGGTTCAAAGAAGGCCATAGATTTTCTAAAAGATAAATTAAGTTCAAAGATTTCCACTTTAACTGAAAAAAAAGAAATAAAAAATCCTAAAAATTATCTTCAGGAAATAACTCAAGAAAAATTTAAAACCCTGCCTCATTATCAGGTTATCAAAGAAGAAGGGCCTCCCCATAACAGAACTTTTAGCGTGGCTGTCAGGGTAAATAATAAAAACCTAAGCGTTGCTTCAGGAAAAAGTAAAAAAGAAGCAGAAATAAAAGCGGCAAAAAAAGCAATTAAAGGTTTTCTGAAATTTTAATTTGCAATTTTATATACATTAATTTTTTTGCATGTACTTAGATCGTCTAGAAATTATTGGCTTTAAATCTTTCGCCCAAAAGACTACGGTTATTTTCCCTAAGCCTAAAAATAACAATTTCGGCATCACGGCTGTGGTCGGACCAAACGGCTCTGGTAAGTCGAACATTGTTGATGCTATTGCTTGGGGCCTCGGCGAACAGAGTTTAAAAACTTTAAGAAGTAAAAATTTCGAAAATATTTTTTCTGAGACGGCTACGGGAAAAAATCGAGAGGCAAAAGTTGATTTATTTTTTAGTAATGAAAAGGGCGAACCTGAATTTGAGATTAGCCGGCATCTTTTTAGAACTGGCGAAAACGAATATTTAATCAATAGTGATAAAGTCAAATTGGGAGACGTCATTTTCCTTTTAGCTCAACATAATTTTGGCCAAAAAAGTTATTCTTTCGTAAATCAAGGGATGACCGATGCGATCCTCAAATCATCATCAGAGGAAAGACAGGTCTTCTTCAATGAAGCGACTGGCATTGAACAATACATGATCAAACGAAATGAAGCAATAAGGAAAATTGTTAAAAGTCAAAAAAATTTAGACAATGCTTTGATTGCCCTGGCTGAGTTGACTCCGCATCTTAATTCTTTAAAAAGACAAATGAATAAGTTGCAAAAGCGCCAAATTCTAGAGAAAGAACTGCGATCTCTTCAAAAAACATATTATGGGGAAATTTGGCAAGAACTTAATGCTCAAATTATTTCTAAAAAACAGGGCCTTGAGAAAAAAACATCTTTCAAAAAAGAGATTGAAAACAATCTCTCGGGTTTCAAAGCAAAAATTGAAGAATTTGGCAAAGAGGAAATTGATAAGAACTATTTTAATAAACAAGAAAAATATCAAGAGCTTTTAGAAATAAAAAATGACTATTTTAAAAAACAAACCTTCTTAGAATTTGAAATCAAGCAAGTGCAAAAAAGAGGCAAAGGAGACGAACAGATAGAAATAACCGCTGAGACAAAAAAGATTTTAGGCGGCCTAAAAGAGATGAAGGACTTTGTTTTAAAACTAAAAGAGGAAAAGGATATCTTAAAAATTAAAGAACTGGTTCAAGCTATTAGCCTCAAATTAGAAGATTTAATAAATTGTTTTAAGGAAAACAAAGAGAATTTTTCGGGAGATTTAGAAAACAAAACAAAAGAATGCGAGGAGATTAAAACAAAAATAGAGTCCCTTAGCGAGGAGATTAAAAAAATTAATCAAGAATTAAGCCAATTTTTGAGCGAAGAAAAAGCAAAAAGAGGAAAAATTTTAGAAGAACAAAAGGAAATTGAAAAATATCAGAACCAACTTAATATAATTGATAATGAAATCAACGAAATAAAAATTGAAACAGCCAGAATAGAAACAAGAAAAGACGACTTAGAAAAAGAAATAATAGAGGAAACAGGTTCTCTTGAAATACTTAAAGAGAAAGAAGCTGACGAACTAAGGCCCAATAGAGAAAAGCTCGACCAAATAAAAAAAATGAAACATCAATTAGAAATGATCGGCGGTATAGATCCTGAGGTGGAAAAAGAACATAAGATTGCTCTTGAACGTTTCAATTTTCTCTCCTCCCAAACCGAGGACCTGAAAGAAAGCATTAAATCTCTCAAAGAAATTATTTATAAGCTTGAAGAAAAAATTAAAATCCAATTTAAAGAAAATTTTACGAAAATTAATAAGGAATTTGACAGATTTTTTAAAATACTTTTTGGTGGCGGAGGGGCAAAAATAAAATTAGAGGAAATATCCAAAAATCTTGAAAAGGAAATAACGTCTCAACAAGAAGCAATTGAAGAGGTAGAAGAAACAAAATTAATCGAACAAAAAGAATATGATATAGAAATTCTTGCCGAACCGCCAGGAAAAAAAATAAAGAACATTGAGATGCTCTCTGGCGGAGAAAAGGCCTTGACCTCCCTCGGCCTTATTTGCGCTATTATCTCTATTAATAAACCGCCTTTTGTTATTTTAGATGAAGCGGACGCAGCTCTTGATGAAAAAAATTCTGATCGTTTTGCCAAAATTATCAAAGAATTGGTGCAAAGAACTCAATTTATTCTTATCTCTCATAACCCGGTCGTGATGGAAATAGCCGATGTTTTATACGGAGCGACAATGGAGCGAGGAGGATCAACAAAACTTATCTCAATGAAGCTCGAATAGTCTCTCCACTTGACACTATTCATCAGTTAAGGGAATAACCACGTCTTTCAAGTTATTAAAATCTTCAAGCACCATTCCTAAACCGTGAATTACGCTCTGTCCAGGCTCATGAGCTAAGTGAATGGGGATTTTAATTTCTTTTTCTAAAAATTTAACAAGCCCAGGCAAAAGAGCCGGTCCGCCTGAAATCACCATCCCCCGCTCATAGATATCCGAAACTAATTCCGGTGGGGTCTGCTCAATCGTTTCCCTGATATTTTCAACAATATTTTTAAGTGGTCCTATAATTGTTTCTTTTATTTCCTCATTTGAAACCTTAATTTCTTTCGGCAAACCACTTTGCAAATCTCTTCCCTTAACTCTCATCTCAATAGGCTTGTCAGCAATGGCAGAGCCTATTTTTATTTTCAAATCTTCAGCCGTTCTTTTGCCAAGCAGCAGGCCATATTTTTCTCTAATATAATTAATAATTGAAAAGTCTAAACTCTCGCCACCAAATTTGAGTGAACGCCAAGAAACAATGCCAGACAAGGAAATAACTGCGATTTCTGTGAGGCCAGCGCCCATTTCTACAATCAAAGAAGCGCAAGCATCTTGAATTGGAAGACTGCAACCTATGGCGGCCGCAATCGGTCTTTCAATAAGATAAACTTTTTTGGCTCCAACTTGCCACATTATATCTTCAAGAGACTTTTTTTCTACTTCCGTCACATCTAAAGGGACGTTAGTAATAATTCTCGGTCTAACGCCATAAAAAGTAGTTTGAAACAGTCGATCCAGCAAATTTTTGACCATTCTTTCCGCTATTTCAAAATCCGTGACAATCCCAGAATTAATTGGTCTTGTCACCATAATATGAGCCGGCGATTTCCCTTCCATCTTAAGAGCGCTTTCGCCAATAGCAATAATCTGATCGGATCTTGTGTTAATAGCGACAATCGTTGGCTCATCCATTAACACGCCCTTGCCTTTGAGATAAATTTTTGTCCGAGCTGTCCCTAAATCAATGGCCACGTCGCTCCTCGAGAAAAGATTAAACATACGATTTAAAATTCAAAAATTGATATTAAAAAATTTCATTAAATCTTTTATTTTAATCAGCTTCGTTTTTTTGTTGCCTCTCTCTTTATATTCTATCATTTTTCCCGTCTTCTGGCTAATAATTAATCTTTTAGGAATGCCAATTAAATCAGCGTCTTTTAACTTTTCTCCGGGCGACAGGTCGCGCTCATCAAATAAAACTTCCTTGCCATAAGAGGTCAGAAGGCGATAAATTCTATTCGCCTCCTTATCCTTTTTGAAAGAGAGCAGGTGGTATTCAAAGGGGGCAACTCTCAAAGGCCAGATAATGCCATCCTGATCATGATGGACTTCCACGATAGTAGCAAGGAGGCGAGGTAAGCCGATTCCATAGCAACCCATGATTAAAGGCTTTCTCTTTCCTTTTTGATCAACAAAAAAGGCAGACATTTTTTCGCTATAAAGCGCGCCCAATTCAAAAACATGGCCAATCTCTATGGCATTTTTTTTCTCTAATTTAGAGAAACACTTAGGGCACTTTTCTTCATCTGGAGCCTTCTCTATGTTTGTTCCCCAGCCGCAACGAGGACAGTATAAAATCTTGTCTTCGCCTGTCTCAGAAAAAACCATGAATTCCTGAGACTTGTTCCCACCAATTGAGCCAGAATGAGCTTCCACTAAAACGGTCTCTAATTTACAGACTTTAAAAAATTTTTGATAAGCTTCAACCACTTTTTGATAAAATTTTCTCAAATCTTCTTCTGATTGATGAAAACTGTATAAATCTTTCATCAAAAATTCTTTTGTCCTTAATAATCCTCCGCTAGGCCGCGTCTCATTTCTAAATTTATTTTGAATTTGATAAAGGGCCTGAGGCAAATCTCTGTAAGAATTAATGTAAAAACGGCTCAGCTCAGTTATTACTTCTTCATGAGTCGACCCCAAACCGAACCACTTTTCATGACGATCTTTACATTTAAAAAGAGGGGGGTCCATCGTATCCCAACGGCCTGTTTCTCGCCAAAGTTCAGCCGGGATAAGAGTCGGTAAAAAAACCTCTTGTGATCCAATGGCATCAAGTTCTTTTTCCACAATCTTCTCTAATTTCTTGTAAACACGCCAACCTAAGGGCAAAAAAGACCAGATGCCGCTAGTTAATTGCTTTATAAAACCAGCCCTTGTCAAAAGCTGATGATTAATGGAAACAGCATCTTTTGGAGGAGATTTAAGAGTCTTGGTAAACAATTTAGATTGATACATAGCTAATAGAAATTAGAAAAAACCAATGATCTCTCGCGAAGTTACCACAATCATTAAAAATAATATAAAGAAAAATCCAAAATTAATGGCCATCGCTTCAATTTTTGGATTAACCGGCTTTTTTCTCACCCCTTCAATGAGAGAAGTCACTACTCTAAATCCATCTAAAGCGGGGAAAGGAATCAATTGACAAACGCCTAGGGCTAAAGATAAAAGGCCAAGTAATTGAAAAAAATAAGCAAAACCAACCTCTGCGGCCTGACTAATCATAGCGCCCACGCCAACCGGTCCGACTATTTGTTTGATAATTTTTGCTTTTTCAATAAAAATAGATTTAAAAAATAAGCCAACTCCGTAAAACATTTGACCGGTCAAAAAAAACGTTGTTTTAAAACCATTGATGATCGATTGCCCTAAAGAATATCTGACAATTCCTATCTCGACCGGAGAGATGCCAATTGCTCCGTAGCTTTCTTTCACTTGAGGATAAATTTGACTGGCATCTCCGACTCTTACTTTTTTTTCTAAAATCCTAAACCCCCTCTTTAAAGTTAATGAAATTTCCTCGTTCTTCCTCTTGCGAATTTCCCCCTGTACTTCTTCGCTTCCAACTACCTCCTGATTATCAATCTTGAGAATAACGTCTCCCATTTTCAATCCTACTTTTTCTGCTGGCGAACCAGGCATAACTGCAATTATCTGGACCCCCTTTTTTTCAATTACTCGCCCTTTTACTCCCCCCTCAAGCGCTTGAGGCATACCATAAAAAAAACAGGCGGAAAAAATCAAAAAAGCCAAAATAATATTCATCAGGGCGCCTGAAAAAGAAATAAAGGCTTTTTTATACCAAGCTTGAGCCATAAAACTTTCTTTTTCTTTTTTTAAAGAAGCGCCTTCGCCGGCCTCTCCCTTCAGTTGATTGAATCCGCCAAAAGGGATCCAATTTAAAGAATAAATTGTGTGAAGTTCTTCTTTCTCAGGAATTTTTTTCCCCCAGAAAAAACGATATTGACTATTTTTTTTATAAAAACCAAAAATCCGAGGCGGATAACCAACGCCAAACTCTTCTACTTTCACGCCAGAAATCTTGGCGCTCAGAAAATGGCCAAGTTCGTGAAAAAAAACTAAAATGCTTAAGGCTAAAATAGCTAAAATAATAGGCATAAATTACCACTTCATCGCTAAAATGCTTTTTTTATACGCTTCTAGATTATCTAAGGTTATTCCTGTGCCTTTAGCCACTGCCAAGAGCGGCTCGTCAGCGACAAAAACAGGTACGCCAATTGCCTGAGAAATAAATTTATCAATGTTTCTTAAAAGCGCTGTCCCGCCTGCCAAAACCATACCCTTTTCCATGACGTCAGCTGATAATTCCGGCGGGGTGTTATAAAGGACTAATTTTATAGCGTCAACAATCGCCTCTAGATCATCTTGGACAGCTTCGGTCACGCCATCAGAGCTTAAGATAATAGTTTTTGGCAAACCGGTTGTCATCTCCCGGCCCTTAACATCCATTTTCAACTTTTTTTCAAGAGGTATAGCTGAACCAATCTCAATCTTTACTCGCTCTGCTGTTTGCTCGCCTATGGCTAAATTGTGTTTTCTGCGAATATAGGAAGCAATAACCGCGTCAAGTCTGTTCCCCGCTACCCGTACTGAGATACAAGCAACAATCCCGCCTAAAGAAATCACGGCTGCTTCAGTCGTCCCGCCTCCCATATCAACAATCATATGGCCAGCCGCTGAACCAATGGGAATATTAGAACCAATGGCAGCGGCGATCGGTTCTTTGATCACATAAACTTCTTTAGCACCAGCAGCCATCCCCGCGTCTTTTACCGCCCGGCGCTCAGTCGGCGTTGCTCCAGAAGGGATAGAAATCATCACTCCCGGTTTAAAAATTCTTATTTTGCCCAGGGCTTTGCTAATAAAATATTTTAGCATTGCCTC
>Ga0210014_1002002_pt1 | contig 14489 bp, 14 predicted proteins | sample CryGeymeta201519_FD_183983 | JGI IMG/M metagenome (GOLD analysis project Ga0210014, IMG submission 183983) | Groundwater microbial communities from Crystal Geyser aquifers in Utah, USA - Crystal Geyser metaG 2015-19 (SPAdes) (version 2) | ecosystem: Environmental > Aquatic > Deep subsurface >...
AAGGTCATACTTGAGGACACGTTTGAAGAGAAGTTAAAAATCATGGACGAGATTTACAGGATCTATATAGAAAAGGACATCGCTTTCCTGCTAAGGGTGGAACGCATAGATGCCTTCGGTAACCTGATCAGGCTTTTGGCAGGGCAGATCGGCAAAATCATCAACCTCAACGAACTCTCCTCCACGCTGGGTATCTCCATACCGACGGTGAAAAATTACCTCGCCTATGCGGAGAAGACGTTTATCATTAAAAGGGTCACCCCTTATTTCAGAAATATCAGAACAGAGATCAGCAAGTCACCGGTGATCTATTTCAATGACATCGGCATGAGAAACTTCGCCATGCGGCACTTCGGCAGGTATGCCATGCTGCATGAGATGGGTTTTATATTCCAAAATCTTATATACCATTTGCTGTACGAAAAAACACGATATGACGGCAGCACAATACATTTCTGGCGGACAAAGGACAAGGCAGAGGTTGATTTTGTTATGAACAGAGGAGATGAAGTCATCCCCATTGAGGTAAAGTGCAAAGAACTGAAAGACAAAACCATTGCCCGCTCCCTTAGAAGCTTTATTGCCAAGTACAATCCCAAAGAGGCGTGGGTGGTGAATATTGGTTTTAAGGACGAGGAGACGATAGGAGACACGCGGGTGAAGTTCATCCCATATTTTGAGCTTATATAAGAGGATCAAATACGGGATTGCACGGAAACTCCGCGGAGCTGATACCAGCCGGAATATTTACCTTGACTTGAGAGGGGCGCTTTATTAACATTCATTATATGTAACGGATGAGATCATTTGGTGTGAAACTGTGAAAACAAAAGAGCAGATTCTTGAGATCCTTTGTGGGATGAAGTCGGAGCTTGCCGCCAACTACTGTGTGAAAACCATCGGTATCTTCGGCTCGGTGGTGCGTGGGGAACCGCACGGCCGAAGCGACATTGACGTCCTGGTAGAATTCGACCCTCCCATCGGCCTGTTCAAGTTCCTTGAGCTTGAAGAGCTTCTCAGCGAAAGGCTTGGCGGCAAAGTGGACCTTGTGTCCAAGAAGGCCTTAAAACCGGAAATAGGGCGCCGCGTTCTATCCGAATTGATGCTGACATGAAACGAATCCACTGCGACCTGGAGAAATCCTGAGCCGCGTTCTTCTTCCTGCCTTCGAACGTTTGTAAATAACGTCCGCTTTAGTCAGAAAACCTACGTCAAAAAGATTACAGTTGACATGGATCATTGAGAACTGATATGAAAGGGACGAATCCGAGTAATTTTCTTTCACATAGGCCGGTTTCAGTGGTCCTGTTCGTAAATATGGTGACGTACCGAGAGGGTCGTAGGGCTGTTTCATCAAGGCGCGCGACTGAGGCGTACCCCTCTGGTACACCGCAAGGAGCGCAACGCCGAGGAGACCGCCCTACGGCACTCGAATGCAACCGTATTTACGAATAGGGCCACTTAGTCTGATACGAAACTATTTCTGACGGACCCGGTTTCTCCGTCGTCCGCCGTCCGTCATCCGTCGTCTGGTTTTTCTCTCAGGAGGAGGGAAGAGGGCCGATGCTGAGGGATTTTTCTTTCTCATCCTATACATTTAAACTCCGGGCGGAAGAAGAGATCCGGCTGCCCGAATACAAAGGCTCGACCCTGCGCGGGGGATTCGGTCATGCCTTCAAGCGGGTAGTCTGCGCATTGAGGACTCAGGAGTGTGAAGCCTGCCTGCTCAAGGAGAAATGTGTTTACTCCTACGTCTTTGAGACACCTCCGCCGGAGGGTTCCGAGGTCATGCGGAAATATGAGCATGCCCCCCATCCCTTCATCATCCTTCCACCTCTGAAAAAGAAACAGAACTTCGTACGGGGAGATGAGCTCGAGTTCGGACTCACACTGATCGGCCGGGCCGTGGACTTTCTCCCCTATTTCGTCTACACCTTCGAAGAACTCGGCCAGATCGGAATCGGAAAGGGGAGGGGGAAGTACAGGCTTGAAGAGGTGTTCTTTCTGAATGGAAGTTCAGAACCTGCATCCATCTATTCTTCAGAGACCAGGAAGCTCATATCTCATCCCAGGGATTCATTCGATATGAATTCCGAGCCGGTCAGCAAGGATTCAAGAAAGCTGACCCTGGAATTCAAGACCCCCACCCGCTTGAAGTTTAACAATGATCTGGTCCTGGATCTTGAGTTTCATATCCTGATTCGCAATCTCCTTCGCCGGCTCTCCATGCTTTCTTATTTCCACTGCGGGCAGAGGCTTGATCTGGATTTCAAGGGGATCATTGATCAGGCGAGGGGAGTCCAGGTCAAGAAGAAAAACCTCAGATGGTTTGATTGGGAACGCTACTCGGCCAGGCAGGATACAAGGATGAACCTGGGAGGCTTCCTTGGAAAAGTTACCTTCGAAGGAGACCTTGAACCCTTCATGCCTCTCATAAAAGCCGGAGAGGTCGTGCACGTGGGCAAGGGGACGAGCTTTGGACTGGGGAAGTACGTAATCAGAGGGGAATAGTGAAATAGAAATATATTAGGCTCCTAACGCCCCCTCGCTCCCCCTCTTATTTAAGAGGGGGAAGGGGGGAGTTATCCCTCTGACGGGGGATGGGGGGAGTTACTACCCTTGTGAAAAAATACGGCAGCACAAGGTACGGCGTGAGGGCGGAGAAAAGGAAGATAAGGATTGAATGAAAGTATAATCAGGATTATACTAATCCCGATTATACTTTGTAGAGAACCGTGGAGCGAATATGGCAAAAGAAGAAATCGCCGAAAGAAGAATTGCCGCAGGCATGATAAGAGAAGAATTCGCACGTCATAACATTGAAGTTAAATTGCTTCTCCTATTCGGGAGCAGGGCGAGAGCGATGGAGCAGCGGGAGAGCGACTGGGATTTTCTTGTCGTAGTGGATAAAGACCTTGTACGTCATCTGAAGTCGGCCATTACGAATCAGATAAGGCGAATATTTGCTGAGAAGCATATTTCTGTGGATCTGATTATCAAGACTGTGGAAGAGGTTCAGAAATATCGCGATAATGTCGGAACAATCACTTATTATGCGGTCAAGGAGGGTGTCCAGGTATGAACGACAGAACTGCATCGAAATTGATCGTGACTTTGAGAAGCTCCTAAAAATGGATGCCCACACTTTAACTGACTATGCCGTTGAAGCGCGATATCCCGATGACTTTTATATGCCTTCTGCAGAAGAGACAGAAAGAGCCGTAGAGATCACGGATACCGTCAAACAGTTTATCCTGAAGAAGATCAAGTTTACAAAAGACACAGAATGAGAATGACGCACATAGGGGACATCCTTACATTGCAAAACGGGAGCGTGAGCTAAGAGTGAGAATAAGGACGAGACCACAACGCAACGCAAGTAACAACGTTCCTAAGATCACCTTCATCCATTCTCCCCCTCTTTGCCAAAGAGGGGGTAGGGGGGAGTTATAACAAAGAGGCGTCAGGGTGGAGAAGGGGAAGATCAGGATTAAAGAGGAGACGCATCACAATTTGTGATAAGTTCCGACCAGTGTGGGTGAGGGGAGAAAAGAACACAAGAATATGACAAGGCACAAGCACATCGCACCGATAATTATGCCGCTTGATTTCTGACTTTTGACTTTGAATTTGCCGTAGTCCTCGGCGCATTGCTGCATGATGTGGAGAAGGAGGGGTAAATGGCTGATTTAAAATTTGAATTGAGAACCTTAACGCAGATTTGGACGGGAGGTGTGGAGGGTAAGACTGACAAACTTCATTTGACTGGGATCAAGGGCTCTCTCAGGTGGTGGTATGAGGTTCTGATTCGTGGGCTGGGCTATTATGCCTGTGATCCTACCGATGATTCTCCCCAATTCCCCCAATTCAAGAAATGTGAGGTGAAGCTAACAAAAGAAGAAAAACAGCAGATAGAATCCAATCCCCGGTCATTACAAGGGATAGTCAAACTCAAAATCTGTCCTGCTTGTTATCTGTTTGGCTGTGGTGGATGGAGTGGAAAAATAATTTTAAGGATAACAGAACCTGATTCTACTATTTTAAAAGAGTCTTTATTCGAGGGTAAGATACCTTTTGATCTCCATTTTATTGAAAAGAAAGAGCTTGAAGAAGAAGAAAACATATTACTTAATATGACACTAAAACTTATTCTTGATTACGGAGCTATATGCGGAAAGACAGTTTTTAAGCCATCCGAACATCCACACAAAAATAGCATTACACATCATAAGGATTTCGGTATTATTGTTGAAAGAGATGATACTTCAGGCATTCTTGCTGAAAAAATCAGAACAGAAAATATAGACAATTATCTGCGAAATTTTAAGAAGGATGGGAATGGTAATAATTCCGACTGGCCGGACTTGAAAAACTTCTGGTTTGTGAAAGATGTCTATATTAACCGCCAAGGCCACAATCAATTGGTGGACAGAAACATCAACACTGGGAAATACAATAACGGTGCATCTTCCGATAAGATCTTTTTCGGTGGCTTTACAAGTCTGGACAAAGAAGGAGTTCAAGACTCTGTGAAGGAAACTATTGAGGCGAGGGAGAATGATACAAATAGAGATACCGAAAGCAAAAAGGTTTTTTCTTTTCATGGCCAGGTTTCTGGAATGACACGATGTTTTGGATATGCGAGGAATGAAACTGAACGAGAGAAGATTAAGAAAGGAGTTGAACGTATTTTAAACGCGAAAGGGGATGCTTATACCATCTATACCGGTGAGGAGGTTCTTGATGAACTTTGATTGGTTTGTAGAGTTCGATACAATTCAGATCGCAGATGATATTGATAAATTGGTCAACGGAACGGATGGGTTTGTCAATATCAAGAATATCTATTCCAAGACAAAACTGCTGGCTAATTGTCTCAATAAAAATGAAGCCATCAAGAACTACGCAAAAAGCGGGAAAAGAATTAATAGGCCAGCCGGTCACAAGCGTATCATACATAAGAATACAACAAATTAATCAGAGAAGAGATCCAGAGGCTAAAATCAATAGAACTCTATTCGCCTTCAGCAAAAATTTCAACGCTTCCACCCTATTCCTTCTTTCTTCAATTCACCTTCACCCTTGCTTCTCCTTACCTCTCCAAAGACGACGAGGAATTCTATATCTGTGAAAATCCTGTCAGGAAAGACAAGGTCTTCAAGGTCCCCATGGTTGCAGCAACTACATGGAAGGGGAATCTGAGATGGACGTCGGGTAAACTGGTCGAGTTGAAGGTTGCTGATCCAGAGGAGAAACTCCTCAAAAGGATACAGTTATCCAAACTGTTTGGTCATGAGAATGAAGCTGAAAGAAGATATTTTGATTCACTAATGTCAGATGACAAGAGAACAGCTTTTGAAGAAGAAATGAAAAGCTGGTCAACAAATGGGTTGAGAAGCGGACGGCTCAATTTTTATCCAACCTTCTTTGATCATATCGGGCTGGAGGTCATCAATCCGCATGACAGAAAGACAAAGGCAGGGACCCAGCCGATATACATAGAGAGCGTGCCGGATGGGGCAACAGGTACATTCAGTCTTCTTTATGTGCCTTTTGATTTGATGGGGAAACCACAGAATCAAATAAGAGACGAGGTTATAGCAGACTTAGACATGGTTTGTAAGGCACTCAGAGAGATGATGCTGACTTATGGTTTCTCTGCAAAAAAGGGCAGCGGGTTTGGGGTTATAGAAGAAAAGATAGATGGGACTTTTGAGATGTCGGGCTCTACTATTTATAAGGATAATAAATACTCTTCCTTTAATCAACTTGAGCAGTTGATAGAACGGTTAATAAAAGAGGTAATGAAAAATGATAAATAAACTCGCCTCAAATCATAATCAAATCCTCTTTATAGAACTTGCCGGTCTTTTGCATGACATCGGCAAACTTAGTAAGGCATTTCTTGAATACAGACGGAAATGGCAGGACGACCCTAATGGATGGGATAAAGACCCGCATGATCATGATTACCTTGACAAGCATGAGCTTTTTTCTGATTTACTACCTTCTTCTTTTGAGACCTCAATAAAAGATCTTGGCGGATGTGATTTCTGTGAGCCTGATTTTTCAATTAGAAAAGCTGTTCATGCTCATGTAAGTCCTTCTTCGAACGCGTTGATAAATCTGATGCTCAAGGCTGCTGACGGCGTGGATGCTGCTATTGACCGAAACAATCCTCTATGGAGCGCCGAGCAGAAGGATAAGATATTTAAATCCAATGTATTCGGATATGAGAGTGGAAGGGTGGTGGATTTTGAGACTCAGGAAAAGGCAAGACAGGAACTTTACAATTTCTTAAATCAAAACAAAAATCTCTCAGACTATCTTTCCAAATTCGCATTCAAAAAACGCAAAGATATTCTTTCGAAGATCAAAAAAGCCTTTGAACAAGGTTTATCCGACACAACAAGACCTCAAAACGACACGACGCTGTGGGAACATTCTTATGCAGTTGCATCAATTTTGAAAGTGCTGGCAGTTCATTATCTTCTTTGCGGAGAAATACTTGATAAGCCCGACAAAGTTAGATTCGGTATCCTTGGTATCGGCTGGGATGGAGTGAGATTTATTTCTTACGGGCAGAAGATCGGCGACATTATCGGTCGGAAGAAAATCATTGAAGATGTTAAAACCGGACTTAAAGAGTTGATTGAATATAAATACCCAATCGGCAATGAGATTTATGCCGATGACGACGGGATCTATTTTATAGTGCCTGCAAAACTGGAAGGTTATGATGGCTGGAAGACGGTTGAGCAGGAAATTTACTACTTGGCATCTGATGTCTCATGCGGTGAACTGCAACCTTCTGTTCACATTGAATCGGAAACGCGATATATGACACGGCTTGTCAAAGTGATTGCTGACTTAAGAAAGAAGGCAGCGTTTCAATTTGATTCGGAAAAGCATTTCGATCTCTTCCGACAATTCATAACAGATCATTGGAATAACACAGCGGACAAAACTATATGTCCTATTTGCAGGCTCAGACCTGTTGAAAAAGAAGATGAGAAAAAGAAAGTCTGCGAGATTTGTAAAGAGAGAAGATCTCCTATGGATGATCAAGAAATCGATAACCCGAAAAACAAAGAAACCGTTTTCATTGACGAGATTGTGGATAGAAACAAGAGGGCTGCTCTCATTGCAGCGCGATTTGGCCTTCATGATTGGTTTAACGGTGACATGGTGCGTACTGTGTTCGTCACAGAGGTAAACGGTATCGAACGGGAAATCACCTCTCTTGAGCTTGGAAGCGTTAAACAATTCGCGGACGGCGATAAGAAATTAAGCAAGTATTTCAAAGACAAGACATACAACTACCAGAGAATCAAAGAAGACATTGACTCCTTCAGCAATGGGAACGATGAGAGGGCAAGGCAGACTGCTTTTTTATACGACCGAAGGCCTGGGCATGATCCTGACCTTGGTAAGATACGGGAACGATGGAGTGGTCTATGTGAATCTGAATGTAAAGAGAGAGGAGCCAGTTCGGATGACGAATGTTTGCTTTACAATATTCTTTGCGCTAAGACTCCGACCCCTTCAACAGTGCTTGATGTCTGGGAGACGACACAGGAGTTTTTTGAAGGCATGCAGAACGTTTTACTAAGAAGTATATTTCCAGAGAGCACAAGACTTGCTCTTACCGTACGTCGTATTAATGGCAGAGATATTTACGGTTGGGGTAAAGGAACATTGGAAGCCAAAATAGAGGAGAGGGGCCAAGCTATAGAATTGCTTTACAGGGACGATGGGAAAGTTGAAATTGTCGGAGAGAAATATCCGGAGTCAATGTCTGACGGGGAGTGGTGCGACGTGAAGTGGAAAGGGAAGACAATTAGAATTACGCAGAAGGACAGCGACCTCTATAATAGCACCCATGAGATTACGGGCTGTTATCCTGGCTATAATTATTATCCCTATCGAACAATCACCACATCTCCCAATCTCTTCATGGCCATAGTACCTGCGGACAGGGCAGTTGAAATATCTGCGCTTGTATATGAGAAATATGTCGAGCAATTTGGAAAGGGCATGGGAAGATTGCCCTTCAGTATCGGCAATACCTTTTTCGCACACAAGATGCCGATGTTCGTTGTCCTTGATGCGGGTAGAAGGATGATCGGTAATTTCGACACGCTCGCAAAAAAGCCTGTGTGCAATAATTTCACTATAAAAGACAAAACTAAGAGTTCGGCTGATTACAGATTTGGATTGGAGTGTAGCCTGGATGGGCTCAAAAGATCCTTCACATGGCGACTGCCTCATAAACTCGGCAACTGCGCTGATGATTATCATCATCCGTATTTTATTATTGATGGAGAAAAAGATCGGTATTCCAATCGATCAACATTCTTTGAAACAATTGCAGGTAGTGTTGTGCATTTCACAGAGATAAAAGAAGGAGACGTGCTTTCTGTTTACCCCAACTACTACGATTTTGAGTTCCTTGATTCAAATGCAAGACGGCATGATATAGTCCTTGATGAACCGGGCAGAAGAAGATCAAATGTCGCTGATTTCAAATCCAAACCTTTCCTGCTTGATGAGCTTGGTCAAAAGGTAATGTGCTTGTGGAAGGAGCTTTTACAAGGCAGGCAGCTTCAAGGAATTACAGACACAAAGTTGAGAAAGTTGCAATCGCTTTGGCTTACAAAATATCAGGAATGGGTGATAGACAGAAATGAAGAAGGATTTAAGGCATGGGAAAACTTGGTATGGGTTTCGCTTGATAAGGAATTTGCCCTGTCTAAAGAACAAAGAGAACTTTTGGAGAAGACGATTGAAAGCGGTTTATTCTTCGACACCCTTGAACTTTATCTCGGCATATTGAAAGAAAGAATAGATAAAAAATAAAGGAGGACTTGATATGACTAAACCATTTGTTAAAAAGACCTATTATGCAATGACTCTCGATCCTGTGCATGTAGGCACAGGAGGGTACAGGCTCGGACGTGTGGACAATACCATAACCAGAGAGCCAGGAACGAATCTCCCCAAGATACCTGGATCAAGTATTGCTGGCGTAACCCGCGCATATACGGCGATGGCAGTGCAGAGTGAGTATCCAACTAAGATGAAATATCACAGAGAAAAAGCTGTTGAGATAATAAAACCGGATGGAACAAAAGAACCAGGAATTGTTTATGACAGTTGCGCTGGAAAGGGCGGTGAAGGCGGAGATTCCCATTGTGGACAGCCGAATTGCGAAGTGTGTGTACCATTTGGCTTTTCGCGGAAAAGCGGGACTTCTTTTCAAGGTCTCGCTCAGTTCTTTGATGCCAGAATTTTATTCTTTCCTGTTCATTCAATGATCGGGCCTGTATGGGTAACAAGTCAATCCACCTTGAATGATTTTTGTGTAACACTGAAGTCACAGAGTATAACCATTGAGATTGATGATAGGCTGGATGACGATGAACTTATTCAGACTGAATTAGTAGAGGCCGATGAGAATTTAAATATGGGCTGGCTTCTTCTCAAAAATAAAGAAAAAGTAAATCCAATTAAAACTGCTATTCCGCATTTACCTTCTGAGATAGTTGATAGGTTAGTTCTCGTCTCTGACAAACTCTTTTCACGTATAGTTAACGACAATCTTGAAGTCCGCACATCTGTGGCGATAGACCCTGCTACCGGAGCAGCAGAGGATGGAGCATTATTTACCTATGAGGCTATACCGAGGGCTACGGTTATGTGGTTCGATATTGTTTACAACAAGCCGGAGTATTTCAGAATTAATACTGACAAATCAATCTCCTTGAGTGAGCCTACAAATTATGTAAACCCTTTAAGAAATCCCGGCGTAAAAGATCAAAAGGGTTTTATGGCATTCAATGTTGAAAAGGGACTTAATTATTTTGAGACTCTCGGTGTCGGCGGGATGGGGACAAGAGGAATGGGAAGAATGAGAGTCCTGAATCTGGGAGGGCAATAGTATGGAAATACTTGATATGAAATGCGCAAAGTGGGGAAACAAGATAGGTTCAAAAATGGACGAAACCTTGATTACAAAATCGCTCGGCGTGCTTCAGGAGGACGGTGTTTATGCGTTCTTTCTTTATTGTCAAGCAAAGGATGAGAGAAAATCTATTGGCAAAACTGCGTTTGATTTCTTAAAAGAAGATGGCGTCCTGAAAAGTCTTTTGGGAACGGAAACTGATCATCTTAAGGTAATAAGAGATAAGTTCAAAGATAATCTTGACGCTCTCCTTTTTGCCAAAGAACTCCTTGAACGCACTCTTGTCTATGCCCGTTATCATGCGAAGGCGAACCCCTCACCTCAATCCTCTCCCCAAGGGGGCGAGGAGGTTAGTACAGCAGAGGAGGATAAATAATGGGCTGGACAGCTTACAAACTGGTCTATCAGGCCAAAAGCCCGATCCATATCGGATGGCATACCCTCGGATATATAAAGCTCACCCGCTATTACATTACAGGGAAGAGCATGTGGGGGGCTATGACCGCAAATCTCACAAGGGCAGAAGAAGATAGAGATCCTTCAGCATATGAAAGATATGGAAAATTACTGAAAACGGATATTCGAATCAGCTATTTCTACCCGATGCTTGAGTCTCAACCACCCTTGCTGCCTAAATATACTCCCGATGGCCTGGTATATGGAGACTTTACAGAATCAATATTTGAAAAGCTGTTTATCAAGTCCTTCGGTCAAACGGCAATACTTCCTGAAAGCAATAGCAAGGAGGATGAGTCCCTGCATGAATCTGAATTTATTGTGGCTGTTGTTGAAAATGAGACGACAAAGCTGCAGAGTCCTGTATATTTCGTTGGATATATTTTCATTAAGGATGATGCTGAAACTGAAGATGGAAAAACAGTCGGATGGGACAATAAAAAAATAAGGATTAAGAAAGCAGTGTCAGAAATCTTTGTTGGCGGCGACAGGAAATATGGGTGGGGCAGGCTGATGTTGGATGAAAGCCGTTCAAAACAAGAAGAAGATAAGATGTTTGATTATTCATTGAACATGGATAATGAAGAACCGTGGGTTACTATTCCGGCTGATGGGTTTATTCCAGCTCACCTTGACGCGAATGGAGACACAAAGCTCAAAGGTGACATTGAACCCCTTGTAGGAAGGGAATGGGGTGAGGTTACAAATGCGGATGGAAAAATACACAGAGGTTTTGGACAAAGAATTAGCAAGGCTGAAATATATTGGATGCCTGGTTCTATTATCAGTGAGAGAAAAGGAGAAAAACCATTTGAAATCGGAGCGTATGGAATCTTGAAGTAAGGGGTTAAAAATGGCTAATCAATTCTTAAGTCCGAAACTATTTCTTAGGGACCTTCTTGTTAATTTCATTTCGGGTTTAGCCGGTGGCGCGATTGTAAGCATTTTCTCTGGAAATCTGTGGCTTGGTTTCTTGTCATTCGGTCTGATTCTGGTTGTTCTCTTGATCGGGCGTCTCTGGAAAAAATATGAAAGAATGATAAAGCTTATGCTCTCCAGCAATGCCGGGTATTACTACAGTTTTGATCTTGAGGAAAATCCCAAGGTCTGGCAGGAGGCGAAAAGATCATTCTGCTATCTTGGTGTAAGCTGCGATTCCATTATGGAACCATTGAGGAGATGGTTTGAAACAACCCCTCTGTCGAGCTACAGGATACTTCTCATGAATCCCGAAGTTAAGGCTCATGAAAAGGATGCTCTTATGAAACAGGAGGCTTTTCAAAAAGGACATGATCTTGATGTAGAATCGACCGATCTTCCTTCTGCTGTGAAGAAGGCCATTGAAGAATCTGCAGAGGCAACGCGGCAAAGAATTAGGGGTGCAGTTTCAGTTCTGAAAAACACTCCTTATTATAAGGATGGGCGGCTTAAGATAAAGCTATACAATGAATTTACGCCGTGGTGGGCATATATTATTGATGACAGGAAAGCATATATAGGAATTCTTGAAAAAGGAAAGCGCGGAAGCAGTTCGCCTGTGATGGTTATGGGGAAGAACGACCAATATACAAGCCCCTTTGACGCGTTTAAGAATAACTGGGAAAGAATCTGGCAGTCTGCAAAGAATGCTTAAATCTATCACCAACTTCAATTCTCTTTCCACCGCCTTCCAGCGCGTCAAGGAAAACCATGGTTGTGCAGGGGTGGATGGAGTGACGATTGAGATGTTTGAGGCGGATCTTTTCAATAACATATCGCGCCTTGAGAATGAACTCAGACACAATAAATATGCACCGCTTCCTTTGATGAAAATCCTCGTGGACAAGGGGAATGGGGAGGCCCGAGCTCTATGTATCGCCACGATCCGGGACAGGTTGGTTCAGACTACTGTACATCGAGAGATTGAACCTGTGTTGGAAAGGGAGTTTGAGGAGTGCAGTTTCGCATTCCGAAAGGGCAGATCAGTAAAGCAGGCTGTTTATAAGATAAAGGAATATTACGAAGCCGGCTATAAATGGGTGATCGATGCTGACATTGATGCCTTCTTTGACAGCGTAGACCATGAATTATTGATCGCAAAGATAAAAAGGTATATCACCGATCAAGATATTGTCAGACTGATCATACAATGGATAAAGGCAGAAGTATGGGACGGAGAATCCTTAAAGGTCATGGACAGGGGTATTCCTCAGGGCTCTCCGATCTCACCAACTCTTGCCAATCTCTTTCTTGATGAGCTGGATGAGGAGATGCTGCGAAATGGGCTAAGATATGTAAGGTTTGCGGATGATTTTATCGTGTTATGCAAATCGCCGGAAAAAGCGAAAGAGGCATTCGAGTTTACAAACGATGTCCTGCAAAGGCTTTTGTTGAAGCTTGACGAAGGGGACATCGTGAGTTTTGATCAAGGCTTCAAATATCTTGGAGTGACTTTTTTAAGAAGCATGATTTTCGTGCCCTTTGACAAGCCGAAGAAGGTGAGGAAGGTTCTCTCCTATCCGATACCTTTAAATATGGATGCCTATTATCTCAAGAAGAACAAGGAATGGTGAATGGCCAATCTTTATATAACAGAGCAGGGATCGGTTCTCCGCAAGACCGGGGACAGACTTGTTGTGCATAAAGACGATGAGATTATTCTTGATGTTCAGTGCAGTAAAATAGAATCTGTGTTGATTTTCGGGAATGTTCAATTTACAACACAGGCTATACACGAGCTTTTTGAACATGGAATCGAATTGGCGCTGCTCACAAAATCGGGCAGGCTCGTAGGACAAATCACATCACCGTCAACAAAAAACATAGAGTTGAGAATCGTGCAGTTCGATAAATATCATGATGAGACATTCAGGCTGAACCTTTCCAAGGCAATCGTTGAGGGCAAGGTCGCCAATTGTTTAAATGTGATGAGATCATTTTCTTATAATCATCCTGAAATAGACCTGACCCATGAGACGTCCGGTCTCGAGGCATCGGTCAGAAATATAAACGGTATAGGTTCTGTCGCTGTCCTTAGAGGAGTTGAAGGTAATGCAGCAAGAACCTATTTCAGCGGCTTCAAGAAGATGCTGCTCGGGGAATTTGAATTCGAAGGAAGGAAGAAACATCCTTCAACCGACCCTGTGAATGCCCTTCTTTCATTAGGGTACACCTTGGTTTTTAACGAGATCTCCTCTCTGCTTGACGGTTTAGGTTTTGACCCGTATTTGGGATATTTCCATGAAGTGGAATATGGAAGGGCATCTCTGGCATCCGACATCCAGGAAGAATTCAGAGCAACAGTGGATCGTTTTACTCTTTACCTCTTGAACAACCGGATGTTAAGTGAAGACGACTTTTACGTCAACCCAAAAGGTGGAGGTATGTATTTAAAAAGGGAAGCCATGAAAGTTTACTTCATTGAATATGAAAAATATCTGACCCGGGAGTTTAAGCATTGGGAAACAGCAGAAAATACAACATTGAGAAAATGTTTCAGGAGCCAGGCCGAGAAACTGGGCAGCTTTATCAAAGGGGGTCAAACGTACACCACCTTTAGACTTGAGATATGAAATATGTTTTATATTGTTTCATACGATATCCCGGATGACAAGAGAAGGATAAAAGTGGCCAAAACCCTTCTTGATTTTGGTACGAGGGTGCAATATAGTGTTTTCGAGTGCATCATGGATGCTCCACTTCTTGAAAAGATGAAACTGAAACTCAACAGGATCATATCCGAGGAAGATAGCGTGAGGATATATGCCTTGTGCGCAAAATGTGAAAGCGTGGTTAAGGTGTTTGGACGTGGAGAGAGGACAAAAGGCAAGGACGTCTATATTTTATAAAGAGTTAGCGGAGTTCGAAGATTAGGCGAAAATCGCTGTGGGTTACAGGAACCAATATAACCTGTGGCTGTTGTTGGCGAATTTGTTCTTTGACAATCGAAAAAGAGAGTCCTATGAAAAAGGGAATGGTATGGGTAATCTCGGGTTACAGAATCAGGGTAGATAATCATCTGAGATCATTAGGGAAAAACAGGGTACAGTGAGAGACATAGACTTGATGAATAAAGGATTGCGACGAAGTT
>Ga0210014_1002017_pt1 | contig 14430 bp, 13 predicted proteins | sample CryGeymeta201519_FD_183983 | JGI IMG/M metagenome (GOLD analysis project Ga0210014, IMG submission 183983) | Groundwater microbial communities from Crystal Geyser aquifers in Utah, USA - Crystal Geyser metaG 2015-19 (SPAdes) (version 2) | ecosystem: Environmental > Aquatic > Deep subsurface >...
TCGGAACGGGGGTCTTGCGAACCAAGTGCCACTCCGCTTCTCTGCGATCTTTGGCGAAGGATTCCCTGTTGTACCAGTCCTGGTTGTAGAACAGGCGCTGGCTGCTCTGGACCTTGCCGCGGATCTCGAGAATCGAGAGCGGGAAAACCGCTGCGAGGGCATGCGTATTCTTGCACTCCTCGAGCGTTGCCTCGGTGAACGGAACTTCGGAGAGAGCGGCGAGCTGCTGCCTTGAGGGATTGACCCCGAAATGCCGGATCGCTTCCTCGATGCCGAAGTAGTTGCGCCCCACGATTTCCTGGGCACGCTTCTGGCTTGTCGTCGCCTCGAAGCCACCGTTGCTGATCAGCCTCACCACTTTCATGGCGAGGTCGTTGCCCTTCGAGTCGATGACCCTCTGGGCGAGTTCGTCGGTGAGACCTGCGGTCTCGAGCTTCAGAAGCACTTCATGCTCCTGATGCACCGACAGGGTACGGCTTACCATGTTTTCCATAGCACACCTCCTGTAGGTTTGGATTGACCGGAAACCTGTCCGGCGCAGTCCTCGCTTCGGTATGAGGCGAGTATTTGAAAAACTAAATAAGTAGCTTCCCAAATACTCGCCTCATTTTGGCTAAAAACCTTGAATTATTGGTTTAAAAAGAACTGTTTATATTATGGCTATAGTATAGCAAAATTATTGTAAAATGTCAATACCTTGTATTGATATAAAAACTGGTATAATGATTTTATCTATATGAGCTTTTTTATTTAATGCGGCCCTGTCGTCTAGAGGCCTAGGACACTTGGTTCTCATCCAAGAAACACGGGTTCAAATCCCGTCGGGGCTACGATGTTTTATTTATTTAAAAAAATATTAGTTGGGTTAGCTCGAGCGCAGATTCGGAGATACCAGCCGATGATTATTGGCGTGACAGGGAACGCGGGCAAAACTTCTGTGAAAGAAGCGATTGCCGCGGTGTTGCGCCGCGGCAGGACTGTCCGGATTGCGGCGGGCAATTTAAACAATGAATTTGGATTCGCGCTGACGATTTTGGGAGATTGGGACCAGGAATATTATGACCGTGGATCTTCAATAGGTCTCTGGTTGCGGGTGCTATGGGCCGGTTGTAGGGGATTAATTGCCCGGCGGGATTGCGCGGAAATTTTTCTGCTTGAATACGGCGCTGATCGTCCGGGGGACATCAAGCGGCTCGCTGCGGCATTTAAGCCGCATATTGCAGTTGTAACAACAGTGGGAGACACGCCGGTTCATGTTGAATTTTTTGAAAATGCCGAGGCAGTGGCAGCGGGAAAAGCGAATCTCGTGAAAGTTTTGACAGCAGTTGATTATGCTATTTTAAACCATGATGATAAAAGGGTTCTTGATATGAAATCCAAGACAAAAGCCCAAATTGTAACATATGGTTTTGAAGAGGGTTCGACGATTCGGATCTCGGATTTCAAAAATCTCAGTATTGATGAAGACAAGCCGGCCGGGGTAGTATTCAAGATTAATGAAGCGTCCAGTTTTGTGCTGGTAGAGATTGACGGTTCGCTCGGGAAATCGCAGGCCTATGCCGCTGCCGTGGCAGCGGCAGTCGGAATGGCATTGGATCTGAATCTTGTCCAAATCAGCGAAGCGCTTAAACATTATCATGGACCAAATGGCCGACTGAAAATTATTCCCGGCATCAATGATTCAACAATTATTGATGACACCTATAACGCTTCGCCGGCTTCAACGCGGCTCGCGCTGGAAACACTTCGCGATTCATCCGGTTCGCGCAAAATCGCTGTGCTTGGCGATATGCTTGAATTGGGAGAATACACAACCTTGACTCATCGGGATATAGGCGCGCTGGCTGATTCCTGTGTTGATATTCTTGTGTGCGTTGGTTCGCGGGCAAAATTCATTGCCGAAGCGTCGAAAATGGCCAAAGACAGAATTTTTACTTTTGACGCGTCTGATGACGCAAAATTTAAAATTCGCAGCCTCATTCGCGAGCGCGACGTGGTTTTAGTGAAGGGCTCTCAAGGCATGCGCATGGAAAAGATCGTAGCCGAGATTATGGCTGAACCGCAGCGTAAAAAAGAACTTCTTGTCCGCCAGTCAAAACGCTGGCTTTCCAAATAATTTTATAATAAAGATTTTTATTTCTTCCTGAACAAGAAGTTCAGGATGTTTTTCTTTTTTATTATCAGGAAAGTTCCCACGCCATTGCCAAGCGCGTATATTAAAATAATGCCGATTGCTTGATTTTCCAGAGTCGTAAGGATGCGATATAAAATAATCAAATTAACAATGGTGATGATCATGGAGGAAGTGGCTGCTCGCCAGGCGAATTCCTTGGCGATGACCTGATAATAATACGTGATAAGAAGGTCTTGAAAAATACCGACCGAAAAGAAGATTAAATATATAATAAGTAAATTCATTTGATTTATTTTAATGATTAATTATAATGGATATGGCGCATCCTGCCAAATTATGATAATCTTTTTTGATTGTCCTTTGAAATTTAGATTATAAAAAATAAAGGAGGGTTATGTTATGCCAATGTCAGAGAGTTTCAAAAAGCGATTGTTTCCGATCTTGCCAAAAATTATTGATTATTTTGGCACACCTTTCCACATTTTCGACGAGCAGGGGATAATGGATACAGGGGGAGGTTTAAAATTTCAGTTCCGAAATATTTTCGGTTTCCAGGAGTTTTTTGCCGTGAAAGCACTGCCTAATCCGGCGATTCTTAAAATCATGCGCCAACTGGGTTTCGGTCTTGATTGCAGTTCCGCCTCGGAATTAACATTGGGTCGTCTCAGCGGATTTCCAGGCACGAATATTATATTCTCCTCAAATAATACCTCCGTGGAGCTATTCAAACTGGCAGATGGCGGATGTATTATGAATCTCGACGATGTAACTCTGATTGATAAAGTTCCTGAATTTCCAGAACTTATTTGCTTTAGGTATAATCCAGGCGAGAGGCGTACTGGAAACCAAATCATTGGGAATCCCGTTGAGGCAAAATATGGAGTTCGGCACGACCAGATCATTGAAGCCTATAAACGGGCAATAAATCGCGGCGCCAAACGATTCGGCTTGCATACAATGATTGTTTCTAATCAGCTAAATTATTCTTACATGGTTAAAACGGTTCGCATGTTGCTCGAAGTTATTGAGATGGTTTCTAAGGCTTTGGGTATTAAGTTTGAATTCTTCAACATTGGGGGCGGGATAGGTATTCCCTATAGGCCCGGAGATGAACCTTTTAATATGCCCGCTTTAGCAGGGAAAACGAGGGTGCTGTTAAGGAAATTTGAACAAAAACATGGATATGCGCCTAAGCTATTTATGGAATGCGGCCGTTTCATGACAGGGCCCAGCGGAGTGCTTGTTGCCACGGTTATTAACAGGATGAGCAAATACCGCGAATATATCGGCGTTGATGTTTCTACTATGTCGGCAAATCCAAGACCGGCTATTTATGAAACAGCCTATCATCATATCACCATGCTTGGCCCCGATGGGAAACCAAAGCGCGGCAATGAAGAAATAGTGGATGTCGTTGGTCCACTATGTGAAAACAATGATAAATTTGCTAAGCAGCGGCTTCTCCCAAGAACAGAAGTGGGCGATATAATGGTTCAACATGATACTGGCGCTCATAGTCCTGCCATGGCCGGTAATTATAATGGCTGGTTGCGACCCAAAGAATTGCTTTTACACGCAGACGGCGTTGAGCTTATAAGGCGCGCAGAAACAATCAATGATCTTTTCGCGACGCTTAAATTTAAGCCACGAATAATAAGAATTTAATTGACTATTTGATGCGGCTTGCGGTCTATGTAACCCAAGCCGTTTTTATTATTTTGAGAAATCTATCATTTTCTGTTACAATAACAAAATCGGGCTACAAATTTATGATTCCGCGTAATTTAAATTTAAAAATGTTTTTGCAGGAGCTGGTTTCTTTCTCTTTAATTGGCGTTATCAGTATCTTTTCGGCCGCTAAAATTTATAGCTCAAGTTTTATTTCCGAAACCCCAACTCTCGCCATATTTTGGTGGCAATTTTTATTGGCTTTTGGCATTGGCACGGCCATTGTCTTGGGCTTAATTCGCATTATGCACGGCGGTCTTTTTTTACGAATCTTTTTTCTTTTTGCCATATTTTCCGGGACGTTTATCACTCTGAACATTTTTATTGCCGATACGTGGGCGCTCATTTTTTCTTTAGCTTTGGTTTCTTTTTATGTTATTTGGCCGCGGGTCTGGTTTCATAATCTGATTTTAATTTTAACTTTGCCGGGCATTGCCGCTTTGCTTGGCGCTTCGCTTAACCCTTGGACGGCGGTTTTAATTTTAATTATTATGTCTGTCTATGATTATGTTGCGGTTTATAAAACCAAGCACATGGTTAGAATGGCGAAAGCAATGATTTCCGGCCGGGCGATTTTTGCCATGATTTTTCCCGAACATTGGCAGGGATTTAAATCGCATCTTAACGAAGCCCACCCGGGAGAGGGTTTTATGATGCTTGGTACCGGCGATTTTGTTTTTCCGTTTATTATGGCCGCTTCCGCTTATGCCATAAGTCCTATTGCCGCTTGGCTAGTTTTTTCTTTTGCCTTAATAGGTCTTTTATTAATGCACTTAATTTTTGTCTCTCAAAAAAACCGTCGGCCAATGCCGGCTTTGCCGCCATTGGCCGCGTTTGCAATTTTGGGATTCTTAATAGCGACGATATTGAAATTTTAAAATTGCTTAGCCCCAAATTTGCTTCGCAAATTCGGCTCGCCCCCACCTACAATTTTAAAATTCCAATATCGTCGCTTCTATAAACTATGAAAGAATTTTTTAAGAATACAACTAATCAGTTATTAATAAGTTCAAGTTTGCTTTTAAACATCGCACTTTTTTTATTTTTTCATTTTTTTATAAAGCAAAGTGATATTCCCATCGTACTTCATTATAATATAGATTGGGGCGTTGATTATTTTGGCGAAGTCAAAAGCATATTTGTTTTGCCAACGGTTGGCATAATAATCTTTTTGCTTAATGGCGTTTTGGCGTTAAAACTCTGGGGGAAAAATCGGATTCTATCTTATTTTTTAACAACTGCAACATTTCTGACCCAAGGTTTTCTTATTATTAGCGGCATTGCTTTATATCTGATAAATAAATAAAGTTTTTTATCGATTCTCGGAATCAAGAATTTCCCGATTCCGAGAATCAGTAAATTATATATATTGACTGTTAATTAAAATAGTTATATCTTTAGATTCTAAATAATATGAAACTCGCGGTTATAAAAACTGGAGGAAAACAATACGTAATAAAGGAAGGCGATAAATTAAAGCTGGAAAAAATAATTGCTAAAGAAGGCGACAGCGTTGAGTTTGATGAAGTTTTGTTGATGGTTGATAAGGGAGTGAAAATTGGCGCTCCTTTAGTTGAGAACGCAAAGGTTTCGGCCAAAGTTTTAAAACAAGGGCGCTTTAAAAAAGTGGTTGTTTTTCATTATCATTCCAAGACCCGCTATAAGAAAAAAGCCGGCCATCGCCAGCATTTTACGGAAGTAGAAATTGTTGAAATTAAATAAAGATATACAAGCGAAAATATATAAACGCTTTTCTGAAACTTCCACAGGCATTTTAGCATGGTTTCAAATTTCACATATACAAGCTATAGCTTGTATATGTGAAATTTGAATAAAATGCCGAGGACGGACAGCGAACTCCGCGCTGGCGGAGTGAGCGCGCGAAGAAAAGCATTTATATATTCGCTTTAGTCTATTTAATTTCTTTGCGCGACTCTAAAGCTCCTGATAATGTTTTGGCGTCGGCGAATTCCACATCTGAACCATAAGGCAAACCTCGCCCCAGTCGCGTTATTTTAACTTTAAGCGGCTTTAATAATCTTTCTAAGTAATGTGCGGTTAGATCTCCTTCATGAGTGGGAGAAAGCGCCAAAATTACTTCTTCAACTTTTTTATCCCCGCCTTTTTTGCTTTCTATCCGGTTTATTAATTCAGGTATTTTTAAATTTTTTGGAATGGCTGTGTCTAACGCCGAAAAAAGCCCGCCCAAAACATGATAGAGTCCTTTATAACCTCCCGATTTTTCAATAGTAGCAAGATCGGTTTCTTTTTCAACGACACAAATTGTTTTGTGGTCCCGGTTGGGATTATCGCAAAAATGGCATTTATTATCACCATTATTTTCAATGGCGAAGTAGCAGGACTGGCAGGTTTTAATTTCCCTGTCTAAGTTCTCAAGCGCTTTTTTTAAGTCCTCTCGGATATTCTTCTCTCCGTTTAAAAGCCAGAAAGCTAGCCGCGCCGCTTGGCGCGGGCCGATGCTCGGAAGACGGGAAAATTTATCTATGAAATTTTTTATCGGTTTCGGGTACATTTTTTAATGCAGTTTATCTAAATTTTTGAAGCTGACATAATTTTCATTGAAATACAATTCAATCTTTCCAGTTGGGCCGTTGCGATGCTTGGAGATATGAATTTCAGCAATATTTTTTCTGTTGGTGTCTTTTTTGACCTTATCTTCGCGATAGATAAACATGACAACATCAGCGTCTTGTTCAATAGATCCGGATTCTCTTAAATCGGAAAGTTTTGGCACTTGGTCGGTTCTTGCCTCCGGGGCGCGGGAAAGCTGGGAAACGGCCACAACAGGAATATTTAACTCTCTGGCCAGATTTTTTAGTGACCTTGAAATTTCGCTTACCTCCTGCGTCCTGTTCTCAATCCGTCCTGTTCCCTGCATTAATTGAAGATAATCAATAATCAGAAGTCCAAGGCCTTTTTCTGATTGAAGACGCCTGGCCATGGTTCTTATTTGCAAAGCATTTGGAGAAGCGGCATCATCTATAAAAATTGGCGCCATTGATAAGCGGTCAAGAGCCTTGCCAATTTTGCCAAAATCATTATCCTCGCCTTCATCGGACAGTTGCCCGGTTCTAAGTCGCCACAAATCAACATTGGCCTCGGCAGCAATAAGCCGTTCTACTAATTGTTGTTTTGACATTTCCAGACTGAAAACGCCAACCGGAACTTTTTCATTAATCGCCGCATGTCTGGCGATATCAAGCGCTAAAGATGTTTTTCCTAAAGAAGGACGGGCTGCTAAAATTATCAAATCAGCTTTTTGCAGGCCGGCCAATTGTTTATCTAAATCTATAAAACCGGTTGGAATGCCACGCCAGGTGTCATCACCTTTGTGTAGGCGGTCAAATCTCTCAAAGGCCTCGGCCAGATGAGGTTTAATATGTTGGAATTCTTGGATAAGAGATGTTTGGGAAACGCTAAAAATCCTTTTTTCGGCCTCATCTAAAATTTCATCAATATTTTTATTTTCTTCCCATGCCAGCGATGAAATTTCATTGGAAGCGCTTATTAAATCTCTTAAAACTCTTTTTTGGCTAACAATCTTGGCATAATGGATAACATTTGAGGCGGTCGGCACAAAATTCATAAGAGTGGTGAGATATGACATTCCGCCGATTTCTTTGAATTGTTTTTTTTCTTTAAGTCGACTGCTGACAGTTAAAAGGTCTATCGGTTCGCTTTTTGAATAAAGGTCAAGGATGGCTTGAAAAATAATTTCATGGGATTTGCGGTAAAAATTACCAGCCGTGATAATATCGGCGATTTTAATGATGGCGTCTTTATCTATTAAAAGAGAGCCTAACACCGATTGTTCGGCGTCAATATCCTGCGGCGGGAGCTGCTCTTTTCTGAAAGTTTTCGGAGGCATAGTGACTTTGTGTTTATAGTGAATATATAAATTCTTTTCTTCGCAATTATTAAACAATTTTCTATTTATTCTCACGCTTTTCTCGTTCGCCCCAGCGTGGCGAACGAGAGGGTTCGCCCTCGCTCTTGCTTCGCCAACCATGCCCGCTCGGGCTCACAACCCGCTTTGAGAATAAATAGAAAATTGTTGATATCAAATCTACCCAAAAATTATAATTCTTTAAAAAAATTCCCGCAAATAAAAAAGTTGAAAACCTGTGAATTAATTTATATACTCAAATTATGGATAAAGAATTACACAGAATTGTTTCAACGTGTATTATTTATAAAGATGGCAAGTATCTTTTGCTTCAGCGCAGCTTTGAGAAAAAAATGTTTCCCGGAAAATGGACAGTACCGGGCGGGGGATTAACTATAGATGATTATATAAATTTGCCGAAAACAACCTCAGATCATTGGTATTTTGCTTTGGAAAATTCTTTAAGGCGAGAAATTAAAGAAGAAGCCGGGATAGAAGTCGGCAAAATCAATTATCTTTGCGACATGACTTTTATCAGACCGGATAATATTCCGGTTATCATTTTAAGTTTTTACGCGCCGTATAAAAGCGGAGAAGTAAAATTGGATGAAGACAGCATCAATCACGCTTGGGTTACATACAAAGAAGCCAAAAATTACGATATGGTTGAAGGGCTTATCAATGAAATAAAAATGGTTGATGAACTATTGAGAGCTTCTTGAATATTTTATCTACTATAATTTACACTATAAATCCGATCGTAAGGATAGCTAAATACTTATATTAAAAAAATTATTATTTTATAGGTATATGAACAAAAGAGGCGAATTAATGAAACAAATTTTGTTGGCCGTTGGTAGCGGGCTTATGCTAACTACTGCTATTTTATTACCGGGTTCGGCAAAAATGTTCGTCCCATTATTGAAAAAATTTAAAACAAAAAAACATAGTTTTATAAAATCATTAAAGGTTCTAAAACGAGACAGGCTTATTGATTTTAGGGGGGAGGGAAATCTCTCTAAAATAATTATCACCGAAAAGGGTAGAGAAAAATTGTTGAGATATGAACTCGATAATTTAGAGATTAAAAAACCGAAAAAATGGGATAAAATTTGGCGAGTTGTAACTTTTGATATCCCAGAAGACACAAGGCCGGCGCGCGATGCGTTGAGGGCTAAATTAAAGGAACTGGGGTTTTGTCAGTTGCATAAAAGCGTTTTTATTTTTCCCTATCCGTGTCTTGATGAAGTACAATTTATTGAAGAGGTTTTCAAAATTAGCCCATATATAAATTTTATTGAAGCAAGAACCATTGAAGGTGATGACTGGCTAAGATCAAAATTTGGTTTACTAAAATAAATTTCTAAATTTACACTAAGATTACGATCGTATGGATAGTGTAAATTTAATAAATCTATTAATGTTGTTATTTTTGCTTTGTTTTCGGTCCTTTGATCGTATCTTCTACTAACCAACCGAGTGATTCAATTTTCTGGCGAAGTTCGTCGGATTTAGTGAAATTTTTTTCCTGGCGATATTTTTCACGCTCTTTAACCAGTTTCAGGACCGGCGGCGGGATCTTTTCGATTTTAATTTTGCTAAGGTTTAATCCAAAAATTTTATCAAAATCAATTATTAAATTGTATTTTGTTTTTGCGGTTAATTTTTCTGACTTAATGATGTCCCACAAAAGCGCGAGGGCGCATGGCATTTCTAAATCATTATTTACATGCGATAAAAATTTATCTTGGTATTTATTAAAGTCGTTTTTTAATACGATGGATTTTTCAGCTTCTTTTTGTATTTCTAAAACTGATTCCCTTAATTTCTTCAAAGCGTTTTGGGCCGCTTCCAAACTTTTCCAAGTGAAATTTAATTTTGAGCGGTAATGAGCGGTTAAAATTAAATAGCGAAAAGCGAGGGGATCAAAACCTTTAACTTCAATATTTTTAAGGGTGTGAATATTGCCAAAAGATTTTGACATTTTTTTGCTATCAACCAGAAGATGTTCACCTTCAATAAAGTATTTAACGAATGGCTTTCCGGTTACCCCTTCTGATTGAGCAATTTCATTTTCGTGATGGGGGAATATTAAATCAACGGCGCCGGCGTGGATATCAAAGGTCTCCCCCAAGTATTTCATTGACATTGCCGAACATTCTATGTGCCAGCCGGGCCGCCCTTTCCCAAAAGGCGCATTCCATGACGGTTCATCGGCTTTCGCGGCTTTCCACAAAACAAAATCTTCGGCATCTGCCTTGCCATATTCATCAACATCAACCCGAGTGCCCACTTTTAATTCACGGGATTTTAAGCCGCTTAATTTGCCATAGGATTTAAACTTAAAAATATCAAAATATATCGAATTATTTACTTTGTATGCCAAACCCCTTCTTAAAAGAGCAGAAATGATTTTTATCATTTCTTTGATATGCTGCGTTGCCTTTGGGTATTTATAGGCCTTTTCAATATTTAGTTTTTTTAAGTCCTCAAAAAACGCTTTTTCATATGGCTTTACAAAATCTAAAATGTTTTTTTTAGCTTTTTTGGAATCGCGGATTATTTTATCTTCCACGTCGGTAATATTCATCACGTATTTGACTTCATATCCATTAAATTCAAGCGCTCTTTTTAAGATATCCTCAAAAATATAGGTTCTTAAATTGCCTATATGGGCATAATTATAAACTGTTGGACCGCAGGCATATAAACCCACCATTTTATCTTTAAGAGGTTTGAAAAGCTGCTTTTTTCTGGTTAAAATATTGTAGAGTTTTAGAGCCATTTTTTAGTCTTGAAATAAATCCACATGAATGTTGATGTGAAGAAAATGGTTATAGCCACAATCCAGAGATTGGTAGAGTTCATTTGTGTAATGGCGGCAACGAGCATCGCCGGGAAAGTTATGAAAGATAAAATAGTAAAGGTTCTTATAATGGTATTTGTTTTGTTGCTTAACAAATTGGCGTGAGTGTCTTCCAACGCATTTATGGTGCCGGCGTAATTGTCTATCTCGTTCCAGACCCTTTCGTAGTCGCTGATAAGGTCATTAAAATAAATTTTTAAATCAGCGCTTTTTTCCGGCCAAAAATTAATTCCCCGATTGACTAAAGAATTGAAAATTCTGTTTAGAGGTCTTATGGCGATTCGGAAATCCAAAACGTCTCTTTTAATGATTGATATTTCTCTAATTAAATCGCGTTCCTTGCCTTTAAATATTTTGTCTTCCGCTTGGTTGGTGTTTTTGCCGATATGGGCCAGCTGCCTTTCGGCGAAATTAAGAAGTTCTTCGCTAATCCAATAAAACAAGTGACCGCTTGTTTGACTGAAGCATTTGGATTTCAAATCAGACTTTTCTTCGCATTTTTTCATAAAATCTTTGAGCGGCTCAATCGATTCATTGTGGATTGTTATCAAATGATTTTCGGCGATTAAAAAATCAAGTTCAATCGGCTTGGTTGTTTTTTTCGCCTGATGGAAAACCGGAACATGCATTGCCAAAAACAAATAATTATCAAAATATTCAACCTTTTCTCTTTGGGAGGCGGGGATTAGTTCATCCAGCACAATCGTGTGGATATTAAAATTATTTTTAAGCCAATCTAAATCTTTTTGAACCGGCTTCTCAATATCAGTCCAGGTTAAGTTATTTTCCGTAATAGTTTTCATTTTTTGGTTTTTATTTTAGTAATATAAATTATTTTATCATATATTTCATATGGGTGCCACAAAGGTGTTTAGCACTCTTGACAAGAAACTGCTAATTTTTGTATACTGGCATTTGTATGATAAAATTCGCAGTGAATTTGGAAGGCCGGCCAAGAGACATATTTGTTATCGTGGTGGGCGAATTTATAAAAACAGCGAGGCCGGTTGGTTCCGAATTTTTGGCCGAAAATTATGACTTGGATGTCAGCCCGGCCACCATAAGAAACGATTTTGCGTTTCTTGAAGATTTGGGATTTTTGACCAAGCCGCACACTTCCGGAGGTAGAGTGCCTACGGCCGACGGCTGGCATTATTTCGTTGAAAAAATTTGGGAGCCGTCTTCTCTAAAAGAAGAAGAAGCGTTAAAATTTGAAAATTCCGTTTCAAATTTAATCAGCGCGTCTTTGGAAGTTAAAAAATGCGTTTCAAAATTTTTTCCGGAAGCGTCGGAAGAATTTTTAAAAAGATTTTTAATGGATAAAATATTTAATAATTATGACAGAGGGAAATAATAATATTGAAAATTTAAAATTAGAAATTGAAAATTCGCGTAAACAAGCCGATGAATATCTGAACGGATGGAAACGCGCCAAAGCCGATTATTTGAATTTAAAAAAAGAAATGGAGGCGCAAAATAAAGAAATTAGGGAATGGCTGTCAAAAATATTTCTATTGCCTATGCTGGAAATTATGGATAATTTTGATAGAGCGGGAACTTTGGACGCAGGTATTGAAAATATTAAGAAGCAATTTCAAGATTTTTTGAAAGCGAATGGGGTTGAAGAGATGAAGGTGGTTGGCGAGAAGTTTGATCCGCTTAAACACGAGGCAGTTGAATCAGTGGAGGGCGGCCCGCTTGCGCAGGCGGGCGAATCTGGCAAAATAATTGAAGAAGCGCGGAGAGGTTATTTAGTTAACGGCGAAGTTCTTCGCCCGGCAAAAGTAAAGGTTTATAAATAAAGTATAAAACTATGGCAAAAATTTTAGGAATTGATTTGGGAACTACTAACTCGGCAATGGCGATTGTCGAGGGTGGCGAACCAAAAATAATTGAAAATAAAGAGGGTAATAGGACCACGCCTTCAATAGTGGCGCTCGCTAAAAATGGCGAACGTTTGGTTGGCCTTTTGGCAAAGCGTCAGGCGGTGGTTAACCCGGAAAACACTCTTTTCTCAATGAAGAGGTTGATTGGGCGAAGATGGGATGATCCGGAGGTCAGACGTGATGAAAAATGGCTGCCTTATAAAATTCGCAGATCAGATTCCGGCGGCGTTGAGGTTAAAATGGGAGAAAGGTGGTATCGGTCGGAAGAAATTTCGGCGATGATTTTGCAAAAACTGAAGCAAGACGCTGAAGAGAAAATCGGCGAAAAAATTACTGAGGCTATTATCACCGTACCGGCTTATTTTGACGATTCCCAGAGGCAGGCGACAAAAAATGCCGGAGAAATCGCCGGACTTAAAGTTTTAAGGATTATTAACGAGCCGACGGCCGCGGCTTTGGCTTATGGACTAAACAAACAAAAAAACGAACAAATTGTGGTTTATGATTTCGGTGGCGGAACTTTTGATATTTCTGTTTTGGAAGTGGATTTTGACTCTCTTGGCGGAGACGTCAAAGTTATTTCCACTGGCGGCGACACTCATTTAGGCGGCGACGACTTCGACCAGCGCGTCACCAATTATTTGGTTGATTTATTTAAAAAAGAGCAGGGGATTGATTTATCTAAAGATTCTATGGCTTTGTCGCGGCTTAAGGAAGCGGCTGAAAAAGCCAAGCACGAGCTTTCTACGGTTTTGGAAACGGAAATTAATTTGCCGTTTATAACCTCCGACGCTTCCGGTCCGAAACATTTCGTTATCAAACTAAGCCGGGCGAAATTGGAAGAATTGGTTCATGATTTTATTGCTACATCTTTGGAATTGGTTAAGCAAACTGTTAAAGAGGCCAATCTTTCTCTTTCCGATATTGATGAGGTGGTTTTGGTTGGCGGCCAAACCAGGATGCCGGCAATGGTTGAGGCGGTTAAGAATCTTTTTGGAAAAGAACCGCATAAAGGCATTAATCCTGACGAAGTCGTGGCTTTGGGCGCCGCGGTTCAGGCTGGAGTAATGCAGGGCGATGTTCGTTTTGATAAAATTTTACTTCTTGATGTCACCCCGCTCACATTGGGCATTGAAACTCTAGGCAATGTCGCTACGCCGATGATTCTCAAAAACACAACTATTCCAACTGCCAAAACGCAAATATTCTCAACTGCAGCTGACAACCAGCCGCAGGTAGAAATTCATGTGCTTCAGGGAGAAAGGCCAATGTCAGCTGACAATAAAACTCTTGGCAAATTTATTTTGGACGGCATTCCGCCCGCGCCCAGAGGCGTGCCGCAAATTGAAGTGACCTTTGATATTGATGCCAATGGCATCCTGAATGTTTCGGCGGTTGATAAAGCCACCGGAAAAAAGCAGGCCATCACCATTACTGCTTCAACGGGCTTATCAAAAGAAGAGATTGAAAAGATGAGAAAAGAAGCGGAAATCCATGCGCAAGAAGACACTAAGAAGAAAGAAGAAATTGAAGTGAAAAATTCCGCCGAATCGCTGGTTTATATGTCGGAAAAAGCAATAAAAGACGCGGGCGATAAAGTTAAACCCGAAGATAAAAAATTGATTGAGGAAAAAATCGAGGCCTTGAAAAAAGTAAAAGACGGCAGCGATATTGATGCCATTAAAAAGGCCTCTCAAGAATTATCAACCGAAATCCAAAAAATCGGCCAGGCGATGTATAAAGAGGAGGCGAAACCGGAAGAAAATAAATAAATGCCTAAAGATTATTATGAAATTTTGGGAATTCCTAAAAGCGCAAGCGACGATGAGATTAAGCGCGCTTACAGAAGATTAGCGCATCAATATCATCCCGATAAAAATGGCGGCGACGATAAAAAATTCAAAGAAAT
>Ga0210014_1002018_pt1 | contig 14423 bp, 13 predicted proteins | sample CryGeymeta201519_FD_183983 | JGI IMG/M metagenome (GOLD analysis project Ga0210014, IMG submission 183983) | Groundwater microbial communities from Crystal Geyser aquifers in Utah, USA - Crystal Geyser metaG 2015-19 (SPAdes) (version 2) | ecosystem: Environmental > Aquatic > Deep subsurface >...
CATCTCTCCGATAGGCATTGGAGAGCACGGCGAGACATTTAATATTAATGCGGATTATGCTGCATCTTCTATTGCAGGAAAACTCAAGGCGGAAAAACTCATACTCCTCACAGACGTGCCGGGCATAAAAGATAAAAAAGGAAATACAATCTCAACTCTCACAGGGGAAAACATTAAGAAACTGCTTTCTGACAACACAATCTCCGGGGGCATGATACCCAAGGTCAATGCCTGCATCAGGGCTATTGAAAACGGAGTTTCAAAAACGCACATAATTGACGGCCGCATCTCGCACTGCCTCTTGCTTGAGATATTCACAAAAGAAGGAATCGGGACAGAGATTGTAAAGTAAAGGAAATTGAGTATTTTCCCCCTCCACTATCTTACTCTCCCTGCCCTCAGGTGAGGAATGAGGCGAAACATCCCTTGTCAACGAGTCATATGCAAGACTATATTTACGGCATAATACACCTCATAACTTAAATTATTTCAATATATTGTCATTCCAGAGTTCATGGAGAAATTCGCGCCAGGGTATTATCTCTATTTTGCCGTGAAGCCTTCTTTCTTTCTCATTGCAGACAACAATACTTCTTTTAGGAGAATATGTATCCATAAAAGCAAACAAACCCTTTAAATCCCTTACATCAACATGATTCGTGCTTTTTACTTCTACGGCTGTCTCGCCGTCTCCAATAACAAAATCCACTTCAAGACCCGACTTTGTCCTCCAGAAATTTACCCGAAAATCGTAACCCCTGTAAGACCTGTACGCAACTATCTCCATAAGTAAAAAATGCTCAAAGGCCTTGCCGAACTCAGTCCCTTTTTCTTCCATCAAATATCTTTTAGTAAGACAGCCGGCTGCACCTACATCAAAGAGATAATATTTTACCGCCTTAGTTATAACCTGCCGTGACTGCCTTCTTTTAAACGGCTCTATTCTAATAGCCATAAGTGTATCTACAAGTATCTGATAATATTCCTTGACTGTCTTGGAATCTACTCCGCAATCACGGGCAATATCAGTATAATTAGTAAGTCCGCCATGGGAATAACCAAAGGCGTCAAAAAATCTTGAAAACGCCGGGATATTACGGGTCAAGCCCTCGGCAAAAACTTCTTCTTTCAGGTAGTCCTGCACATAAGCGATTAAGGACTTTTTTGCGTCCCCGCTATTTTGCAAATAATGCGAGGGAATTAAACCCTGGTTCAGGCCGCGAAGCAGGTTAAAATTTTCTATTTCTGCTGTAACCAGAGGAAACATTTCATAACGCCAGGCTCTGCCCCCGAGAAGATTAGCGTGCCCTCGTTTTAATTTCCTGGCGCTTGAACCGCAGAGGATGAACCTTAAACCTTTGTTTTCTATCAGCCAATGCACTTCATCCAGCACATGAGGAACCTTTTGCACCTCATCCAATATTATTGGATATTTAAGCAAGGCTTTATCTTTTGCTAAAAGCATCTCCCGCAGCGCAGCCGGATTCTTAGAAATTTTAAAAAACAAATCAGTTTTAAGAAAATCAAATACGATACTATTGGGAAAACGGTTTTTCAAATATGTGCTCTTGCCTGTTTTCCTTGCGCCCCATAAAAAAGCAGACTGCTTATCCGGCAGTTTGATATTAAGAATTCTTTTAAACTCTTTCATGTTGGAGTAACCTCCATTTTAGTTTAACTAAATTGGAGTATATAGCACTTTAGTAATTATGTCAAGGTGCAAAGGCGAAACATCCCTTGTCAACGAGTCCTATGCAAGACTATAATACAGCATGGCAAAGGTTAAAACTTTCTATCAGTGTCAGGCGTGCGGCTATGTGAGCGCAAAGTGGCTCGGGAAATGCCCGGACTGCGGTGAATGGAATACGCTTGTTGAAGAGAAAAAAGAGGTGCGGCAGGGAAGAAACTCATCCCGAGCGGCTCGGGAGCCCCAGCCCCTGAATACAATTGTCAGCGGAAAAGAAAAACGCACAACAACAGGCATAAAGGAACTTGACAGGGTTCTGGGAGGCGGGGTTGTTGCAGGCTCTGTAATCCTGGTCGGAGGAGACCCCGGAATCGGGAAATCAACTGTTCTTATTCAGGCGCTCTCAGGCCTCTCAAAAAAATATGAAAGTTCGCTTTATGTATCAGGAGAGGAATCTCCTGAGCAGATAAAGCTGAGGGCGGAAAGACTTTCCATAGATTCCGGCAAGATACTGCTTCTTGCAGAGACATCTCTTGAAACCATAATTGATACTGCCTCAAGATTAGAGCCCGGCGCAATTGTAATTGATTCCATACAGACAATGTACACAGAGGAGATATTGTCAGCGCCCGGTTCTGTCAGCCAAGTGAGGGAATGCGCGGCAAGGCTGATGTTTTTTGCAAAGAAGTCCGGAATCCCTGTATTCATTGTCGGCCATGTGACGAAAGAAGGAGCGATTGCCGGGCCGAGGGTTCTTGAACATATCGTTGACACCGTGCTTTACTTTGAAGGGGACAGAGGACGTCCTTACAGGATTTTAAGAACGGTTAAAAACCGCTTTGGCTCAACGAACGAAATAGGCGTGTTTGAGATGACAGACGCAGGACTTTCAGAGATTGAAAATCCCTCTGAATTATTCCTCTCGGAAAGGCCGCATAATGTATCAGGCTCCACTGTTGCCGCAAGCATGGAAGGGACGAGACCGCTAATGGTGGAGATTCAGGCTCTTGTCTCGCCGACAACATTCGGGATGCCGAGGAGAACCAGCATCGGAGTTGATTTCAACCGGGTGAATCTTTTGACTGCCGTGCTTGAGAAAAAGGCAGGACTGCATCTCGGCGGAATGGATATATTTATAAACATAGTCGGAGGACTCAAAATAATTGAGCCTGCGATTGACCTCGGAATCATAGCGACAATAGCGTCCTCGCTGAGGGACATCCCCATTGACCCAAAGATATTTATGTTCGGCGAGATAGGCCTTTCAGGCGAGATACGGGCCGTTGCTTATGCCGAGCAGAGGATTAAGGAAGCCTCAAAGATAGGATTTAAAAAAGCGCTTATGTCCAGAACAAACAGCGAGAGACTGAAGGAATCTTTCGGACTTGAGATAACAGGAGCTGGAAATGTTGAAGAGGCTCTTGAAAATATCGGGATATAAGATGCAGGATACAAGATACAGGATACAGGATTCAACCCCCCTCTATCCCCCCTTAGTAAGGGGGGAATTAAAGGAGGGTATCGCGCATCGTGCATCTATATTTACCCATTTCCCCATTCACCCATTCACCCTTCTACTCTTCTGCTCTATTGCGCTTCTGCTCTTAACCTCCTGCGCTGCAAAGAGAGTTGAGCTGCCTGATTACGAAGGCGCTGATATAAGAAAGGTTATTGCTGAGCGCAGCAGCATAAAAGGCGTTAACGCAACCCTTCATATTGAGTTTGAAAAGAATGACAGCGCGATTGTCGGAGACGCCGCACTCACACTTACAGACAGAACCCTTGAACTGAGGATATACTCTATGGGATTTCTCATGGCAGAAATAAAAGAAATGGACGGGATAATAAAAAGCGCCCCTCCTTTTGACAGGAATAAAAAAATAATACTGGTAGAAGGATTAAGAAACAGCATATTGTGGTGGCTGATAAAAGATTATGAAGTTGAAGAACAGAGCGGGAATTATCATATCAGGAATTCAAGCCGGAAGATTGTCATTGATAAAAAAACCATGCTCCCTGCATCACAGACTATAGAACTTGACGGCGGCAAAGAACTCCGCATCTCTTACGAAGAGCCCGCTAACAGCAATGGGTTCTGGTATCCTTCAAAAATGAAAATAGAATTATCAAAGTATGTTGTAAAACTTCAGATTAAGAGTATGTCCCTTATTCCTCACTCAATCCCAGGTCCACCGCAGCAGCCTTGATAATCGCCTCATCTATGATATTCGTCTTAAAAAGAAATCCGTCAAGAAGGGCATTGTCGCAGATGGTATTTATCAAACGCGGAACGCCGTCTGAATACCTGTATATAGCCCCCATTGCGCCTTCTGTGAAGGGATTTTTCGGAGAACCTGCAATATGCATCCTGTGAGCTATATACTCCCTTGTATTCTCTTCGGAAAATGCCTCCAGCCTCACCCTTATTGCCACACGCTGTTTTAACGGCTCATCCAGGGCCAGCACACTGTCAAGTTCCGGCATGCCGACAAATATGAAAGTAACCATCTTTCCTTCAGGCATCTCCATATTCAGCAGCCCCCTGAACTCCTCCATTATCTCCTTTGATTTCAGCATCTGCACCTCATCAATAATAACAACCGCTCCCTTACCCTGTTCGCCCAATTCAAAAAGCCTTTTGTATATCTGGCTGAGAAGCTCTACCTTCTCTTCCTTTACATCCGTAACGCCGAGCTGTATGGCGAGTTTTTTCAAAAGCCAGTCAGCGCTTACCGCTGAATGAATCACAACCAGGAGAACCGCCTCGTACAGATTCTCATCAAGCTCTTCAAGAAGCCTGCGCGCAAGCGTAGTCTTGCCCGTGCCTATGTCGCCTATGACAACAGCCAGCCCTTTTTTTGTGTCTATGGCATACTTCAGCCTTACAAGCGCCCCCGAATGCTGCGTGCCCTTAAAGTAAAACCTGTTGTCAACAACATTGGAAAACGGATGTTCTTTCAGCTTATAAAAATCAAGATAATCCATAGCTTACAGATAAGAAACCCTCTCCTTCTTTATCTTCTGTTTTTCAGTTATTACCGGTTTTGCCGCAGGCCTTGCCGTCAGAACCTTCAGCAGGTTGATCTTTTCTGCAACATTTCTGAATTTAGAATTCCAGCCGTATACTTCCGTATAATGTCCAAGCGCCTCCTCAAGATTTTCATTTTTTTCGTAAGCCTCTGCAAGTTCATATTTCACGCCCCAATAAGACTCGTCCTTCGTCCCTATACTTTCCATTACATTGTTGAAAGAATCAATAGCAAGAGAATAAAGCCCTTTTGACATATAACATATTCCGAGCATACTTACTGACGGGATTAACCTTTCAGGGTCCTTCTTTGATGTTTGAAATTCCTTTATTGCATCGTCTATCAAGCCCATCTCTTTATATGCAATCCCGAGATTATAATGTGTTTCGGAATCCTCCGCCCCAACCTCTTTATCAATCCCATTCTTGAATTCTTCAAATATGCCGAGGACGTCATTTTCCAGAGTGAATTCAGGAGCCGCCTTCTGCTCCATAATATCTGAAATCACAAACTCTTCTGTCGGACTTTCAATAGCTGTCTCGGCAGGCTTCTCAACTTCTTCTGTCGGTTTCTCTTCAAATTCTATCGGTTTTTCTTCGGCTCTAATTTCTTCCTTTGCCTTCGCCTCAACCAACGCCAGTTTTTCCCTTATCTCATCGTTGTCAGGGAAGAGTTCAAGAAGTTTTTGATATGCCGCTTCTGCCTCCTTATACAGCCCCTGCCGTAAATAAAACTCCGCCTCTGCCGCATTCTCGCTGTAATCTCCTTCGCCTCCGAGCCGCTCGGAGCTCGGGGCAACAAATTCTCCAGCCGGCTGCATTGCAGACCTCTCCAGCAATCTTGGGTCCTCAGGATTTATTTCGTACGCCTCTTTAAGAAACCCTTCCCTCAACTCAATATTGCCGCTTTTATTATAAAGCTCTGCGAGAATAAGGCACTCGTTTAGAGCCTCTTCTTTATCGCCTATTTCTGAATATAAAGACTTAAGCTTTAAATGAATATCAATATTTTCAGGCTCCTCCATTTTAAGAGATTCAAGCATTGTCCTGGCTTCATCATAAAGTCCATATCTGAAAAATATATCCGCCTCCGCAAGAGACTCCTCAACCGACTTCTTGGGTTCCGCATATCCCTCGCCCAGTTCTCTTTTGACGTCGGTTATTTTCTCTTTTAACGCAGTGTCGTCGGGATGTATTTCCGACGCATCCCTGTAACACTCCAAAGCCTCCTTAAGCATTCTTCCTTCTGAAAAAACAAAGACATCACCTAAAGCAACCAATTCCGAGAAGGCTGCTTCATAATCGTTCTTCTGTTTATACAGCGCCACAAGTTTTTTCCTCGTCTCTACCGGCTCTGTATCTATGAACAGCGTCAGAATATTCACAGCCTCGTCAAGTTTCCCCGCAAATATTATCTCGTCTATAATAACCTTGTATTCTTCCCATGCCTTTTGCTTATCCCCGCTCTCCGCATACAGCTCGCCGAGAAGTTTCCTCGCTGCAATATTTGACGGTTCTATTGCCGTAATCTTTGATATACACTGCATCGCCTCTGCAAAAGACTTCTCTTTTATCAGAGACTCTGCATATTTCAAAAGCAATCCGGTATCTGACGGAGCCAGTTCAAGCGCCTTTTTCAGATATTCCTGCGACTGCCTTGGATTGCCTGTTTTCTCATATATTGAACTCAGCCCAAGCAGCGCCTCTTTATTGCCGGGCTGCAGGTCCAGGGATTTCTTATAATACATCCCAGCATTGTTGACGTCATCTTTCTCATCGTATAACCTCGCTATATACAGGTATTCTTTTGCGGCGTCAAGCTGGAGCCCTTCCTTTTTGAAAATCTCCGCAACCTTATTCCTCAGCGGGATATTAGACGGAGAGAGGCTTAGAATTTTGTCATAAGTCTTTAATAATTCATCCTTTTTCCCTTCTTTGGAAAGGATATCAGCGCTGGCAAGATAATACTTTATAGCATCGGTCGCCAGACCTTTTTCCTCGCTTAATTCTCCGAGAACGTATAAAGCAGCGGTGTTTGAAGTGTCAACATTCAATATTTTTTTGTAAAGGGCCAGCGCCTTTAGAGAAAAACCCTCGTCTCTGAAGAAACGCGCCGCCTTATGAAAGGAATCTACAGCAGGAATCTTATCGCCTTTTTTAAGATAGAGGTCTCCGATAGTATTATAAGTATTTGCATCAGGGGATTCCTTTGTAAGTTTTTCCCATTCAGCAATTGCCCTATCTATCTGTCCCCTTGCAAGATACTTCTGGGCTTCTCTTATTATCGCTGCTTTATCCAACATTTTCTTATTTTAAAAGTATCACATATTGACAAAGAGTGTCAATTAACCCGAAGAATAGAGACGCCTCCATCTGTAAAATTCATCTGTAAAAATTTTTACCAGCCATGAGTTGACAATGAAATAAAAATAATTGTATCCTACAACTCTATTTTCCATGGGCCGCTAGCTCAGTTGGTAGAGCATCGCCCTTTTAAGGCGTGGGTCGAAGGTTCGAATCCTTCGCGGCTCACCATGTGTCCCCATCGTCTAGTCTGGCCTAGGACATTGCCCTTTCAAGGCAGTAACATGGGTTCAAATCCCGTTGGGGACGCCATTGAAATCAAGGGGTTATCCCGAACTTCTTCGGGATAACCCCCTACATTTCCATACGAGGTGAAGGATATTATGCTTCCTTTTTGTTTGCATGCCAAGACAATATCAGATGCGTGGTTTCAGTTGATATATAATATTTTTGACCATTCCTACACTCAGAAAATCCAGAAAGGCTCATTTGAAAACGAGCAGTATCGCCTTCAGTATCCGGGCATTGCAGTGTTCATTGAGCACCCCGACAAGGATATGATTCCTCTGATTCCGCCTGCATTGAATATCCCGTCGCCTACGACAATGGAATATATAGAAGATTATTTTGCCAATTATCTTATGGACCCGGAGCTTTCTGAAAATGAGACATACAAATACGCAAGCAGGATTCATTACCCGATGCCGAAAGGCGGGACACAGCTTGAAAGGGTTATTGAAGTATTAAAGGAAACCCCTCTCACAAATCAGGCAATAGTTGAAATAGGCTCTCCGGAAGACCATGATATATGTTATGGAAATGATGGGAATCTTGACCCGCCCTGCCTGAGGCTTCTGGATTTTAAGGCAGTGCCGATTAATGATGAACTCGTTCTTACTGCAAGCTGCTACTTCCGTTCATGGGACCTCTGGGCAGGTTTCCCTACAAACTTGGGCGGCATAGAGCTTCTGAAAAACTATGTTGCGGGAGAAACAAATCTAAAGAACGGCCCAATGTATGCCTACAGCGCAGGAGCTCATATATACGGCTATCAGGAAGAGATTGCAAGAATAAGGACGCTAAAAACGGTGGTTAAGAAATAATTGCGCCGCTGTCCTATTAAGTCCGGTAGATCTCTAAAAACTCCTGAGGCGGCAATATTCTGATGCCCATATATTCTCGTATGGCAAGGACTTCTCCATCGCCGGTTATGACAGCATCTGCCTTTAACGCCACAGCACATTCAATAAACTTATCATCATCTGGATCATTTTTGACAATCTTTATCTTTGGTGTTTTTGTGGTAAACAGGATGTTGAAGCCCTTGGCGAAAAGAGATAACAGTTCTTCAAGTTCAGCTTCGTCCTTCATGCCGATTCTGCCAAGGACGTCTATATATTCATCAAGGACCGCATGAGACAGGCAGAGGGTTATTTTTTCATTTTTCCACAGGTCTATAATCTTCTTCGGGTTTCCGCCGAAAAAGGATGAGACAAAGATGTTAGTATCAATGACTACCTTCATCCTTATTTTTTGCGCGCCGCTTTAATAGCCTTGTCAATCGCCGCAGGCGTTACGCCTTTTGACTTCAATTTTCTGCCGATTCTACCCCACAGGTCATCAATGTATGCGCCGATATCACGTTCTTTAATGTGTTCTTCTATAAGCCCTCTCACCATCTCGCTCGTAGTCTTGCCCTCGCCTCTGGCAAGCCTGTTGAGCCTGTTCTTGACCTCGTCGTCTATCCTTATAATCATCTGTGTCGTCATACTTTAACCTCCAGCTATGATTTGTATATATTGTATATCACATATATACGATTGTCAAATTCTCAGCACTTCTGGTAGCACCAGCGAAGAGTCGCCGGTGCGAACGGAACAGGCAGAGGGGGTAATAGTTGAAAAAATATTATTCTTCCCCTTTCTTCTTCTTTACAAGCCTCACATTTGTTTCTTCCACTTCCTCCGCAAACTTCAATAATCCATTTTTGATTTTATTGTCGAGATTATCATCCTCAAGAATCTTTGCAAGCCGTGATAGATTCAGCCCCGAAACTTCTTCCCAAATACCAGATTTTTTAACATACATTTCAAGCTCTTCCCTGCCTTCTTCACCTGATTTGGGAAAGCTCAATCCCTCTGCCTCTGTTATCTTCAAGGCAAAATCGCTCCCTGTTATCCGGCTGACCCCCCCTTTCTTTGCATAGGTAATCGCAGCGGCTTCTATTAAATCAAGCTGTTCCTGAATAGCCTGTTCCTGCTCTTTCAGAGCCTTGATATCAGCCTTAAGGGCTGCATACTTGTTCACCAGAGTCACGCCTTTTTCTTTCAAGTATTTATTCGGAGGTAATTCCTGCACCTTGTATTCATGCTTTTTGGCAGGGCAGTATTCGGGAAAGTCGCACCAGTCGCAGAGATTGCTTTCTTTCGGCTCGAATTTTGTATCTTTCTCTATTGTCTTTATAAGCGAGACAACTTCTTTTTGCAGGTCTTTCAACTGAGCATCTGTCCGCATTGATAAGAACTCTTTGTCGAAAATCAGATAATGCCAGATGAGTTTGATATCCTTTGCATCAGGATATTTCTCCTTGATGCCTATGTGATAAAGCGCAAGCTGCCGGTCATTGTCGAACTTGCTCTGTGAAGGGAGAGAACCGGATGTCTTGTAATCGTGGATTTCATACATGCCTCTTTCCGGCTGGCTTAAGAGTCTGTTGCACGAACATTTTTCAAATGAGCAACTCCCCCAAATTTGAGGGATATTTCCCCCTGACAAAACTTACAGATATCATCTCGTCGTCCTCACTTGCTCGTTGAGCAAGAAAATGGATTCCCATTTGGTCCATTTTAGTTTCCATTAAACACCATTTTGCCGCTGCGCCATAACTTCAAGAGATTATGCGTAGCACAGATCAGTTTCCACTCTTGGGCGCAAGCTTCAAACCCGCGCCGCATAAACTTCTGTATCCCCCGACAGGTTTTTATCTGCCCGAAGACCGGCTCAACAATCTGCCCTCGCTTTTTATATAGTTGTCGTCCCCGTTTTGTCAGAAGCCTCCGTTCCATCCGCTCCCGTAAAGTTAAGTTTTCGGGTATGCGTCCACGAGGGGGATCAGACTCTCTTAGCGCCTGCCGCTGCTTCCAATCTTTCCTGGTCGCTATTATGCACTCGGGGCCCTCCGGCTCTGTATTTTCCATGTTCGTATCGCTGCAATATCCAGCATCGGCTAATACTACGCCTATTGTCTCGTTGTTGAAATCCAAGGCTGCTATGTTTTCCTCTGCTTTTTCTATCATGGGGATCAGCTGCTTTACATCGTTTTCTTCCATCGTAAGTTCCGCCGCAATGATTATCTGATTCTCTGTCACCATTGCCTGTCCGTTGTATCCCTGTACATATCCTGAGCGAGTCTTCATTATCCGGCTGTCAGGATCGGTTACATTTGCCTTCGCAGCAGCCTTGGTAACTGCTTCCGGTTCTTTGGGCTTCCGGCCTCGCTGTTTCTGACCGGTCTCTGACTCCTGCTTCTGTCGCTCTTGTATCTTTTCTTTTTGCCTGGCAACTTTTTCAGCCTTCTCTTGCTCCAAGCGTGCTTTGCACTCTTTCAAACGGGCCAGCCGACTCACTCTATCCTGCAGTTCTTCAGGCAGTTCATCTCCCCGCTTGTCTTTCCCGTAAACCTTGTCTTCTTCTGCGTCTTTGGCCTCGGCCTCTGCAAGCATCTTTTTTACTTCGCTCTCTATATGGTCATAGGCCCGGTTCGATTCAAGCGCTGCATTAGCCTTTATCTTCGTCCCATCCAACGCTACCAAGCCTACCTTTACCAACCCAGCCTTTGCACACAGTTTCAGCGCTTCTGCGAATAACTCCTCTACGGCCTTCCCATTGTCCTGTCGAAATCTCGCTATTGTCGTGTGGTCGGGTTTCTCGTCTCCTGCGATAACCTTGAACCCTATGTCCCGCTCGCATAAACGCTCTATAGACCGAGAAGACTGTACCCCATTGCTATAGGCATATACCATTAGAGCTACCATCATCGACGGATCATACGCCTCCTGCCCACGTCCATCAGCCCGATACTTCCGATAATATGCACTCAGGTCCATCTGCTCCACTACGTCGATTATGAACCACGCCATGTCTTTCTCAGGCAACCATTCCTGAAGGCTCGGCGGCATCAGATATATCTGTTCCCTGTTGATTGTCTTGATGTTATAGGCCATATCTACCCCTTTCGTCTTTTTTATGGCTTCTATTTTATCATGTCTCTATGAACTTGGGGTTTGTGCAACAGCCTCTTTAGTCTATTTATTGTTCATTTTGTTGTCCATTGCCATTTGCATTATCTCGCAGCCTGCTTTGCCTCTGAAAAGCCGGAGATGTGGTTTTTCTAAAGGGGAATGTGAAAATTACCTTGACCCAGTTAGAGAATAAGCCCTATCATTTATAACGGGTATAGAAGCAGTATATTGGGGTGGGGTTACAAGCCCTGTCCAATTTTCTAACGGGGTTGACAAAAAGGGTGCGCTGATATAATTTGAGAGCATGAAAAACAGCTAATTCCGTCATTCCCGTCCCGTATCAAGTGCGGGATAAACTCAGGCGGGAATCTTTCTTGTCTGTCATTCCGACTTGTTCGGAATCCTTCAGAAAGATTGCGGACAAGCCGCAATGACGAAATTACAGGCCAGACAGCAGAGACCTTTAAAACTGTCAATGCAAAAAGGGGGAGATATGAAAAAAATAACCCTTCAGATTAAAGTTTTTATCCTTTTAATCCTTTTTATCCTGCCATGTAATGCAATTGCCGCCGAAAAGTTTACCCCAGCAGGCAGTAAGCAGGGGCCGGAGATTTTTGTGCAGATGGGATATTATTGAGGTGAAATAATGAGCCTTAAACAGTCTTTTGCTGTAAGGACTTTAAACGATAAATCAGAGCGATTTTTTAAGAAATGTCTGTTTTCTGTTATCAGCGCATCTGCGCCCGTCCACTCGACATATGCTGCAATAAATGCATCGGCAGGTTTTAGTCCTAATGATTCGTATTTTGCCCCTAACTCAAATGGCACAACAAAATCTTCATCAATGGCTGTGAGATTTGTTACAAAACCAATGAATTCTTTAAACTCCTCAGGCGTTAAATGTCTGCAAACTTCTTCTGCAATCAGCCTCGGTATTCGTATGGAATGTATCGGGAAAGTTCCGATGATTGTATCTGCGAGTATTTTAGCAGATGCCTTTTTGAGGAGTCCGAAGGAGAAGATATATTCATTAGAATCAAGAACGAGCAGCAAGTTTCTTTTCCCAGAGTTCCTTTCTCGTCCTTCGCAGGGCTTCTATAATCCCATCCTCCGTCATGTCAGAGAAAGGATGCTTTCTTTTAGATACAAGTTCCCGCACTTTTTCAAGATGTTTCTTGGCTTTTTGAGAATCGGCTTTTATCATAAATATCACCTACAAAAGTATACCATTAAAGGCAGCATTGAATCAAACAAAAGTTGTTAAAGGCAGGATGTGACCCAAATCCCGATATAGGAATTCTAAAACTATTCCCTCTCCCTTGATGGGAGAGGGTTAGGGTGAGGGTGAACAGTTCATCTTTAAGGTTACCCCTCCCCCTCGCCCCCTCCCGCAAGGGGAGGGGGGATTTACTGGGAGAACAATTTTCTATCTCTGTTTTTGGATGTGAAAATTACCTTGACAAAAAGGGTGCGCTGGTATAATTTGGTTCAAATGGTTTAAATGGAGGTGTGAAATGTATAAAATCTCTCTTGCAAAGAAAGTATTTATAAGTCTTTTTCTGCTTGTGCTTTTCTCAAAATCAAGCGCTGCTGCGGAGAAGCCTGAGATTTTTGTGCAACTGGGGCATAGAGATTGGGTTAACTCCGTAGCCTTTTCCCCTGATGGGAGATATGCTTTGTCAGGAAGCGTAGCATCCTCAAGCTTTGGGATGTTGCAACAGGCAGGGAGATACGGCAATTTAAAGGGCATACAGGGGGTGTTTCCTCCGCAGCCTTTTCTCCTGATGGGAGATACGCTTTGTCAGGAAGCGGGGATAACACCCTCAAACTCTGGGATGTAGGAACAGGCGAAGAGGTGAGGACATTCGAAGGGCATTCAAAAGAAGTAAACTCAGTAATTTTTTCAGCCGATGGAAGATATATCCTTTCAAGCGGTGGGGATGGAACCGTTAAGTTATGGGATGCTTCAACCAGCAAGGAGATGAGAACATTTACATTTACCACAACCGAAGCAGAATTTAATAGAAAACCAGATGGTCGGCTTGAGAAGATATATATAAAAGTTACCAACACCAGGAGTGTAAAATCGGCGGTATTTTCTCCGGATGGGAAATATGTGTTATCAGAATATGTGAAATGGGATGTTTCTACAGGAAAAGAGGTAGGGCAGTTTTTTTACGGAAGTAAAATAACCATTTCTCCTGATGGTAAATATTTACTTTCAAAAAATTTTAAAACCCTCAAACTATGGGACATTGAAACAAGAAAGGAGATATGGACATCCGTAGAGCTTCCAAACTATATCCAATCTATTGCCCTTTCTCCAAATAGTAAGTATGCATTATCAGGAGAACAGGATGGTGCGGTAAAGATCTGGGATGTTTCAACTGGCACGGAGAAAAAAACACTCATAGGACACACTAATAGAATTCTCTCCGTTGCCTTTTCACCTGATGGCCGGTATGTTCTGTCGGGAGGTCCCGATAATACCGCAAGGCTATGGGAGGTTGCCAATGGAAAGATGGTTCGGACTATTTTAGGACCTGGTTCTAAGGGGGGACAATTCACTGACATCTCTTTTTTACCTGATGGAAAGTCTTTTATGGGCAGTTATATGGACTTAAGTGACGCATTCAATCCCATTACAACTTTTAGACTCTTTGATATATCAACAGGCAGGGGAATCAAGTCCTTTTCTCGTGGTGCATTTGGGATGTCTGTATCTCCTGACGGCAGATATTTATTTTCAAATATGTTTGAACTTGTTGATATTAATTCAGGTAGAGTTGTCCGTGTTTTTTCCCCAAAAGGATATGCTGCTGAGAGTACCTTCTCGCCGGATGGTAACTATCTCCTGACAACGGGTGAAAATAATCTTCTGCTCTGGGATGTAGCGACAGGCGGAAAGATTAAAGAATTTAAGGGGCATAAGGATGGGACTACTTCTGCAAGCTTTTCACCCGATGCGGGTTATGTCGTTTCTGGAGGGGTAGATGGCACAATCAGGCTCTGGAGTATTCATACAGGTAGGGAGATTGCGCGATTTGTAAGCTTCACCGACGGCGAATGGATAGTTATCACGCCCGATGGTTATTACAATTCATCTGCCAATGGCGACAAACACCTTAATGTCCGCATTGGCAATAATGTCTATGGCATAGAA
>Ga0210014_1002020_pt1 | contig 14397 bp, 8 predicted proteins | sample CryGeymeta201519_FD_183983 | JGI IMG/M metagenome (GOLD analysis project Ga0210014, IMG submission 183983) | Groundwater microbial communities from Crystal Geyser aquifers in Utah, USA - Crystal Geyser metaG 2015-19 (SPAdes) (version 2) | ecosystem: Environmental > Aquatic > Deep subsurface >...
CTGTTCTTGAACAGTCAGCGACAAGCCTAGGAAGCTATGTTGCTAAGGTTGGAGGTCATGTCAATGCCCTGGACGGGCCTACTGGAGATCTCCAGAAGACCGTGGCCGAAGCAAAAAATGCCTACTCACAGCTCTCAGAGGTAATCGTGAATCTCAAGAACGTGGTTGGTCCACTCTCACAGACGCGTTCAGATTTGGCCAGTGAGGTTGGCAATGTTAAAGGTATCCTATCACAAGCAAAAACACAAATTGAGCAGGAGTCGGGTGATATCTCAGAAGGATTTAAGACTATGGAGGAGATGCTCACTGGCCTCTCCGAGAGGTTGGAAAAAATAAATAATATGATTCTTGAGTTGGAGAATGCTATTCGTCAGTCACCTGATCCAAAAAAGCAATAGATGGACCGATGTAATGATTTTTCAAGGAAAGTGAGGATCTTCGTATGGAAGGCGTGAACATCCCATACCTCCCAACCATCCTGTGGCTCTTGGCAGGTGCTGTAACCATTTTGGTGGTTCTTGTGATGCTGGGCTACCATGTCTATTTTCGAGGAAGAGTTAAGGCCGCAATTCAAGACTCCAATGACGTGGGTAGCTTGGCGGCTAAAAAGCAGATGCTTCAAGGGGATGTTGAGGCACTTCGCCAATGGTTCATAGATCAGAAGGCGGAAGTAGACCGACTTACTTCGGAGCGAGAGGAACAGGAACGCTTGAGGGCTTTACTGGCTGATCTAGATAGCCGGTGCGCTACCAAGGACAATGAAAACCAGGGCCTCAGGAAGGAAGTGGGCGAATTAGAAAACCGTCGGCATGAACTACTAATTACACATGAGAAGCTAGAGCGGGAAATTGGGAATCTTGATTCAAAGCGTGCCGAGGCAGATACCATTGAGAGGCGACTGCTTGAAATGAAGACAAAGATTGAGGAGGCGCAGAAGGCGGTCATCGGTCTTTCTGAGGCACAGGCTAAAATGCAGGCGCTAATCGCGGAAAAGGTTTCTCTTGAGCAAGTCATTGATGGTCATAGATCAATTGCTGAAGGGGCAAGAAAAGCGGCCGAGCAGGAGGTGGAGGGTGCAGAGAAGAAGCGAAGGGTCGCAGAAGAATTGAAACGTGAGCTTGAATCGGCCCAAAAGGAGAGGTTTGAACTGAGCTTGGCATTGGACGGCCTTCGTCATAAAAGATCGGAAATTGAGACTGAGATAAATCGCCTCATTGAAGAGTCCACTACCCTTAAGCAAGAAAAACAGAACGCTACTGAGGATTCTCAAAGGGAGATAGAAGAAGCAAGAAGAGCGCGTGCAGAGACTGTAAGCGAGAAGGCTAACCTAGCGAGTTTAATAAGGGAAAAGCAAAATCTTGAACTAGCAATCGGTGAGCTAATCGCAAATAAGACCAGTTTGAAAAAAGAAGTCCACCTATTAGAGGAAGCCAAGGCAGGATTTGATACCTTAAAGAACGCAGTGAAGAAATCGAAAGACGAATTAGAAAAGGCAGCAGAAGCTGCTAGGGCATTCAGAGGCGAGGCCGTCCAGGCAGAGAAAGATCTATATGAGACTTTAAAGAATGAGAAGAGAGCTAGAGAAGAAACCGAAGAACTGAGAGCAAAGAAAGCCTATCTGGAGCAGGAAGTGGAACGTATGAAAGGAGACCGTGGCGTGCCGCCGCTGGAGGATCCTTTCTCTGACCTTCTAAAAGAACCTCCTAAGTGTTTGGATAGGAAACAGCTACCAGACAAGAAATTCCCATATACTGATGAGGTGGAGGCTCTGGAAGAAGCTCGGAGTTCTCTTGATAATGCTGGATATCACTTCCATAAGCGTGTACTCAAGGCATTCCATACGTCGCTTAAATGCCAAGACATAAACCCGTTAACTGTTCTGGCAGGCGTATCAGGAACTGGTAAGACGCTTCTTCCTGCTGCTTATGCCCAACTGATGGGGATGCATCGCCTAATTATTGCAGTGCAGCCCCGATGGGATTCCCCTCAAGATATGTTCGGATTCTATAACTACCTGGAGAAGAGGTATAAGGCGACTGAGCTCGCACGTGCCTTAGTGCGCATGGACCCATTCACTAAATTGGAGGGTCTTGATGAGAAGCAGCGATGCTCTGAAAGGATGCTTCTGGTTCTTCTAGACGAAATGAATCTTGCCAGGACTGAATATTATTTCAGCGAATTTCTTTCAAAACTTGAACTACGTCGTCTTGTTGGCTCGTCTGCCAGCGCTGAGAGCCGCCAGGATGCGCGGATATATTTGGACAACGTGCCTGGTCGAAATGCAATTTCATTTTGGGTAGATCGAAATATTCTCTTCGCAGGGACGATGAACGAAGACGAAAGCACCCAGACTCTTTCAGATAAGGTAATTGACCGTGCGAATGTGCTACGCTTTGGTAGGCCGGCTAGGTTGAATGCTGATGATCAGAATCATGATCCGCTGCTTCCGCCAGCACCGGGCTATTTGACCGCAGCTATTTGGAAGCGCTGGTGCAGGGAAATTATAACAGGCAATTGGACTCAAAAGGCGCTTGGATGGATAAATTCCCTGAATGACGCTCTTGTAAAAATTGGTAGGCCTTTCGGCCATCGCGTTGAAAAGAGCATTCTGGCTTACATATCCAACTACCCGGGAATTGAAGATGGCGAGAATCTATTGAGAGAGGCGTTTTCCGACCAGATCGAGCAGAAAATCCTTCCCAAGCTCCGTGGACTTGATAATCTTGAGTCAGCAAGTAAGACTGTTTTTGAAGAAATAGCAAACGTGATTGAGGAAACCGAAGATGATGCGCTGCTCAAAGCCTTTCACTCTGCGAGCGAGAGCAGTGCTACAGGAATGTTCATGTGGTATGGGGTCACTCGAGAGGAGTGATTGATGCGAGTTCAGGCCAGACTTCATTTGTGGCCATGGTCTTGTGCCACCAGCAGCGAGACATTTGACTTATTTGAAGGGGAAGCGTGTTTTCCTTTCTACGGAAGTCCGACTCTATCAATCGTAGAGGGGGCTGAGATTCTGCTTGCCTCTAGGTACGAGAGATTCCACCAGCTTGGGCCACCTTTTCTTCCGCCAAATTCAAAAGTTAATTGCCGGTTGTTTGAAGTGCCACACGGGACAGTCGCAGCAGATAAGGCTGGCGGTCAGATACTGGTCCATTGCAGAGAAGGGAGAGAACTACTCAGGTGGAAAGTTAGGCTGCGCCCTGATGGAGTTGTGCCGCGTTATGAGGGCATTGATGAACAGGGTAAGCCAAAGGATTCGCCTCTGTCGAGGACTTTGCTCAACTGGTCTAGCTTCTTCGATGAATTACTTGATGAGGCCCAACGGCATGACGAAAGAAATGAAAGGCTAGAATGGCAGGCAGTCAGGGACTATCTTGAACGACTAAAGAAAGAGGCGCAGCACCCGTTTCGATCTGTGGTTGTTGACATTGCAGAGAAAATGCGTCGCCCTTTGCAGGAAACAGTGCGTTCATCTAGGAGGGTCTTATTTCGGGAGCGAGGGCTTCTGCCGGCATGCCAAATGGAAGAGACAGACAGTGCTTGCCTGCAATGGTACATAAAACAGCCGGGGCAAAGCATGGCGGAGAAAGCTGGGCCGAGACAGAGGCTGCTGATGGTTGCCCGTAAGGAGACCCACAACCTGCATGAAAACCGTATTCTCAAGGACTTCTTGCTTCGATGTTCAGTCGCGGGAAAGAGGTATATTGCAAATGCCCGGAGCGAAAATCAAACATTCATGGTTTCAAAGCGGATCATTACTGTGCAGGCTCTTGTAGCTCTTTGCAATCAGCTCTCTGAGGTTCCCCATTTGGTCGATATTCCTGCTCCAAACCCTGCTACACCACCGAATTATGTACTTCTCAATGATGTGCGTTACAGAGTGATTTGGTACTGGTACCAGAAACTGCTGAGACAAGAGAATGAAAAGGACTCGTTCTGGGATTGGCAGAGCCGCACTTGGGACGACATAGCGCGGCTCTTGGTAAGCATTGCCATCATTTTGTGCAAGAATCAACTTCTTGATAACTCTTCTTTCAGGTTCTCTACTGTGTATGAAGGAGCGCTTCGTATACGAAGTGAACAGATATTGGGTTGCAGGGCCGCAGCGGGCAGCGAAACTGGTCCTTTGCTAATTGAGCGATTTAAGAATGGACGTCTTGTTCATCGTGCCGTTATGGAGATTGTTCATCCTGACCAGGCAGAGCATCACCCTGTCACATGCCATCTGGGAGCAACAGGAGCTCATCTTTACATAGTGATGCGGCAACTGGGAACAACCGATAGGGCTCATGTCCTCATAGTTTGGGCAGCCCATACGGCGGGGTCTTCAAAGTCACATAATTGGGATGCAATAGGTAAATCTGCGCACAATGCTCTGCAAGGATACCAAGCCCTTTTGAATATTGCGCGGGTCTCTTGCCGTCCTCACCTCAGTGGTCTTGTCATATGCAGTAATCGTGAGAGAGACAAATCAGAGATTGAGTTTGACAACAAGAGTGGGACGGTTGTCATTTCCGTGCCCACTGCTCCGGCGAACTGGTTGGGTGCTGCTGAAGACATCGCCCACGCTTTGGTCTACATCTCGGAAAACATTAACGAATGAATCCCAATGCAAAAACTAAATTGATCGGCTGCGCGGCTTTCGGCCTTGGAGACCTGACCGCATCTTCGCAAGGTTCAATTCTTAGTAGAAGTGATTTTTGCCCCTCCGTGGCCATACTGCCGGGACGACCCAATGGAATAATACTTACCGGGGAGCAAGCAAATGCCTCGCGTGAACACTCAGGGCTGCCTTGGCCACCTGAAGCCTGGATCAAACAGGGTGATCATTTAAGGAGAGTACCGATCTTTAGTGCATGGCGTTCGCTTGTTGAGGCTCGTGACCGGCATATACGCTGGGAAGTTGGCGGTGGGGTCTCTTTTTCAGTTGCTCGAATCTTAGCAGACCATATCGCAAATCTGCTGATCAGCTGCCAAGAAGAGAAAGAAGTGCCAGTTACGATATCAATCCCCGATGATCTTGATGAATATGGCCAAGAAAGTCTTCTCAACGAGCTGAGGAAGGAATTCGATAGGTTAAACGCTCACTTTAAGGTTAGCCTCCTTTGGAGGCCGGTTGGAGCTGCACTTGCTTGGCTGGAAGAAGCTGGGGGCGATATTATGAAGAAGGTTGTCGTGGAGAGGAATCCTGAGGACTTCTTCATTGTTCTGTACCTTGGAGTTGATTCCATAGAGTGCGTGTCGTTTCGAATTAAAATCCGTGGTGACAAAAAGGGGCTATACTATGTCGTTCCGCGAAGGGAGAGGCCTAAGCGCATTTCGCCTCTTGCAGGGTATGACTGGGCTGGAAATGTCCTTGAAAGAATTGTCCAGGCGAATGGAGAAGGTGCCTTTTGGCAAGCCTTGGTCTCTTTCCCGGATATATGGGAAACTCTGGCCGGGAGACGCTTGACAAGGGTTGATCCTCCCAGAATCTGGGGATTAGAAAAATCATATAGTTTGTGGGAGCCAGACGCCAATCAATTATCTGCGATGATTAGTAGCGCAAAATGCGGTCCCTCAGAAATGTTGAGAGAAGTGCAAAAAGGATCCTGCAAAGTCAATGGGACCATCTCTTGTGAATCATCCTGGCCGGAGCGAATAGCTGCCATAATTCGTGAGAGGCTGAATACCCATGAAAGTGGGCGCTTACTAGGCATGATAGTATGCGGCCCTTTAACGCCACCTGAACCGCCAAGCTGGCTTTCATCTTGTTTCCCTGAGCTAGAGTCTCGCGGGCTTGATACAAGAGGCCCTTGGGATCTCCGAGAGGCAAACCGACTGTGGATGAGTCCGGGAGAGACTGCGATTGCCCAAGGATGTGCCATTTTTCAGAAGCGATTACTAGAATGCCAGCCTACTTATTTAGATACTCTGCCTCAATACTTCCTAATAGTTCGAGAAAATGGAGGGATAAGCCCATTTCCATTGGTAGATCAGCGAGATGTTGAGGGAGGCGATGAATACAATAAAACTATAAAGGGTAAATTTAAGATAGAGAAGAATACACGGAAAGTTGACATAGTTATCTCGCGCCACAGTTCTTTGGAAGAAGTGGTGAACTTAGCAAATGCTTTTGATGAACTAGACAGACAATTAGAAGTAGAAGTTGAAGGGCTTTCAAGAGCAGAGGCAAGTTTGGTTCGCCATTTTGTGCGCGAGCCCGAGGATCGTTACAAGGCGTTAAGAAGCCTTGAGTCCAACCGAAAGGAGTTTGGGCATTTTGAATCAGCTTTTAAATACGCTGAAAGATTTGCAGCACTTTGGTATGAAATCAAAGAGGATCACTATTCATCAAATTCACAGGTAAGCGGACAAAGGGATCATTTGGAACCTAATGATTCTCAGTTTCGATCGCTATCTTTCCCATTTCCCATTCCAGCACCAGATGAGATGCCAGTTGATTTGCATATGCGTATCAGGCCTGCAAGCGGCATGGCTCATCTGGAGATAAAGCCAGAGAGGGAATCTTTCCTGCGCGGACGGCCGGTTTTTGTAGACTACAGGACTATGCGTCCCTTTCATCCGGAAGAGTTCGGAGGAAGAGGTTGGCCGCCACTGGTTGAGTTAACGCCGAATCCCAATCCCTCTATATGGGTGCATATGGAAGGGGTAGTTAGTGCCCTTGAAAACCCATCCATTAGCACTGATGAATTCTTTGCTTTACTCAATCAGGTCTACGACTTCTTCAAGTCACGAAAGCAGTATGTCTCTGGGGATAACTCTATTAGATATCTGCCTGTACTTAGTCAGGATGGCGTTGCGGGGTGCCTGAAAGGTGAGGAGATAGTTTTCAGGCTTTCCAAAGTCCTGCAGATACATACAGAGTTCATGAGCTTATGGGACATGAACCGAGTTGACAAGCTGTTAACACGGGTTACATGGCTTTATGGTTTAACCCCGGAAAACCTCCTCAATCAACTGAGAAAAGGTATCCCAAAAGATCCTAAACCGCGTACTTTGGAGGCAGCGAGCCGTGCCATAATGGCACAGCCCGACTTAACCTCGTTATTTAAATCAATAGTAAAGAAAGTGCATCCACAAAATAATCTTGTGATACAATGCATTAGAGCAAGCAAAAATATTTTAAGTTATAGAATCAATGGGCAAAATGCCTTGAATGATGATAGTGCTAATAAGCTGCTAGACGCAGTCTTGAAAGAACTGAGAAAATATGCAGACCAAAATAACTATGAAAAGAAATTTTTTGTAAGTTTATCTCTTCTTCTATATCTGTTACGTTACAGAAAAGTTGATAGCCGATTCCTTTATCCAGACTCTTATAAAACCAAGGCAATTAAAAATGATTTAGAGCTATACATAAAGAGGATGGCTCCTCATTTAACTCCTGCTCGCATGGTAGATGCTAAAAAGATTATAAAGGGCATAATCGATTTTTTAGATTTTTCTGGTAAGTTGGCTATCCTTGTGCCTCTCGCTAGACTCTCTGAACATTAAGATGGCAAACGGGACTCCCTCTGTGCCTGGAAATCCCCATCCGCAAGAATCTTATTCAAATGCAGCAACAGCTTCGCAGCTCTTCGAGGCCTCAACGGGTTATGCGTACCAATGCTACAACACAGGCGAAGATTTGTTTCACAGAAATGTGAGGACTATTCTGAAGCAGTGCTGGCCGGTGCTATCGTTTGCCGAGCAGATGAGGAGGACCTGGATAAATGAGTCGGTGTTATGCTCCGCCGAGAAGGAAGGAGGCACTGTCCCGGCGGAGACTTGTCGCGAATGTGGTGAGCGTTATCTGCGCCGACAGCTTGCACTGTTCAATAATGCATTAATAGTTGCCTTGGGTTCCAAGGCCAAGGCCAGGGCAAAAGGAATATCAGGAATTATTGCAGTTGCTTCTCCTGCCCCTCCCGGATGCAATAAGAAGGAGTCGAGGGAATCATGGAATATCATACCCGACAAGTGGAATGAGTCATTTTGAGACTACATATTAAATTTACCGTGAAAATACACCCCCCACCCCGACCCTCCCCCGCGCGGGGGGAGGGAAATCCTGGACCTCGCAAAGTGTAAAGCCGCAGGAGGATTTTCATTAGCGGGGGCGACAAAATATTGCTGTCATGAGCGTTTACATGGAAATAACCCTCGCCTTTATTCCTCCACCTCGACTAAGGAGGGATGGATGAGGGTGATTTTCATCTTTCGTTGTGCCCCAAAAGGGCATGAGCGTTTGTATGAAAATACGCCTTCCCTTTATTCCTCCCCCTCGACGGGGGAGGGAGGGGTGGGGGTAATTTTCATACTTTGTTGTGCCCCAACAGTGCATGAGGCTAGTCAGTGTCCGTCCGCAAAGGAGATTGTTTTATCAAGTTCAAGGCCGGCCGCTGATTTTAACCGCAGGAATTGAAGGTATTTCGAGGACTAAAATCTGAGCCCAACGCCGATCAAAATAGCCATTTACGGATTGCACTAGTTTATAGGCCCGGCCATGCATATTGTCAATCGCAAAAGCCTTTTTCCAAACCCTGCCTCCCTTGATGAGGGTGAGGGATACGGAAAAGGGCATGGAGGTTAGAGATAGCCCGAAGGTGGAGGTCTGTCAGTTCAATGTAATTTTCATCTGACGGACTTTTACATCCTTTTCCGAACTGCTGCAGAGGGCAAGAATCTCCCTGGCTCTTTCCTCCCCTCCCTGCCTGAAGGACACTATTATCTCCTTTATGTTGTTTTTTGAGATGACCTCCTCCAACTTTCCACTACCTCCGAATACAGGATATCCCTTGAGCCTTTTCCCATGCAATCGAACATTGTCGTCTATAAATCCTACCGGGGATAGGCCCAGGGCCTTGTTTGTTTCGATCTCCTTAAGGGCCATCTGGCCTCCGATGCCAGCGCCATAAATGAGGGCGGGAATTCCTGTTTTATTTACTCTTTTGATGCCTTCATCAAGCAGCCGGAAAGAAAGCCTTGAAAGGGATACCAGGATAACCATCAAAAACCAGTAGATAACAAAGACCGCCCTGGAAAAGCTCTCGAAGCGGTACAGAAACAAAGGGATCAACATCGCTATCACTGTACCGACCGTAACGGCCTTTATATAGCCTACAAGGTCTCTCATCCCGGTGGCTTCCCAGACGCCCCTGTAAACCCCGAAAAGAAACATGCTCAGTATCTGGCAGGCTATGACTATCGGAAGAGACTTCAGGAAAAAATCGAAATTTGCCCCCAAGGTCCCTTCGAAACGGAGCAGATAGGCGGTGTAATAGGACACCGTTACAAGAAATAGATCGAGCAACACCTCAAGGATTCGCCTTTTATAGGTAATTTCGATAAGTATAACGCTCATGAGTCCATGATCCTCCGACGATAGAAGAGAAGGTTCCTGATAGACTTTGACCTTCCCCAGGTAGGTCCAGAAGAAAAGAACGATGAGCAGATAGAAAGCCGTTAAAGCAATGCTGGTGTAAGTTGAAAGACCTGTTATGGCCAGGGTGACAAACCCCGAAAGCGCGGAAAAGAGGTATAGCACCATGACCGCCTTTCTCTCCGAAAACCCTATTGCCACCATCCTGTGAGAGGAATGATCCCTTCCCCCTTTTGATATGGGACGACGAAAGAGGCGGCGCATGAAACTCACAAAGCCCGTATCCATTATCGGAACAAAAAGAATGAGAACCGGTATTGCTATCACCGACATCACATGAAATGAACCTCCGCTCACTCCAAGAGACGCGGTCCCTACCATGGTCTGGCTGGCAAGCATGAACCCGATAAAGAGGCTTCCCGCATCCCCCATGAAGATAGATGCAGGATTAAAATTATAGATCAGAAAACCCAGAAGGGCCCCCAGGTAAGCAAGGCTAAGCAGAAGCAGAGAACCGTTTGATGCCGATCCTACGGGCGAAAGATATATGTGGAGGGCGAGGAAAATGGTGGCTATGGCCGCCACCCCTGCTGAGAGCCCATCCATATTATCCAATAAATTAAAAGCATTGGTGATTCCAACAAGCCACAAAAGGGAAAGGAAGAGATCAACCGTCATAGAGCCGGTCCATCCGAGAGAATAGCCGAAAAAGAGCATTACGGCCGCTATGATAATCTGCCCGGCAAGCTTGTGCTGCGGGTCCATCCCCTTCAAGTCATCGGCAAGTCCCAGAAAAAACATAGCCGTTCCGCAGATAGCCGGTATCAGCATTGGCCTGCCCAAGACAGCCCAGCCCATTAACCAGGAAGCCCCGAACCATGCGGCCATGGTCGAGAGAAATATAGCCACCCCGCCTAGCATGGCGGTTTCCCTTTTATGCCAACGGTCGTCTTTGGGGACCGCTATCCGGCCCGTCGCCCTTGCCAGTCTCCTCATCAGCGGCGTCAACAAAACAGCCAGCAAAAAAGCAGCACCAAGGGCTGCAAGAAACTTCACCATAGAGTCATCCCTCATCAACCTTGGTTAGAGATACGGCCCGTAAACCTCTTCCAGATGTTCGTGACCCTGTCAGGGATAAGGGCCTTTTCAGCCCCGATCCTCAGATAGGCGTAGAGTCCGAAAACCGCAAGGAAAGTAACCGGAATCAAGACCACTACCAGCGGAGGCAGGTATCCGGATTCGCCTATATTGCGCGATCCCATAAGGCAGACATAATAGGCAAGGAATACCATCAGGCTCACTCCCACTCCGCTGTATTTACCCCTTCCCCTGATATACACTCCCAGGGGAACTCCAATCATGCCCATAAGAAAAATGGCTACAGGCAAGGTCGCTTTTTCCATAAGTTCTATCATGAGTTCATTGTGTCGTATGGAGTTTGCTTCGATTTTATCCAGGTGCCCTTTAAGCTCACCTATAGTCAGTTCCTTAGGGCTTTTTTCCCGGGAAGAAGCAGCCCGCAGAAGCTCTCCTATCCCTACCGTCAAATCATAACTCGCAAACCTTATGGTGCGTGATGATGAAAGGTCCTTGTCGGTCACAAAGACCGTGCCGTTTATAAATCGTATTGTCAGGGTCCTTTTGTCCGGATGTTTAAAGAGCTTTGCTTCACTAGCTACAACCGTGCTTATCAGGTTCTTTTCCCTCCTGTCGTTAACAAAGACATCCTTCATGACCTTTTCCCTGCTGTCGTAACTCTGGACATAGAAAGTAACCCCCTTGAAGGGCTCAGTAAATACACGCTCTTTGATCGCAAGATCTGCCTGAGATTTTGCTATATCAAAAACAAGGTTTCGGAAGGAGTTCTGACCCCAGGGAGAGGCCTGGGCCAGTATCCATGCCCCGGCTAACATATTAAACACGCTGAACAAGACAACCGGCGGAAGCATCTGATAGAGACTTACCCCGGAGGCCTTGAGCGCGACAAATTCGCTGTCCGCGGAAAGCCTCAAAAAGGCCATAACAACCGCTATCAGTGCGGTTGCGGGAAGGGCAAACCCCACCACGTCTGGCAGCAGATACCCTATTATGCCGATGACGCTCCCGATGCCCACTCCACGGTTGATTATAAGTTCGGTTATTGAAAGGAGTCTCGTAACTACCACGGTAAAAACCGCAAGAAAAAGGCCGGTAAGAAACGTGGGAAGCATCTCTTTAGCTATATAGCGATTAAGGATAGTCTTCATCTTCCGGATCAGACCCTCCCGCCATCAAGCCATCTCTCCCGCCACATCTCCCACATGAGAATAGCCCACAGGCGGTGTTGGTGGTTGCAAACGCCAGTCATATGTTCCTTGATTGAACGGTGAACCACCAAAGGAGAAAAGAGCCCTTCAGCGGTAAGGCGCTCCCAGGATAGATAATCCAGCAGCATGTTTTTAAGTTCTCCTCGAAGCCAACTGTCAATGGGGACGGCAAACCCCATTTTGGGCCGTTCAAAAAAATAACTGGGGACATAACGGGATAAAAGCCGCTTCAAGATGTATTTTCCCTCGCCATCTCTGTATTTCAGACCGTCATGTATATGGGTGCTGAATTCCACAATCCTGTGGTCAAGCAGAGGAACCCTTACCTCAAGTCCTACCGCCATGCTTGCCCTGTCAACCTTGGTGAGCATGCAGTCAGGCAGGTAGGTGAGCAGATCTGTAAGCATCAGCCTTGAAAGGATCGAACCGGACTTGTCCGCCTTAAGCATCCTTTCAAAAGTTCCTTCTGTTATTTCTATCCCGCATACCTCTCTGAGTTCATTCATAGACCATAGACATACAGTCGCCCTGTAGATTTCATGAAGACTGCCCTCTTTGAGAATGGCGATCATCTTCTGCCATTTATCCCTTAAATTTGCCATTTGGAATCTTTTAGGAAGCATGTCTCTAAGCGGTAGATAACTTTTCTCAACCCAGCCAAATGGTATCGCCCCTATTATCCGGGCAAGCACTGATCTTACCCCTTGAGGCACCTGATTCAGCACTCCAGACATTGATTTTGTTGCCCAATAACGCACATAACCGCAAAACTGCTCGTCTCCTCCGTCTCCTGACAGGGCAACTATCACCTCTGATCTGGCGAGTCTGGAAACAAGGCATGAAGGTATGGCCGACGTATCGGCAAACGGCTCATCGTATATTGCCGGAAGTTCAGGGATCACATCCATGGCTTGCCTTGGACTTATATACAGCTCAGTATGCTCGGTTCCCAAATAGCCTGCCACTTGCGAAGCCCATGGGGCTTCGTCATAGGCGGATTCTCTGAAACCTATTGTAAATGTCCTTACAGGTCTGTCCGCCTGCTTCTGCAGTATAGCCGCAACCAGGGTGGAATCAATCCCTCCGCTTAACAGGGCGCCAAGGGGAACATCGCTCACGAGTCGGTCTTTTACCGAACATGTGATCAGCTCATCAAGCTTCTGAATGACTTCATGCTCGTCATTCAAGGCATCTCCTGTATTGGGTGGATCCCAGTATCTCTTAATTGAGATATCTCTACCGTCGAATTTCATATAATGGCCCGGCGCAAGCTTGAAGGTATCTTGAAAGATGCTATGCGGGGCAGGGACATATTGATAGTGGAGGTAAAGGGCAAGGGCATCCTTGTTTACATCTCTTGGAAAGTCCGGGAAAGCCATCATCGCCTTTAGTTCCGAAGCGAATATAAAGGTTCCCTGACCCTTAAAATAATAAAGAGGCTTTATCCCCAGACGATCTCTTGCGAGAAACAGCGACATATCCCTTCTGTCGAGGATGCAGAAGGCAAACATGCCGATAAATCGCTCAAGACACCCTATCCCCCACTTGAGGTATGCCTTCAGGATCACCTCCGTATCTGTCCCGGACTTGAAGGAATACCCGCATCCCGTCAGTTGTTCCCTTATCTGTGCGAAGTTATAGACTTCTCCGTTATAGACTATCGCCGCCCGTCCGTCTTCGCTCTCCATGGGCTGGCGGCCCGATCTGCTCAAATCAAGGACTGACAGTCTCCTGTGGCCCAGCCCTATCCGCCCGTCCATGGCAGTGAATATTCCCGCGTCATCAGGGCCCCTGTGGGCAAGGGATTCGACAGAGCGACCCAAAGCCCCGGCCAGATTCCGTTCCACCCTGTCACAGTAGTAGCCCACTATCCCACACATGGTTATACTCGCAAACCAATCGCTGTGGCGCCGTTAGTCATTGTCCTCAACTGGATAACCCCTGTTTGCTTAATCGCAGGCCTCCTCAACAATTAAGGCCATGAAAATACATGAACTGACACGCAAGCCTTCTCTCGTGGCAGTAGCGCAGGCCTAACCAAGCCTCACTTATCCCTCACTATAGACGGCGTCGGATAGACTCGCTCCCGGGATTAAAGTCTAATTTCGCAGCCTAACTCATTGAAAATAGATACTTATGAATGGACACTGGCTATTTTTTAGGCTCTTGTATCAGAGAGCTTTCTATCTGCCGCCTCGATTTTCACCTCTTGCCGATTTTTCATCAATTAGTTGCCCAAATCCTCTGCAAAGGCAAGGACAAATGTATCAGGTAATATGATCAGGAATCTCCCTTGAAGTCTTGGATACGAAAAGTGGCAGGCCCTCTGTTATCGCTGGCCATATGCTGTTTTCGCTCATCTGTGACGCTTCTTGATTGTGGGCGTCTCCTTGTTTATGCTATGCCGAAATGGAAACAAAGCTGGTGCCCATCCGTATCAGCTCGATAATTGGGGGGCATGGCTTTGCGCAGATCAGGGCATGCAGACCAGGAATCAGGTTCTGTAGGTGCGCCTTCAGGCGCAGGGGACAAGGTTCCCGTGCGGCTGAAGCCGCACCTACCCCTCGCTCCCCCGTCGAGGGGGAGGAGGAAAGGGAAGGGCCATTTTCATATAAACTCCACTAATGCAGAGCCAGGCATGCTAAACGAAACACTTACCAACAGCCGCCTTATCGCTCGTAACGCCGCGATTAATTTATTAGGCTACGGCGCACCGTTGGCGGCAGC
>Ga0210014_1002038_pt1 | contig 14333 bp, 12 predicted proteins | sample CryGeymeta201519_FD_183983 | JGI IMG/M metagenome (GOLD analysis project Ga0210014, IMG submission 183983) | Groundwater microbial communities from Crystal Geyser aquifers in Utah, USA - Crystal Geyser metaG 2015-19 (SPAdes) (version 2) | ecosystem: Environmental > Aquatic > Deep subsurface >...
CGCAAGCCTGAATTTGTTGAACAAGCCATAGCAGCACTAAGGCAGGCGCTCAAATGATCAAACCACCACCACTACCCACACCAACCATTGTTGATGGACGCAGCCTTTACACGTCTGGTGATATGCGCGAGTACGCAAAAAAATACGTTCAAGCAACCATGGCCGCCATTGATGTTATTGGTTCGGCTGGCATCAATCACAGTGCAAGCAAGAAGCCTGGCACGTCAGACGCTTTAAGCGACATTTTTAAATGTCTCGGGGTGAAAAAATGATCAAAACAATGACTAACACAGAAAAGATTCGAGCGTTCTTACGCGATCACCCAGGCTCAACTGGGCGGCAAATATGGATGGGCGTGGACGTACCAATGCGACCCGTATACACAGCGCTTGCTGGGATGATCAAGCGCCATGAGCTGGTGTGCGTAAAGGTGCCGGATGTAGGGCGCGATGCAAGAGTAACAGCATATTCACTGGGAGCAATCAAATGAGCAATATGCTTAACAGACGGAGTTGAAAAAAATGAGAATCGTCTGCTGGTTTTCATGCGGTGTCGCCAGTGCCGTTGCTACTAAGTTGGCTTTGACTCAATACGCTGGGCAAGAGATTGTTGTCGCTCGGTGCATTGTCAGAGAAGAGCACCCAGACAACGACAGATTCGCCGCTGAGTGTGAAAAGTGGTTCGGGCACCCAATCACTAACATGATTAACGAAAAGTACAACGGCAGCATTTTTGAGGTGTTTGGCAAGAGAGGATATATCTCTGGAGTAGGAGGCGCGCCATGCACAATGCTGCTGAAAAAGAAAGTACGCGAAGACTTCCAACAGCCAACAGATACCCATTTTTTTGGGTACTGCGCCGAAGAACAAGACCGTTGGGATTCTTTTCTGGATGCCAACAATATCAACGCTATCAGCCCACTGATGGAACGTGGCTTGGAACATTCCGACTGCTTGGCAATGATTCAGCAAGCCGGGATTGAGTTGCCCACTATGTACAAGCTTGGCTATCAGCACAACAACTGCATTGGCTGCTGCAAGGCAAGTGGCGCAGGGTATTGGAACAAGATCAGGATCGACTTCCCTGAAGCGTTTGATCGCATGGCAAAGGTATCGAGAAAACTTGGCGCACGCATGACACGGGACGGAGAGACAAGGATATTTCTTGATGAATTGCGCGAAGGCACTGGTAATTATCAAGAAGAGCCTGAGATTCAATGCGGATTGTTTTGTGAAATGGCTCAGCAAGAAATTGATGCGGCAATCGACAAAGCAATGGAGGCTGAAAATGATTAAGCCGTGCCCATTCTGTGGCTATGTCGGACTTGATTTCCACGAAGGAACGACCTTTCGATGGCTTACTGCTGAGTGCGGCGGCTGTGGTGCGACTTGTGGCGAGACAAGGGTGCAGACAATAGGTCAAGGCACAAAAGATGAGTGGATGCAACAAGCCCAAGCTGATGCGATTGAAGTGTGGAACACACGAGTTCAAAACACAGGAGATCAAGCGATGCAGCAAGAGATTAAAGAGTTGCACCAAGCCATCGAGCAGGCTGAAAAACAGGAGCCTGCATACTTTATTTGTCACGGCCACTTATACCCGTGGCCGTCCGAAGATAACTTCTGCGGGAATCCAGAAGATCATATTCTTCTCTACACCCACCCACCAGAAGCAGCGCTAACGAAGCTATTTGCAGCGGCCAAAGATGCTACTGATGCGCTTGACGATTCGTGCGGCGATATGTGCTGGCAGAAAGAGGCGGCTTTAGGATTGAAAGCTGCACTAGCAGAATTAGGGGTGCTTTGATGACCGGGTACAAACTCACCACCGATCGTGCAGCAGTAGTCGCACCCGCCATCAAGTGGCTACCCATTGACAAAGACACGCCTGTAGGCGGCAAGATGCTGCTGATCAACAGGCAGCAAGGCATTGCGGTTATATCGACCCGCAGAGTTCAAGACAGCTGGACGCACTGGCACCCACTGCCGACTTTTGATGAGTGGAAAATTTGATGGCCAAGATCAAAACACACTGGCAGTCACTGCCAAAAATAGCAAAGGACGCCGATGATATTTAACCGAGCCCAACGTCGGTCTGCCGCCAGGCGCAAACCAGAAAAGGTGCGCCGCCAAGTCAACCCGGCCGCTGCACTTAACCCGATACTGTTCAGCACCACGCTTGAGCCCAGTGAGACGGTGGTATTGAAGCTGCACGTGCGCGAGGCCTTTGAGGCAATTCGCACCGGCACCGGAACTAAAGATGACTTTGATAACTTGGTAATCAGCTACAACGCCTGGCAAGTACTGGCAGAGAACATCGACACCATCTTGTGTGAGCGCTTGCTGCCAGCTGGCCTGGCACTGATGCGGGCAAAGGAACGTGTGTTGGCTGGGAAAGCGCTGCTGTGGGACGGTCGGGCCATTGAGCCGATGCAAGAGTTCATGGACATCTACGACACGATCCTGGACAACATCAGCCCAAAGCAAGTGCAAGACGCCATCTTGGAGGGCTATCGACGCCAGACTGGCCACAAACTTAACAAAAGGCGGTACTTATGAAAAAATTTGATATTAGCAACATGCAGGCAGACGCATTGCCAGACGAAGTCAAGACCCTGGTCGTCAACCTGCTCGAAGGCCGCGTCAAGAGCCTGATCATCATTGCCGAGCTGCAAGATCAAGCCGGTTTTCTGGAGGGTGTATTTGTTGATATGGAGGGCGGTGATTCAAACCGCTATGCCGTCATCGGCGCACTCGAATCCGTCAAGCGCGACTTCATGCGCATGGAGGTTGAGAGTCGGGTGGACTACGTCGAAATGGACGACATCGTATTTATGGACGATGACGATGATGATGAACCAGAAAAGGAAAACGATTGAAACTCAAAATCCAAAAACTATGCCTTGATGCGATCACGCCAACTTACGCCACCCCAGGCTCAGCGTGCTTTGATCTGTTCTCAATTGATCCAGACACCATCAGAATCCGCCCGAACTGCTCAGCCACTATCGGCACAGGCCTGGCCTTTGCCATTGATCCTGGTTGGCGCGTAGACGTGTACAGCCGCAGTGGCCACGGCTTCAAGAATGGCGTCCGCCTTGCTAACTGCGTTGGGAAAATAGACAGCGACTACCGCGGGGAAGTCATGGTCCGCCTGACAAATGATGGCACAACTGACTTTTGTGTCAACCGTGGGGATCGTATTGCCCAGGCCGAACTCAACCCAGTCCACCGGGCGGAGTTTGTTGAGGTTGTTGAGCTTGATGCTACCGAGCGAGGTGCTGGTGGGTTTGGGTCGACCGGAGTTTAACGATGCCCCGCTTCGTTACCATCGAGATGGCGTCCAAGTCCATTGGCTTGAGTCGCCGCGCCATCCAGAGCAAAATCCATAAATGCGTATGGGTGCTCAACCGCCAGTACCGCAAAGGCCCTGACGGCCGAATTTACATTGACCTCGAAGGGGTAGAAAAATGGATCATGGGAAAGGGGTAGAACTGCGCGACAAGTCCATCCGTATTGGATTTTCTTGGGACAGCGAATGGGTGCGCGAAACGCTCGACTGGCCACCCACTCCGGCCAACGCAAAAAAGGCTGGCAAGCTGGTGGCGCAAATCCGCCAGGCCATCAAAGGCGGCGACTTTGTTTACGCTGATTTTTTCCCGGACAGCCCACGGGCAAAGACACAAGAAGGCGCCATCAAAACCTTTGGTGAGTGCTGCGACGAGTGGCTTAAAACCAAAGGCCGTCTTGCGACAAAGTCAATCACACAGTACGGCAACGCACTCAAGATTTGGAAAGAGATGTTTGGCAACGACACGCCCATCTCAAAAATCACTCACACCCAAATAGCATCCAAGGTTGGCAGCACGCCATGGGCATCCTCCAAGCTGCTCAACAACTACCTGATCACACTCAGGGGCGTATTCAAGCTGGCCAGGCGCGACCTCAAGATCGACAACCCGATGGAAGGTGTTGAGAACAGCAAGTTTCAAAAATCCCCGCCAGACCCGTTGACGCGCCAGGAGATGGATGCTGTGCTTAAATGGATGGAGCACAACATCGACGACCGGGTATGGGCATACTTTGAGTTCGCCTTCATGACCGGCATGCGGCCAGAAGAGATCATAGCCCTGAAGTGGGCAGACCTTGATGAGCGCGACGGTTCAATCCGGGTTCAGCGTGCGCGCTCAGCTGGCGAATACACCACACTCAAAACGTATCAAACGCGCGACGTCGACCTGGTCAGCCGGGCGCTGGATGCAGTGAAGTACATGAGCCGATATACCGGCAATTCTGAATACATCTTTCAGAACCCGGTCACCGGGAAACCGTGGCACGATGAGCGCAGCCAAAGAGACCACTACTGGAAACCAGCCCTCAAAGCCACCAAAACCCGCTACAGGCGCGCGTACCACTGTCGGCATACCTACGCCACCAACGCGCTGTCCAACGGCGTCAACCCGGCCTATGTCAGCCGCCAGATGGGGCATGCCAACGCAAAGATGTTGTTCACAATCTACTCGAAGTGGATTGACGGCGCCGACCGCGGGCGCGAGAAAGCCAAGATGGAAGCGGCGCTGCTGCAAACCATCTAGCAAAACAATCGTAAATATGAAGGCAAACACCCGACAACCTGTGCCGGGTTGCCTGATCTTACAAAACTTCCCCAAAGTTTCCCTGAGATTTTAAAACCATCATTTCTCATAGGAGAAAGATGGTAAGCGCGATTGGACTCGAACTAATTTTTGTTGCCTTTTGTGTCAACCGTTTAGCAAACTTTCATTGGCGTGGTGTTGTTTGCTGTACGCTTGAATACGCCTATTTTTCCCCAGGAATTTCCCCAATCCATATCCATTGCCTTGTTTTGGTTGGTTTGCTTTGATGTTTATTTTATGCAATAATTGTTGCTCTTTAGCAAACTAAAAAAGCATACAATCCACAACCACAATTTCCCTAAATTGACATCCTCACCGGCCTGAAGGCGCGATGATTCCTGCTACCAGAGGGTCATGCCCGACCCCGAATCCTTGCGGACTCTTATTCATTGCAGCTTCAACGGCTTTCGCCTCCCCTGCAATGGCAAATTCCTTCTCCAACTCAAGCAGTCCACGAGCCAAAATGTTTTTGGCTGCATTGACATCCCGGTCATGCTCTGCACCACAGACGCTACACGTCCACTGACGCACTGCCAAGCCATCCAGCCCTTTGGGGCCGGTACGAGCATGGCAGCAAGAGCATTCCTGCGTTGAATAGGATTCGTTGATTTCTTTAACTATGCAACCGGCGTTATCGCCCTTGTACTGCAACATAGTCCGAAACGCTGACCAGCCAGCATCCAATACGGACTTTGCCATATTGGTTTTAGCCAGACCGGATGCATTTACATTACCAACGAAAATTGCCCCATTTTCTTTAACAAGCTGGGTGCTTAACTTGTGCAGGTGATCTTTCCTGCGATTTGCTATTTTGGCGTGAATAGCTTTCGTGCGCTGCTGATGCCCTGCGCGTTGAGATACCGCCAAGGCAGGCTCCAAATCACGATAGAACCGTTGTGCCTCGACTTGTTGACCATCTGATACCGTTGCGAAATCCTTCAACCCAAGATCAATACCAATACTGGTTTTACCTTGCGATGGTTCAGGTTTTTTAACATCCACAGAGACATTGAGATACCAACGCCCGCGTGAATCTTCACTGAACGAGCCTGAACGCAACTCAAAATCAGCAAGGCCAAAACTATCCCAAAGCGATATAGGATTGCCCTGGTAGAGAACCTGACCATTGCGATAGCCCAACGCCACAGCCTTGACCGGAATCCAGCCCAGTGACCGGCGCGAACCATGGGAAACACGCCAACGCAGCTTTGCCTTTTTGAATTGTTTGCGCCGCAACACATATTCTTCAGATACAGCCTGAACGGTTTGAGAATGCAAACTCAAACCTTCTTTAGTTGCACCCTTGGTGTATTCGGCAATGTCAAAAGCTGATATGAACCGATGTTCACGTTCAAAAACTTTTAACGCCAAATCTTGCGAGTAGTTCCAAACCTGATTAACTTCTTTTGATTGTTCAAGCAGGTGCTTTGCGTGCTTATCTTTGATGCGCAAATGCAGTACGCGAGTCACAACACCCAGCGCTGCTTGACGCTTGGCAGATTTTGAGTGACTGGCTTTTTTCATGTTGAATGATTATACGATACAATTTGGTCTATGACAACAGAAAATGAAATTAGAACAGGCAGACATTGCGTTTTTGCTATTCATGCACACTTGGTCTTTGTGACCAAGTACCGCAAACGCGTATTTACATCCGAGTCGTTGGATGTTCTGAAAGACGTGATGCAAAAGGTCTGTGATGACTTCAGTGTGGAGTTAGCGGCGTTTGAGGGCGAAGACAATCACGTTCATTTGCTGATCAATTACCCACCGCAGGTACAACTATCCAAGCTGGTCAACAGCCTCAAAGGTGTTTCCAGTCGAATGCTCAGGCAGCGGATGCCGTTAATTGCGAATCGGTACTACAAGGACGTGCTTTGGAGTCCGAGCTACTTTGCAGCCTCGTGCGGTGGCGCACCGCTGTCTGTCATCAAGCAATATGTCGAACAGCAAGACCGACCTCTTTAATTCCCTCGAATCCGGGGGAATTAAAACCAAACATCATCGCCTTATATCCCCCACCTGAACGTGAGGGTTTTACGGCGAATTGGATAAAGGCACAGATAGCGCGTGCCCGGCTAGAGGAAAATAGGGACTTTTTAAAGGTCGCCCAAAAAGGCGAGCTTTCAAATACAGGGCAAGTCCGCATTGAATACCATCTGACAACCGACGCAGCCAAGCAAATCGCCATGATGTCCGGCGGCGATAAGGCTTTTGAGGTGCGAGACTACTTTTTGGCTTGCGAGCGCAAAGCTTTGGCAAAACCAGTGGCTCAAGACAATATGGCTATTCTTTCTGATCCATCTGCTCTTCGCATGGCTTTGTTGGAGTACACAGAAAAAGTCATCACCCTGGAAAACAAGGTGGTTGAGCAGAAAGCTATTGTTGATGCACAGGCTCCAAAGGTCGAAGCTCTCAATCGCATTGCCATCAGCGACGGGTCGTTCAGCTTGCGCGAAGCAGCCAAGGTTCTCCAGATCAAAGAAAAGGAGTTTCTCCAATTCCTGCACAGCAAGAGCTGGACTTACCGCATGGCAACTGGGCAGCGGTGGATGGCGCACGCAACAATCTTGCGCCAGGGGTACATGGAGCACAAGACCACCACTGGCGAAAAAGACGATGGAACTCAGTGGACGTCGTCGCAAGCAAAGATCACGCCACGCGGTATTGCCAAGTTGGCCTTGATGCTAGGTATTGATTTGTCTCAAAACGATTCACAGTTTTCTCAAGTTGCTTAATTGCGTTTGCTTAATGGGCGGTGTAGCATCCGCCCATGCTTGGCGTCATATTTCTCACCCTTCTTGCGATCGGCTTCTTTGCCTTCCTTGCAATCGCGCCGCAAGAGGCAATTCAGATCACACTTGTCTTTGTTTGGGGAATGATGCTTGTGTCTGTCTTGGTCAGCCCTTTTCTCTGAGTGCATCGTTCAGGCGCTTCATAGTCTCTGTAATCTGGTGTTCCTTGGCTTTGATCACCGAACGATCGACGCCCTTCTTCAGCAACTCCCGCTTCTCCCTGCGCAAGCGCTGCACCTGGCGCTCGGCCACATTGGCACGCTTGATCATGTAGGCGTTTGGTTGGCTTCGGATTAACGCTACGGCTTCTGCTATCTTGCCATCCTTGCGCATCCCCTTGACCTCGGTCTCAATCTCATTGAGCTTGTTCACGTTGTCGTAGAACGCACCAGCCTGACTGGCCTGGCTATCAGCATTGCCAAAGAATCTCCCGGCCAAAGGTACTTTGAAGGTTGGTAATTCCTCGCCGGTCACCACTGCTTTCACCGTTTGCTCCACCTTGGACAACTCACGCCCAACGCCGCCAGTCACTTGGCCAATCAGGTAATCGACCTGGTCTGGTGTCGGGCTCATGACACCGGCGACATACTCGTTTCCGCCTGTGATCAGGTTGATAGCCCCGGCAATCCACTTGTCTAGGGCTGTAGCCGTGTCCTTGTACTGGGTGTGCCCAGGGATAGCCTTGTTGCTTGAGGTACGCGCAATCGGTCTTCCAGTCCAGTCCTTGTTTTCTCGCAAGGCCACAAACGGGTCAAACGCGGTCGGTGCAAATGTCTGCATACTCAGGCCTGCATTGCCGATCGGGTTGAATGCATCCATGAACATGCCAATCATCGACACAATCCGCTTCTGTGGCTTCTCGAATCCACTCAACGCGAACTCAGCAGCGTGGCGTCCAATGCCTGGGATCACATGAAACCCCAACGGCATCGGGATGCTGACATAGCCCTTCTTCGGGCCAATACCAGTCCAGCGAGTCGGCAGGATCAGACTGCGCTCACGAAGGAATTCAGGTGGGTCTTTATCATCAAACCCGGATGCGGCCAGCGCCAACGCCTGGATCGTGCCAAGCAGAATCCCGCCATACACAATCCGCTTGCCAGTCGAGCTCAAGCGGATCGTCTTTGGTTTCCCAGGTTGCATGGTGAACAGCGTCTGCCCCATGCGCGCCGAGCCCTGCATTGCGGCATTGAAGAAAGCATACAACGCACCCGCCTGCTGCCCAGCCTGGCCTTTCCGGTTGAAGTTGACGGTCAGGTTTTTAGCCAACGAGGCGGCTTGCTGCTTGCTCATGCCTGCATCCAGCCCGGCCTTGTAAGCTGACAGGCGCACCGAATTCTCCATAGCACCGTTGTAGTCGCTCAGCCAATCAAATATCCACACTGCGCCTTTACGCGCTTCGCTCACAGGCACTTTCAGCTTGCCGTTAACTGTGAAGATTTTGCCCAGTCTTGAATCCATCCAGGCGTCTGGCGTCAAAATCTTTTGTAGGGCTTCGGCTCGGTCGGTGCTGGTTTTGAACAGGTCTCGAAAGCCAGTCTGCCCACCTTCCAACTCAAACTCCTCAAACAGCTGCGCCCACGCAGACGTGCCGCGCTGCCCATTCTGTTGCGCCCGCATGTCGGCATAAATCCCGGCCAAAGCAGACATGGTATTTTTGGCGATCTCGATGCGGTGTCCGGCCAGCGGTGTTTCGCCCAGGTTGATCATGGCGCCCTGCACATCTCGCATCAGATTGACTACGCCAAACACTGGGTTGTACTGGGTATTTACCGCCGAGAAGTAGCGCGTTACCTTGGCACTTGCAGCCAATACACCCTCCAGACTGTTGGCATCCAGATTTTTAAGCGCCGTCACCATGCGCAAGGCTCTGGGGTCTTCCTTGTTAAAGACAACCGCCATCTCCTGAATCTTGCCGTTCACATTCACTTTTGCAACAAGCACCTCGTCTCGGCTTTTGTACATCGGGTCGACACGGTCTACCACGGTATTGGTCTTGGGGTCGTATACCCGGGTGCTTGGTGGTGGTCCAACGCTCCACAGGTCTGGGTCAGGGTTCGCCATTGCCAGCCCCACCAGAGCAGTTGCCACGCGGTTCTTTTCACCACGCACAATCAGCTTTTCTCTCTGCAGGGCAATATTGGCCAGCACGTCAACTACCTTGCGGGTTGATCCAGTCCGGCCTTTGGTCTCTTTACCCTTCACGCTAAAGCCCTGGCCTATGCCCATGCGACCCTCTTTGTCTTCGCGTTGCAGTGGTATGTAGTTCTGGAACATCTGCGCCCAGGCATCCACCGTGTCCTGACCTTCCAGGTTGTAGTCTACGTAGAGCTGTCGTGTTTGCTTGATGATGGCGTCCACTTGCGCGGCAATACCGGCCAGCTTCTGTGCATCAGATGCTGACAGGTTGGCCATGTAGGTTGCTGCGACCGCGTTCGTCATGCCAGACCCGCCGTCTTGCAAACCGGGCTCATTGGGGTTACGTTGGGCAATCACCCGGTTGGCTTCTGGTGCATGCCTGGCTTGCAAATACTCTTCAACATCGGCAATGGTGTAGCCATCGCGGCCAATCTGCTCCATCAGTGGCTTGAGCGCTTCTTTCCCAAAGTCAGCCACCCGCTTGGCGGCTCGGCCGTGGAACAACTCCTCTTGCAGGTAGACGTTCAAGGCATCGGCAATCTGACCAGCCTTGGCTTTGATGGCATCAACGACACGCTTGGTGTCGATGTGTTTATCTTGCCACTTGTAGCGCAGGTCATCGTAGTAGCTGGCCTCGGGGCGGTAGCTGTAGGCCACTTCATCGCGCGCTGAAAAGCGCAGCTCCATATCGGCGCCAGGCTTGGTGCTTTCTTTCAGGCTTGGGTTTGCGCCAGTTGCCCTGGCCATTGCCATATCAGGCAATGATCCGCCGTGCAGCATGGCGTACCGCCGGAGCGCCTCGCGCATCCATGACTTCGTCACCGATGGGCCAACTGGAACCTGGATGTATGGCATCCCCTCTGAGTCCGTCAGCCCCGTGTTGATGGTTGCTTTAAGGTAGTCCTGATGGAAGCGGCCTTCAAATTTTGGCCCACGGAAAGCCACATCGAAAGCGCCGTCATCCCTTCTGCGCATCTCTACCGTGTTGGCGGCCATGCCAGACAGGGCTGCATCAAACACCTCTCTGGCAGTTGGCGCTTCTGACAAATAATGAGCTGGGACGATCGGCATTTGAAAGCCGACATCGCCATTGTTGGCACGGACATCAAACCCTGCGGTCAGGTACTCTTTGAAGGGTGTGGATTGGTCTGTCCATCGCACAACGGTTGATCCGTCTCGTCCAGTATCATGGACCACGACAGCCTCCCGTAGATGTACTCCTTGCCGTTCCAGTCCGAGTAAGGCGGCGTGGAGTTCAGGGCCTGGATAATTTCCAAATCCTCCTGATCCAAGTCGGTTCCTGAGATCGACATAAAAGTTCTCCTTCTTTTCCTCATCCAGTGTTTGCTGATTATCGCGCACGCTCTTTCGGATGTCAGCGTTCTTCGGATCAAACGCCCCAGAATTCCCTGTGGCGCTCTTGACCTGGGTCGGCTTGAATGCCATCCATGCTGCGGTGTTTTCAACGTCGCCTTCGCTTCGCTCCATAATCCGCAAACCATCGTACCCAGCCTCTTGGAATAGATTGATATTCCACTCAGGGTCTTGGTTCTCATCTTTATCAAATAGCTTCCAAAGCTCGCCCCTTCCCCATAGATCACCAATATGCCTTGCTGTTCTATAACCATCCGATGCTCCAAGCTTCTCTGCAGCGGACTCAATCTTGTCCCAAATGGCATCAGAATAATCGCCATCAACCGTATCCAGTGGATTCAGGATGCTCATGTACAGCGGCATGATTGTTTGACTGGTTGGATTTTCTCCTTGGTTTGCATACTCATCAGCTAACTCATGGCTTTCTGCAGCGAAAATGCCATAGCGCTCAATTTCATAGTCGCCAAACATAGTTGACCCATATCCCATGCGTTTGGCAAGGAACTCAGACGGCGCGTTTTTTGTCCCGTGGTACACCACCAGCGGGCGGCCTTGCGCATCCACTACCTTTGACACGCCATCCGACTTGAAAGTCAAAAGCTTTTGCAATACACTGGCAACATCTCTTGGACTTGTTGAGCCAGACCGCTCGGATGCCTCGGCATCGGCACTGGATACTCTCGGGTTCAAGAGATTTTCTTTGGTGGTCACGCTGTGCAGGTACATGCGTTTTGTGTTGACATCACGATGCACCAGGACAGTCTCGATATTGACCACGCCATCAATCTCGACAGGCGCAGAAAAGTAAAAGCTATCCTCCTCTGAGCCACTGTTTTGCTTGACAAGTGCCCCGCGCTCAATCACATCCTTGGCAGCAGCAAAAGCCACCTTCTTGTACTTGTTAGCGCCACCATGCGCCAGAGACGACTTGGCCGACCGGCCATCCAGCACCACATCGCCGAACCCTGGTCGTGAAGCCAGCCCACCCTGCTTGGCAAACATTCGTTTTACCCACACCACCACATCAGCAAAACCCCCTTGAGGTGCATCGGCTGAATTCAGTTTTGTGATTGGGTCACCGTTGATAATTTTGGCATTGACAGCAGACTGCCAGTCGCCAAACCACGCCTTAAATTCCGGGGTATCTGTCTGGTCTCGCTTGCTGTGCAACAAGTTAGCGCTGTCGGCCTTCTTGGGGTTGAATTTGGCCCAAGGGCTGCGAATGTTCTTAGCATCGAACACCACCACCTGGCCTGGGATTTGGCTGTTGTTGTTCTTTGCGCCAATGTAGCCTGCGCGTGCCAGCCAAACATTAAAGTCACCACGGCCAATCTGCTCTGCCAGATCGGCATCCGGCTCCATCAGCCAAGTACGCCACAAGTCCGTACTCGCATCGTTGACAATACGCGACTCTTCTGGCGTCCACTCAGTCACGCTTTTTCCGTCACGTATTTTCTTTGCCTGTCGCTCGGTTTCTGTCACAGGGTTCACGGCCTTGATCCGCTTAGCCAAAGCCACCAAATCTCGCTTGGCACCAAGGTCAAAAAAGTCGCCTTTTTTAAGGTAGGCTGGAATGATCCGACCGCCCATATCTTGGCGCCCCGTCCATGCCTCGGCATACTGGGGGTCGCTAGTGAAATAAATGCCAGAGCCAAGCTCGTCAACACCACCTTTCCCTCTGCGAAACGACTTGAAGTCCTTGGCAGTAGTGCCGTGATAATAGGTCACACGGGTGTCAAAGCCAGCAGATTCAGCAGCCTGGGCATCGCGCTTGCTGAACAAGGGGACACCGGCGCTCACCTTCTCGCGCATGGCTGGGGTGATTGTGAAGATGCCTTGCTCTTTGTCAGTAAACGTGTTCCCTTCGTTGTCCTTGTCTGCTCCAATTGCCACAGAATCCACGCGCTCCACCTTGCCACCACCCAGCTTTTTCAGCAGGGCGTTGATGGTGTTGGGGATGATGCGGTCATAAAAGGCTTTCATGCCTTCGCCGCCTACCTTGAGGCCGTCACCATTGATTTCGTGGTAGCGGCCATTCAGTGGTGATGTAAGCAGTCTCTGTGCGGCTTCTTTGCCAATGTGGTCTTCGATCTCGCTTGGGGCCACTGTCTTTTCAAGCACCTTGTTGTCATTCAGGTCACGCGCCTTGAGCAGTTGGCGCTCCGGGTCGTATTGCACTTGGCTGATCTGCTTGCTCAAATCATAGTGCTGCGCATTCTGCTCGCCATTGGCAAAAGCCACTTTGTCATAGCCTCCCTCTGCGGCCATGGTGATGACGCGCTTGAGCGCCAGGGTAAGCCATTTGTCGGTGGTGTCGATGAAGGGGGCATTGGGTACGCCACGCTTCTGCGCCTTCCTGTTTTCAAGGGCATCACGCTCGTCATACAGCGCCTTTGTATCAGGCGCAGATTCATCGTGATTTAACTCGTATGCCTTTGCATCGGCGACTGTCTTTGCGCTGAATTTATGTAAATGCACTCGGTTGCGGCCACTGCCTTTTGCCACCCAGTATTCAGGTACACCGCTTGCACTATTGAACTCAACAACTTCGTATTTTTCGCCCGCTGTTCTTGCAAGTGCAAGCTGCTTTTCAACTTCTTCCAGCCGTGCCTTGTCCTTGTCGCCGAATATGAATCCTTCCCTCTTGGCTTGCTGGCCGAAGTCGCTCTGGATTTCTTGCACAAACAAGGTCTTCTTGCTATTGGCATCCACCCTATCATCGACGCGCATGTGGGCCAGTACATTTTTCTGATCCCAGTGGGCGGATTGGTAACCACTGACACCTGCAATTCTTTCCGCTGCGTCTCTCCCGTTTTGCGTTGCTATGTCTTCTTGTGTAACTGGCGATCCATTAAGCCATGTTCCGTAATCTGATAATTTTGTCGGCAGCGTCAGCAGTACCTCTCTGTAATTTTGGCCACCGGGGACAACGTAGGTGGCGAATTTGGGGGCATCTTTTTTGGACAGCGCGTCATAAAAGCCACGAGCCATATTGAGTACGGCTTCTGGCACATTCCCCTTTTTTGCCAGTCGCAGCGTCTCATCTGCTGATGCGCCAGACATAACAGCATCGGTGAATATGGATTTTTTACCGGTATCTTCTTGCGACTGTGCCCACTCATAGAGTTGGTTTTCGTATTTTGTCACTCTTGCTTTGGCATCGCCCAACACAGTTTCTTCAACCTGCACCCCATTGGCATCCAGATAGCCGGTGATCTGCTCTTTGGTGATCTTGCCAGTTTGCAGATTGAGCCAGTCCGTCAGACCCGACCACTCCAGCTCATCCTGTTTCACAGCGCCTTTATTCACCAAGCCCTTGATCTGCGCCAGCCAACCACCTGCGGCCTGCTGCTTTGTGGTGATCGATTCAA
>Ga0210014_1002041_pt1 | contig 14323 bp, 13 predicted proteins | sample CryGeymeta201519_FD_183983 | JGI IMG/M metagenome (GOLD analysis project Ga0210014, IMG submission 183983) | Groundwater microbial communities from Crystal Geyser aquifers in Utah, USA - Crystal Geyser metaG 2015-19 (SPAdes) (version 2) | ecosystem: Environmental > Aquatic > Deep subsurface >...
GAGCTGGTCACTTCCACCATCGTTCTGGACGACGTGGGCCGTGGCTCTAACGGTGGCGACCTGGTTGTTGGTGGCATGTCCACTGGCGACACTTCTTCATCTCGCGGTGTTGAGCGTTTCGAGATTACTGTTGAAGACAGCAGCAAGCTGCAAACCATCAACTCCACCAACAACGCACTGCGCGAAGTGGTGATTGTCAATGGGACTACCAGCAATGTCACCTCGGCTTACAACACTGTTGTGACCAACGCTGGTGACCTGACCGTCATTAGCAATATCGTAGGCAAAGACGCTCAACTGCCTGGCGCGCAAAACAATGCACCAGCTGGCGACCATGACGCAACTGGCTTCACCGATGTGCGCCTGATCGACGGCTCTGCCATGACTGGCAAACTGTCATTTACAGCTGCCATTACCACTGACTCGCTGTCCAAGTATGTCAACCTGACCGACACTGCATCCAGCCCAACGGCTGACGTTGCAGGTGCAGGCAATGTCAACTTCAATGTCAAGGGTGCAAACTTCTTGTACACAGGTGGCGGCAACAACGACACCATGAACGTGACGATTGACACCGCAGTAGCTGCATCGAACACATTGACTGGTCAGTCTGACTTCACCATTGTGCTTGATGGTGGCGCTGGTAACGACAGCATTACCACCAACATTGGTGGCATTGTTGAGACAGCAGCATGGTTGCTCGACCAACGTCAAAACGCCAACATTCGTATTGAAGGTGGTTCCGGTAACGACACCATCACCACTACCGGTGCTGGTGACGTGATCATCAATGCAGGTGCTGGCAACGACACCGTGTTTGCTGACAACAGCGGCCTTATCATGACCAACAAGTGGCTGGTTAATGCAACGAACACCGTTGCTGCTGACCTGTCTACAGCCGCTGCCACCTCAACCTTCATGTACGGCGGCAAATTGACCGTGTCGTTCTCTGGTGCTGGTGGTGTCGGCTTGGGCGGTGGCGTAACGGCTGCTGCTGCAGACTCTGTTGCAACCAATTTCACCAACGGCTATGAAGTCGTGGTAGACATCCCAACCGGTGCCAACTATGGCGTGACGCAACTGCACCTGAACCAAGCCATCAAAAATGCCATCAACAACGATGCAGTTTTGAGCAAGCTGTTGACAGCTGCAGACGGCCCTGCTGGCACGCTGACCATCACCTCCAAGATCGACGGCACATTCAACGCCGCCGATCTGAGCATGACCGTGTCAACACCGACCTTGACCCCTGCTGAAGAAGCGACAGCCTTGACCGCTTTGAAGTCATTTGCCCATGATTCGTCATTGGTGACTGGCGCTGCTCAAACAGCCAATAACGCTTCAGTGGTGACATTGAACGCCATCTCTGGCATGTCCACAGGTGGTGCGGTCCTGAGCACAGATGGTTTAGCTGGTGCAGTTAGCGGCGCTGAAAGCGACAACACCATTGACCTGGGTGCAGGCAATGACGTGGTGGTGCTTGGTACAGGTGCATTTAGTAATGACAAGGTGGTGTTCACGGGTTCTGACATTGGCACCAATGCCATTGTCAACTTCCAGGACGGCGCTGGTACCAATGCTGACAAACTTGACTTCAAGTCTTATTTGACCAGCCTGACCTCCACATCCGCTACGTCAGTGTCGACCGAATCCCAAGTTCGTATTGCGACGACGTTGAACGCCGATGCTGTTGTCGAAGCGAACTCGGTCACGGTGATCTCTGGCGTAACCTTCAGCACCACTGAAACGTTTGCTGGTTTGACCGGCGCCAACTTGCTGGCTGCCATCAACTCAACGAACGTCGCAGGTGCCGCTGATTGGGGTACAGCAGGCTTGACAGTCGGTGCTTTGGACGCATTGAACGCAACCTACACCAGCACCGCTGGCGCCAACTACCTGGTTGGCGGCATTGCCAAGGCCATCGTGATGGTTGAAAACACTGCAAACGAAGGCGAGTACAAAGTGTTTGAACTCACTTACAACGGCGTTGCAACTGGCGCTACCGCCGTTGACTTCACAGCAGCCACTCTGCTGGGTACGGTTGACTTTGGTAACCAACTCACTTTGTTGGTTGGCAACTTGGCCTAATCCACAGAAGACAAAAGCCAGTTCGCTGGCCTAGTCTCCTAGCCCTCAATCACTGAGGGCACTCCTCTCAAGAACCCCATTGCTCACAAGGCAGTGGGGTTTTTTAACGCCTGCTTTTCAGAGAACCCCCATGCCCACACTGACACTCAACGGCATAGACTATGATATGAACCGCCTGTCACAAGCCGCCAAGGATCAAGTGACCAGCCTGCAATTTGTCGATGCTGAAATCACCCGCCTGAATGCCACACTGGCCGTGCTGCAAACAGCGCGTATCGCCTACCTTAACGCCCTGCGCCCCCATCTGGACGCCATTGGCAGCCAGCGCATAACCTTGCAGTAAACATCCGCAAGCACCAGAATCACCCACCTCTATGCCCAACATCCAAGTCATCACCCGCGAGCGCCATGCCAGCCAACGCTTCAAGCGCAGCACCAATTACAACTTCACCGCCACCCATGCCGTGACCGCCTTGGTGGTTCAAGAGTTGCCCCAGGCCGCCGTGCACATGCCCATCGCCTTCCTGGCCACCGATGGCACCTTCACGCCCATGGCCCTGCTCGGGCTTAAGCCGGGCAAGAACCTCTTTGTCGCCAACAATGGCCAATGGGTCGGTGGCTATGTGCCTGCGGCTTACAAGAGCTACCCCTTTGTATTGGCCAATACGCCAGAGGGCCAGCAAGTGCTGTGCTTTGATGAAGACAGTGGCCTGCTGTCCACCACAGAAGGCGAGCCTTTCTTTGCCGATGGCACCCAGCCTAGCAAGGTCGTTGGCGAGGTCTTCACCTTCCTCAACCAGCACGCCGCCAACCAAAAGACCACCCAGCGCATCTGTGCGCTACTTCAAAAGCACAACCTGATCCAACCCTGGCCCATCAAGATCCAGGGTGATGCAGGTGAGCAAACGGTCGCGGGTCTGTTTCGCATCGACGAAGCCGCCCTGAACCAGTTACCCCCAGATGCCTTCATGGAACTGCGTGATGCCGGTGCCCTGCTGTGCGCTTACTGCCAGCTGCTGTCGATGCAGCACCTGCAAACGCTGGGTCAACTGGCCCAAGCTCACGCCGCTGCTGAGGCCAAGGCCACCCCCCCCTTGCCCACCAAGAACAAGAAAGACCTGGACCTGTCATTTCTGGAAGGCAGCGAGACCTTTAAGTTTTCTTGATGGTCTTGGCTGCCGGGTTGAATGACCTCAAGACACAATCTCTGACATGGCGGCAGAATTCGAGTCAATGGGGTTGAGTCAGCCGTTCGGCGATAGTTGTGTGACTGTGACGTACGCCAGCACCGAGGGAGTGTTCGTGTTAAATTGAGCATTGTTTGTAACACATTGAGGACAAAACCATGAGTGAAGCCACATTTACTTTTCGGGTTGATGACGCGCTGAAGGCCGAGTTCTCCACAGCCGCAAAAACTCGGGACCGCAGTGCTGCCCAGTTATTGCGTGATTACATGCGTGAGTTTGTCCAGCAACAGCAGGAATCAAGTGCGCACGATGCATGGTTTCGCCAGCAGGTTGAAATTGGTCTGGACTCGGCCAACGCAGGCCGTTTGATTCCAGCGCAAGCCGTTGAAGACAAATTTGCCGCCAGGCGAGCCGCCACGCGTCAACGGCTTGAAACCACTCAATGATGCGTTTGTTTTGGACACCAGAGGCAGTCCAAGATCGTGACGACATCTATGACTACATAGAGGCCGATAACCCGGTTGCAGCGTTGTCGCTCGATGAACTCTTTTCTGACAAAGCCAAATACTTGATTGACCACCCCGGCTTGGGACGACAGGGGCGCGTTCTTGAAACACGCGAACTTGTTGTGCACCGGAACTACATCTTGATTTATGACGTCGCCGGCGATTCAGTGCGTATCTTGCGCGTCATACACGCGGCGCTGAAATGGCCACCTGTGGCGACCAAGGAAAATCGTGGCTAATCCAACTATCGAGAGGTTCAATGCTATGAAAACAGTACGTATACCGCCAACCAAAAGGCCAACCAACGGATCTGTGTCCTGCTGCAAAAGCACAATCTCATCCAACCCTGGCCCATCAAGATGCAGGGTGACGCAGGCGAGCAAAACGTAGCCGGCCTGTTCCGCATCGACGAAGCCGCACTGAACCAGTTGCCAGCCGAGGCCTTTATGGAACTGCGTGATGCCGGTGCCCTGCTGTGCGCGTACTGCCAGTTGCTGTCCATGCAACACTTGCAAACACTGGGTCAACTGGCCCAAGTCCATGCCAAAGCCAACGCCCCCTTGCCCACCAAGAACAAGAAAGAGCTGGATCTGTCATTTCTGGAAGGCAGCGAGACCTTCAAGTTTTCGTAAGCGCTCCACAAACCCCAGACTTGTAACCTGAATCCAAAGTCGCGATGCTTTGGCCATCTAAATTCAGATGGAGAAGCGAGCATGAAGAAAGCCAAGCAAGATTGGGCAGGCCACGTGGCGGCAATCAAAGCCCAGGGGATCAGCACAATCGATTACGCCCAGCAGCACGCACTGGCCAGGTCAACCCTGTACCACTGGCAAAAAAAACTCCGTCGAGCAGGCGCAGAAACCTCAAAGCCTGACAAGTCAACGGCACCCACCCAGGCCAGCAAGTTCATCGCCTTGCGCATGAGCGAGCCCCAACGCCTGGTGCGGCCCACGCCCACGAATTGCACCTTGGTATTGCCAAGTGGCATGCGCCTTGAAATGGCGGCACTACCCGCGCCAAAGTGGCTGGCCGAACTGGGTCGTTGCGCACAAGGAGCCTACTGATGCATCCGGGCTGCCCCATCGATCAGGTCTACCTGTACCGCGAACCCATTGACTTCAGAAAAGCCATCAACGCCCTGAGCGTGCTCGTTGAGCAGGAATTGGGCTTGAGCCCCTTTGCCAGCGCGCTGTACGTCTTCACCAACCGACACCACAACAAGGTCAAAGCCCTGTACTGGCATCGCAACGGATTTTGCCTGTGGCAAAAGCGTCTCGAGCGTGACAAATTCGCCTGGCCGCGTGATTCAAACGGGCTCACAAAGACCTGCACTTTGGCCGAATTTGGCTGGCTCATTGAAGGCTTTGATTTGACTAAAAATAAGCCTCACAAAACACTGTTTTATGAGGCCGTTTCATAGGAGAAACTGCTAAAATTCAGCATGTCTTTTGCAACGCTTCAAACACCTTTTTCTCCTGGGAAAAAAGGCTTTGAAGCGTTCACTTTGCCGAGCGTTTTACCGCACGACATTGATGCCCTCAAAACACTGCTGGTGACCCAGCAAACGGCGCACACCGCCCTGATTGAGGCCATCCGCCAGGAAGCCCACAATTACGTCATCCGCATGCTCGAGCAGGCCATTCTTGCCCGCCAACGCATGTTTGGCTCCAGCTCCGAGCAAATGGCCGCACAGAGCCGCTTGTTTGATGAGGCTGAAGTCCTGGCGCAAACCAGCTCGCAAGCACAAGACATCGCTGCGCAAGCGCCCGAGGCACCAGTGGCTGAAGCAGAAGTTCAATCTGACAAGCCCGCAATCAAACCCGGTCGTGGCAAGCGTGTCGCCTTAGCCACCGGGTTGCCTCGGGTCGATGTGCTGCACGATGTCCCCGAGGCCGATCGCACCTGTGCTTGCGGCACCCCCATGGTGGAAATCGGTGAAGACGTCAGCGAGCAACTCGACATCGTGCCGATGCAGGTTCGGGTGCTGCGCCATATCCGCAAGCGTTATGGCTGCCCCACGAGCCAGCATGCACCAGTCACCGCAGCCCTGCCAGCCCAACCCCTGCCCAAGAGCAACGCCAGTGTCGATTTCCTGGCGATGCTGCTGGCGGTCAAGTTTGTTGATGGTTTGCCTCTGGCGCGCTTTGAGAACGTGCTGACTCGCCATGGTGCGGTGGTGCCGCGTCAAACCCTGGCACGCTGGGTGATTGGCTGCTCTGGTGTGTTGCAGCCACTGCACAACCTGATGCGCGACATCTTGCTCGACGGCTTCCTGATCCATATGGATGAGACGGTGGTGCAGGTGCTCAAGGAAAAAGACAAGTCTCCGACTTCAAACAGCTACATGTGGGTGCAGACCGGCGGCCCGCCCGATAAGCCGGTGGTTTTGTATGACTACGATCCAAGTCGCAGTGCCAGTGTGCCCACGGCTTTGCTGGAGGGGTTCAAGGGTTATTTGATGACCGATGGTTATGAGGGCTACAACGAGGTGGCGCGCACTGAGGGCATTGAGCGGCTGGCGTGCTGGGCGCATGTGCGTCGGCGTTTTGTCGAGGCGACTCGGGTGCAGCCCAAGGGCAAGCGTGGGCGCGCTGATGAGGCGGTCAGTCTGATTGGCAAGTTGTACCGCATTGAGCGTGAGCATAAAGATGCCACGCCCGAGGCCCGGTATCTGGCGCGTCAGAGTGACAGCGTGCCAGTGTTAGCCGAGTTGCACGCCTGGATCCTCAAGAACGCGCCGCTGGTCATGCCGAAAAGTGCTCTGGGGACGGCGCTGGCTTACATGGGCAATTTGTGGTCCAAGCTTGTGCGTTACACCGAGCGCGGTGATTTGCCGATTGACAACAACCGCTGTGAGAATGCGATTCGCCCATTCGTGGTCGGTCGCAAGGCGTGGTTGTTCAGTGATACGCCAGCCGGTGCGCACGCCAGTGCGGTGATTTACTCTTTGGTGCAGACCGCCAAAGCCAATGGCTTGGAGCCCTACACCTGGCTGCGCCGGGTGCTGCGTGATTTGCCAGCGGCCAAAAGCGTCGATGCGGTGGAGGCGCTGTTGCCTTGGAATTTGCGTATAGCAGATTTGGTGGACAAAACCGGGCTTTGATTTACTGGGGTTGATGGAGCGCTTACAGTGTTTCGGGCAAAAAAATAGCAGCCCATGGAGGCTGCTTAAAAAACCTGCCTGAAGCGACAGGCTGGGTTTTTTGGGTGTGAGATGTATTCCTCCTTCGCTTAGGGGTCTGAGGTGGTCCGGATGCAGCGAAATTGCTGACGATGCGGTGCCTAAGATGGTTATGCCGGTCTCGGGAAAAGTCGCAGGGACGTTCTTGAAAACCGAACTCAAAAGCTCTTTGTGGGATTGATGAGCCGCTGTGTGTGCCCTATGCCTTACCTTTCAAAAGTCACTCGACGTTGCCACCTTTTCGGTTGGAATCCCTAATTGCAGTGAGTTCTGACCTAACGGTCTGGATCAGACGTTCGGTATCGCTTTCGCTCTCCAGATCAACGTACGCAAGCAACAAGAGCGTAAGGGGGTGCACTTTCATGACTTGAGCCAACTCATCGGTCTTGTTCAGGGTAGGACTCTTCAGTCCACGTTCCAGCGTGCTGACGTAGGTTCTGCTCGACAGCAAGCCGAAGGATTCCTGAGATAAACCGCGAGCTTTTCGCACTGCTCTTAAGGCGAAACGAAAGTTGTTTTTTGGCGGATTGGAAGGCGAAAGCATCCATCCAATTAACTCAAAGCGAACCCCATAGAGCTACAATCTATAGTGTTCATTTTTGTGTTTCCAGATCCCATGTGGTATCTATTTTTTTTGGATATCCTTGGTTGATTGACTGGTCTTGGAAGATTCAATTGAACGTGGTAATGAGATTAATGTGATAGATTTCAAAAAATAAATGGGAGTAATTAATGAATCTTCGTTTCATTGCAATATTTTTTATCACTGTTCTATTTCTTCCTTCATTCGTCGTTGCAGGATCATCCCCGACCTGGAAAGATGGACAAGCAGCAAAAGAGCAGAAAGATTATAAAACTGCTTATAAGATATTTAGTAAGTTAGCAGAGGAGGGCGATGATACCGCTCAATTGTCTTTATCCTATTTTTTTGAAGGAGATATGGGTGTCAAAAAAGACGAAAAACGGAAAATATATTGGTTGCAGAAATCTGCAGCGCAAGATAATTATATGGCCCAAATTAATCTTGGAAGTGCTTTTGAACTTGGTATCGGAGTAAATTTAGACTACGAAAAAGCAGTTTACTGGTATAGTAAAGCGGCAAATCAGGGAAGCGAGATCGCGCAATACAATGTTGGCCTTATGTATGCAAAAGGAGCTGGTGTAGTACAGAACTTTGAAACCGCCTACTTTTGGCTTTTGTTATCCTCTGCTAAAGGAAATCAATCTGCAATAAAATTACGTGATTTAATCGAGCCAGAAATTGATTTTGGAGCTCGAATAAGTATTCAAAAAAGAGCTAGTGAATGGCAACCAAATGAAATTTGGCTTGTTAAGCGAATATTAAAATCACAATCTGCTGCCTTGCTTTCTAAGGAAGTCAAAGACATGGATTGGAGTGTTGAAGAGCTTCTAAATTCCAATGAGAAAGGTAAACAGAGTATTGGGCTTCGTCGATGCGCTGCGATACTTTTTTACATTGATGCTACTAACAAGGCTAATAATCACGCACAAGGGATGAAAGAAGATTCTGGTTCGAGTGTTATTCTTCAAATGGCAACCAGCTATACGAAGGCACTCATCGAATCTATGGGTGCGACAACCGCCGAAGAGAAGGATAAAATTAAATCTACCTTAATCAGTGATGCTAAACAGTACAGACTCATGAAGAATGAAGAAGGTTCTAAAAAGGTTGGAATTGACTCGAAAGCATGTATTGGTGGAATAAATGAAGTTGTGATCGCTCGGTAATGTTCTAGCTCGTCAATACGCGCAGTAACTAATTATTCCAATTAACCCCAAACCACTTTAACGCCATGAAACTCCTGAACACTGCCGTTTTAGCACTATCCCTTTCTTTCTCCCTACTTTTTCCCCACCCAGCAATTGCTGGTTTTGATGAAGGCCTTGCAGCTTTCAACAATCAAGACTATGCCACGGCATTGCGCGAATGGAGGCCGCTTGCTGATCAAGGCGATGCCGATGCACAGAAGAATCTTGGCCTCATGTACGCCAACGGCTGGGGCGTGTCCCAAGACTATAAGCAAGCGATGAAGTGGTTTAGATTAGTCGCTGAACAGGGCATCTCCACGGGACAACGAATCCTTGGCATCATGTACGAAAACGGTCAAGGTGTGCCACAGGATTACAAAGAAGCAATGAAGTGGTATCGATTGGCAGCCAATCAAGGGGACGATGGTGCACAAAATAACCTTGGCAGCATGTACGAAGGCGGCAGAGGTGTTCCGCAGAACTACCATGAGGCGGTGAAATGGTATCGAATGGCCGCCGATCAGGGTAATGCCATTATGCAGGTCAATCTTGGCATCATGTATGAAACCGGCCGAGGGGTACCACAGGATTACAAACAAGCGGTGACGTGGTACCGACTGGCCGCCAATCAGGGCAATCCCATCGCTCAGCTCAATCTTGGCGTCAGGTACGAGTATGGTGAGGGAGTCCCGGCAAACAAGGTCGTTGCCTATGCCTTGTATAGCCTTTCAGCATCCAGTGACTCAACTGCTGGGACCAAAGCATCAAGCAATCTAACTGATTTGACCGATTCAATGTCAGTAAAGGAAATAGCTGTAGCCCAAGGTTTGACAAGTGAAATGTCCAAGTCAGGTAACTTGCTCAAGGCATTGGACAAATACGCTAAAAATTCACCGATTAAGGCGAAGAATTAGGCTGCTTTCGTCAGCCAAGTTTCAACGCCAGTTCGGAAGCTTTTGGATGGTAATACCGCGCAACCATGGCGCTCGTCTTGTGGCCGGTGACTTTCATCAGTTCGTGCATTTGCAATTTATCCGCCAATCGAGAAGTAGCTTCATGGCGAAGATCATGGAAATGCAAGTCATCAAGAAATTTGTCTGATTTGTCGATTTCTTTGAGAATTTTCAATGTTGTCGGGTGTGGTTTTTTCTTGTGGTAAATCAGTGCCCTAATTTCTGCAGCCACGGCATATTCACTGAAACCTGATTCCAAAAGTTCCTTTCGCAACTTCTCGTGCACATAGCTTTTTCGTGCCCGTTTGATAGCCCTTTGCCATGAAAGTTTGAGCGCGTTTTGAGACAGCGTAAAGACCCGTCCTTTAATTGCTCGGGGGAGTCCAGTCAAGATCGCAACTGCACGGGTTGAAAGTGGAATGTCGCGGAACAGGTCACCATTTTTTGTTTCCTCTCCCTTTACGCCACGCAAACGTGCGGTTCGCTGCTTGAGGTCAACCTCCCGCCAGACTAATGATGCAATTTCGGATTGGCGGGCAGCAGTTTCAATTGCAAACTCCGCAGCGGCCAATGGAATGGGACTGGTGCAGGCTAAAAGTGAGGGTTTAATTCTTTCCCATTCGCCTAGCTCAAGGCGTCGATCACGATCATTGTCCACCGCTGGTTTTCGAACGAGAGCGGTAGGTATGCCTTGAGGGAGAGCAATGCCCCAGTCCATTGCGCACGCCTTAAAAATTCTGGAAAGCATGTTGATTTCATGCACTACTGTTTGTGGGGCGACTGCTTTGAGTCGCTCGTCCCTGAAAGCAGAAATCATGGCTGCACTGATTGACGCAAGCGAATACGGTCCAAATTTTTCAATCAACTGATTAATTTTGTAGACATCACGGTCCTTGCCACGTTTGCTTGGTAGTATTTCAGTCTTGTAGCGGTTAGCGGCAACGGCGAAGGTTGTTTTTTCGGCGTCGTTGCGATTGATGAAGGCTCCGATGTCCATTTCACGTTCTGTTGCACGAGCCCACTGTTGGGCGGCTTCAAGGGTTTGAAATGTTTTGGATTGGTCGGGCCAGCCAGTGCGTCGAATTTTTGCCTGCCAATTGCCGTTGTCCCGCTGCGTGAAGTTGGCCATTGAATGCTCCAAAAAGTAAAACCGCACTGTCCCCAAATTGTCCCCAAATGCTATTAAATTATTTATCAAATGCCTTGGGAGGCTCATGGATGCTAGGTTTCAAGATTGTAGCAATTTGGGCCTGTCACGCCGGGGGTCGCGGGTTCGAGTCCCGTCCGCTCCGCCATTGTTAGAAAGTCCTTGTAAATCAAGGACTTGCAGTAAAAAGGCTTTGAAGTTGTGTACCAAAAGGTGTACTACTTTGAAGCCTTTCCTGTTTGTTCGTGGCACAAAACACTATGCCCGCTTCTTCATTCCTACCAAGCACAGAGCATTGTTTGAAGGTCAAAAACACTTGACCTTTGCTCTCGGTGCAGGTGAGGGTCATCTCATCAGAAAAAAAGCAAGTAGCATTGAAACCGTGCTCACTGAAAATTTTCAAAGGGATGTAATGGAAATCAACTGGGACAACATTAGAAGGATGGAGGTTGACCTTCGTCACGGCATTATGAAATCAGACGGTCCAGAAGACCACGCAAGGCTCATAGAAGCTCTCAATTTGTTCCGAAGCATACAGAGAGAAGGAACGGCCCAAAAAACAGCCAAAGCCCCTTTAAGGGAAGTAGTGGAAGCCCCTTCTACGAAGTCCCTCACTTTGCTGGAGCTTTTGGACAAATTGCTTTTACTGAAAAAAATCAAGCCTGCAACTGTTACTGCCTACAAAAATACGACCAAAGAGTTTACGGATTTCGTTCGGTCAAAGGCTTATATTGCTGAAATTTTGCCAAGTGACTTTTCAAGGTATAAAGAATATTTGGCGGGTGAGAGGAAAAATTCAGCACGAACCATTGACTCAAAAGTTGGTTATCTCAAATCATTACTAAACTTTGGAATTGAGCAAGGTTATTTGATTGGCAAGAATCCAGCGGCAGGAAAAAATCTCCTGACCAAACGACAAAAGTTGACTGATGGATATTTAATTTTTGAAGTTGACGAGATTAAAAATATATTCACGAACAGCTATTTTTTAGAACAGAAAAAGAGTGACCCTGATTATTTTTATTTGTTATTACTGGAAATTGTGACAGGTTGCAGGGTAGGTGAATTGACCTCAATTTGTAAAGCTCAGATTAAAAAATCCGAAAAAGGCAACTGGTTCATCGGAATTCGTGATTCAAAAACGGCAGCTGGAAAAAGAGAAATTCCATTGCCACAGGAAATTTTTGATTATGGATTTTCTGAGTTCATTGAGAACAAAACTCATCTAGATAATATATTCAAATATACAAGTCGAGAAGGAAAAGGCTCAGGAAATGCAGTTGGAAAGAAATTTGCAAGGCATTTATCCATCGAAAAAATTGATCGAGGCAAGCTGGTTTTTCATTCCTTCAGGAAATTTTTGAATGATTATTTTTTGAAAAATGGAATTGAATTCGAAGCTCGGTGTCAATATTTTGGCCACGAAATCGATGCAGTAAATGTTGCAACTTATTCAAAAAAATTCGAAATCGATCATCTGACTGAACTGGTAAAACCAGTCCAGGATAAAATTTTAAAGCTGATAAATCTCAAAAAATAAGCTGGGATAGAAATTAAGAAACCACCCTTGAGGTGGTTTTTTTATTTCTGTTTCAGAATGACTTTTGTATTGGTATTAGTCCCACCGGGCGAACGAAACCCCAGCGAAGCGAAAGGGGGTTTCCATAGTGAGTGATGTAAACCCCCTTGGGTTTACATTTGACTTCCAGAGAGAAAGTGCTAAATTATAACAAGAGAGAATAAGAAAAATAACAAGCTTCATATGAATAATAATATACTAAGAACAGAAAAAATCAAGACAAGAAAGCAAATAACTCATTCGGCTGAACACAATTTTAGATTAAGAATTCAGCCAAATATTGATGGCTCACGCTCAAAACTAAATTGTGTTTTTGTAAATTCTTTGGACGTGGATTTAAAAAAATCAAGCAGCTTGCAGGAAAAATTATCTGAATTTTATGACTCACTTGGCATAAAAGAGAAGTCAGATAATGTACTTATGATGGAGTTTGTGGTATCCGCTTCTCCAGATTTTTTTGAAAATTTGGAGCCTGCCAAAATTAAAGAGTGGGCAGAACACCAGGTTGAATTTTTTAAAAGTGAATTTGGTGAGCAGTTAAAAATTGCTGTTTTACATCTCGACGAAAAAACTCCACATCTCCATTTTATGATTGGCACTGAATTGCATTCGGTGAAAAAATATAAAAACCAAAAAGGTGAGTTCTTTAAAAAGTCTTGGTCGTTGAATGCAAGTAGATATGACCCTGAATATTTGGTTGCCTTGCACGATAGGCACGCAGTATGGAATAAAAAATATAAGTTACACAGAGGAATTAAAGGAAGTATGAGAAAACACAAGCCACTAAAAGAGTTTTACAAAATTGTTGATAAAGCATTGAGTTCTGACTTTTCAAAACAAATCGAAACAGTTATTGAAAGTCTGGAAACCAGTTTGCTATCGAATAAAGTTTCACTTGAAGAAATCCGTGAAAAATTCAAGCCAATGATCAATGGAGTGCTTAAATCAAACAAGGCATTGAGAGAAAAATTTGCTGTTGATATTAAAAAATGGGCTTATGATCTCAGCGAGTTGAAAATGAAATTAGATATTGAGAAAGAAAATTTATCTCAAAGACGAGAGGTCTATGCAGAAGCTATCAATAGATTTTCTGTCGATGCTAAATTAATTAAAGAGCTGACTACTGAAAATATGTATTTGAGAAGTGAGTTAGGTAAATATAAGCCTCAGATTGAAATTGAGCAAAAAAGTGATAAGGTTGCTAGAAATTTGAAATTTGGTCGAAAAATCTGATTTTAGGCCCGCGTCCTTTTATTTATTCATTTCTCTTATTTGCCTTCAGGCAATACATATCTTCGATTATTGTGCTTCCTTTAGGAAGTTTATATCTTCGATCCTGAATTGATCCATTATTAATACCTTAGACCGCCTAGAGGCGGTACTGAATGGATGGTGCTTGAAGGGTTTAGCTTAAAACCTACCCTAACCCGCTGTTAGCGTGGTTTAGGCTATTTCCCTTTGGCTTAGGTGCCCATTCGGGTCCAACTTATTATAAGATTTCGTTGGTCTCTGGTTCAGGATTCTTATATCCCCTTAACACGGTCCAGATTCAGCTTCGTTGCTAGTTTGTTAAGTGCCCCATTGTTCTAGCTTTAATAACTATTTATCCAGTTTTACTTAATCAGGCTTTGGTAGTAAGTTTGTTTGCCCTGACTCTCTACTTCGGTAATCGCTGGTAGTTAGGGTGTTCCAATCGTGAATTGAACTTGAATTGAACTTCTGGTTTCTATTCTCATCCATTTGACGCATATAACACTTGTTTTTTATTTAGAAAATTAATTTGATTTTGTCAAGTTAGAAATTTTGGGCAACAAAAAAGCCACATTTCTGTGGCATTTTTGTTTTCCTCAAATGAATTGAATAGAAACCAGATATTCAATTGTTGACAATAATTTTTTATTTGTCAAGTTAT
>Ga0210014_1002047_pt1 | contig 14302 bp, 11 predicted proteins | sample CryGeymeta201519_FD_183983 | JGI IMG/M metagenome (GOLD analysis project Ga0210014, IMG submission 183983) | Groundwater microbial communities from Crystal Geyser aquifers in Utah, USA - Crystal Geyser metaG 2015-19 (SPAdes) (version 2) | ecosystem: Environmental > Aquatic > Deep subsurface >...
CTTGTTCATTGTCAGGCGACTGCCAAACCATACGGGCGCAGGCGCGCTGGACGGCTGGATTATGATTATCCAGTCCTTGTCGGATTAGTCCGGCTCGTTCATTGTCAGGCGCCCGATTAATCATATCAACGCAGGCGCGCTGGACGGCTGGATCAGGATTATTCAGTCCTTGTCGGATGATTTCCAATACTTTAGTCCGAAGTCCGGCTTGTTCATTGTCAGGCGACTGCCAAACCATACGGGCGCAGGCGCGCTGGACGGCTGGATTATGATTATCCAGTCCTTGTCGGATTAGTCCGGCTCGTTCATTGTCAGGCGCCCGATTAATCATATCGGCGCAGGCGAGCTGGACGGCTGGATCAGGATTATTCAGTCCTTGTCGGATTAGTCCAGCTCGTTTATTGTCAGGGGTTTGCTCAATTTGATTTTCCCACCAAGCAAAACTTTTGTCTTTTTTCGCTTGGTTTTCTTCCGCTTGGGCTACAATTAATGGAAGTTGGTCTTCGTTTCTTATATATCTATAATAACCTTTGGGAGAAATTGCCTCATATCCGGGAATTGCATACATTCCAATATAATTGGGCAAAGACGATGCTGTTTCTGTTTCTTGGTGACTATGTTCTGGGTTCATAATTTTTATCCTTTTCTTGTTCACCTAAAAAACCCTGATCGGTTTCATATTCCAACCATTTTTCCGCTTTTAAAGTATTATTCGTTTCCATATTATTAGCTTATCAAAATCTACCGTCCTTGACATGGGCGCCCGCGACGCGGGCTCTTTTTTAAAATACAATTCTAATCTAACAAGAGGCAATTTACCTAATTCCCTATCCGATAATTCATGCCGTATTTTTTGGCTTTGTAATTCATCTTAGCGTTACCGGTATTCATCGTGGCTCTGTCAGCATCGGTTGGACTTTCTAGCTGGGCATAAAACGAATACTCTTTGTTAGTCCCGCCGATACCGCTATAATCGTGGCGCCAGTATTGATAAGTAATACCAGAAGCGCAATCTTTGTTGGTGTTAAATGGATCACAGGGGATTTTGTCAATTGATTTAGTTGGTAGAAGCGTCTCTGCCAAACTATCGTTTGATCCGACGTTGTCTTTGGTCGCTATCCAGCCGTCGGAAGCGGGCAGACCTTTGGTTTTTGAATAAGAATTTAAGGAAGGTTTTGAGTTTGGCATGAATATCAGCTTTTCTCTGGTCGTTTCGCTTTTGGGTATCGGTTTGGGTATCGGTAGATCTAACCGCATCTCCACCCTCGGTGATTGATCTATTGCCGTATTGGAATTGTTTTCCATTACACGCTTTAGCTCCCGGGCTGGCTTTGAGCCTAGCGTCGTCCAAACGATAAACCAACATATACCACTGACAAGACGATGATTTACCGTAATTAAGAGAAAAATAAGCGTAAGTAAAAGCGTTGGAGGTGGCTGCCCAAGCGTTAGAAGTGTTGATTGGATCTTTGGGCAGGGAGGTAATTCCGCTGGGCAAATAAGGCTTTAACTCTGTTTCAAATTTTTTCCAACTATTATCATTGCTATTGACCCAACCGCTATTGGGAAACTTAGCGCCACGGGTAGAGGGGTAAGACCCCTTGGCTTTCTTATAGGATTCAAGAGCGGTTTTAATGGTGGTGATGTCAGAGAGCCGTTGGGTATCGCGTTTTTGGGTATCAGTTTGGGTATCGGTAACAGTTGCGGTCAGCCGAAAAGGTGTTTTACTTGAACTGGTTAGGCATAATTTATCAGTTGCTAAAACATTCAGAGTATATAATCCCTTTGGCGCTGGCTTGCCTGAATCATCTTTACCGTCCCAAGTTATTGGCAGTTGCGAGTCAATGATTTGTTTATCGGCAATGGTCTTTATTGTTTGATTCTTTGAATTTATAATCGTAGCAGTAACAGCTGATTTTTCGTTGGTAGCAATCGTCCATTTTTGTTGACCAGCGGATTTGATAGTAATACTTGGCTTGGTGTTGTTTTTTAATTCATCGGTGGGGTTCACATAAACCACCATATCAGGATCACCATATTTTGTTTGCCCAATATATGTTTTATCTTGTTCGGCAAATAATGGACACAGATAATAAAGATTGTATTTGCTAAAAACATAAAATTCAGCAAATGTATCCCAACTGGCACTCGCCCCATTTACGCCCACTTTATCAAATAAACCATCTTCGCCATTGGGGAAGTTTTTAGACAAGGGAATAATTTCGGTCTGCGTTAGATTTTTATTCTTTTTTGTTTTTGCTTCAAATATAATTTTTCCATTCTTACCAACGTTCACTTTGTCAGATAAAACTAAATCCCTGTCACGTTCATCAAAATGCCTGGTAAAAAACCATATAAAACTATAGGAATTATTATAACTATCGTTTACCACTATTTTTGTCCAACCATCTTTCACGCTATTGGGAGGATATGAGTTATACAACTGTATCGGCTGTTTTGCGCCACTCACAGTAGAATAATTCATCCCAATACTTCTTTTTTTACCTGTAATTTTGCCATTTACATCATAAAATGTTATCTGTATTTTATTAGCACTATCCTCGTATAAATTAAAGCTTTCGTCTTTATTTACGTAATAATAAAGGATTTGGGGGCTATACCAATTAACGGGCATAATAACAAAATTTGCTCCTTGCTTAATTTCTTTATTTGGAAATAACAAGTATTGGCTATCAAGCCAATTTTCTGCTGGAATATTTTCAATCATGGGTGGTAAGCTTTCCTTCATTAGTCTTTTAACTAAACCGGGTTCTCCACCGACCCTATACTGACGCTGGTATAATTGATTATGAAATTTTATCAGAAATTTTTCGTCCTCAATAAACAATTTTGCAATAACCCTCCACGAGTATTCATAGGGAAAATAACTATCCAGTGATACAAATTGTGTATTAACAGACGGAGTATTAAATAAATAGTCATTTATTGATGGTGCCTTGTCCCATTGCAATTCTGTCATATAAGTGGCTACAAAAGAAGATATTGCTTCTTCGGCTAACATATTTTCCAGCGAATATACTGGCGAATTTTTTAATAGTACAGTTAATATTAAATCGTCTCGCCAGGCGTGGCTAATTTCGTGGATTAGGATGCCTCTTAATCCATGCAACTCACCATTTATCGTTACATCATTAGCAATACTGATTGAATTTTCATAAGTACGATAACAACCGGCATATCCCAACTGGACAGCAGATCTATTAAATTTTGTCAATATAACATTATTATTAAATAATGGCGGTCCAAGCAACTCGCGGATTTTTGGGACATCATTGTCAATGACGCTCTGAATTTCCTGTTTCTCTTCCGGCGACCAACCACCACCGATAATAAAATTTATCTTATTACTCTCCGGCACGCCAGTTACTGCCCTAGATAAAGCGGATTGAGATTTTAGTTTCTCCAAGTCCGGCAGGATTGCTTTGCCGTTTTCGTCTTTAAGAATAACGATGGCGTCTTGAAAATTATCTTTTTTTGAATCGGAAATGCTTGCTTGGCGCGTTGTTGCTGATTTAGTAGTGGAAGCTTTCTTGTCCATCTCTTTTTTTACCAAGCCATCTATGGTGCTGTTTTCCGCATCAGAGAATTTTTGAGCCGAGTCGTTTTGCTGTTTGGCTTTATCCGCCAAATTTTTGGGCAGTTGAACTTCTATCAAATTAGACGCATTCGCGCTTGCAACCTTGAAAGTATCTGCTCCCGCTCTCTGGCGATAAAATAAGTAACCAGCGCCACCAGCGAGAACAACCAATAATAAAATGATTATTTTTCTACGAGACCAATAGGTGAAAATTTTTTTTAAACCCTTGGGGATTTTTTGAATCTTGCCCAATTTCAATTTTTTCACATTCCCTCCTAAAATTACGAATAGTTTTTACTTTAATTCAATTATCCCCCCCCCAGCTGGTTTTGTCAATCCCGGTGTTAGAATTTGGATATTAGATGATGGATTTTTGAACAAACGGGGTTGCATTTTAGCTGAAAAAAAGATAAAATATATCATATTGCCGTCAAGGAGGCAGAGCACATGAAAAATCGGATTTTGCGTTTAATCCTTCTAACCTTTGCGAGCGTCGTTTTTCTGATTATTTTTTCTGGCAATACTTTTCCCCAACCACCTGAGCCACCCAGCCAAACCAAACCACCCGAACCTCCAAAACAAGCCATCTGGATTATGATGGCGCCCGCTACTCCGCCTGCGGATTGCCAAATCGATTACGAAGCTATTATCCAAACGCCCCCGCCACTGGCGCCTGCCAATAATATCGCCTATTATCAAATTTCTCTCAAAGTCACTCTGCCGGGTAATATCATTGGGGTTGAATTTATCGCCCCTCATACCTTAGTATGTCGCTCAAGCGCGACCACTTGGGCAATCAATCTTGAAGACTGTTATTTTTCCCATCCGAATTTGGGATTGTTGTCGTATATCAGCAAACCAAACAACGATCTAAAAGGGCTATGGTTTGAAAATCAAGTTGTGCTAACTGGCAAAAAACCCCAAAACGGTAAAATCGTTTTCCAAAAAGGTATTCAGTAAAACCACTTGCTTTCAATCATTTGCCAATCTTCTGACGGCAACCCCTAGGGTTGCCTTTTTTTTGAATTTTATCAAAAAAACAACCTTACAATTGCCTTTTGAAAATCTACCTGCTCTTAGACTACTCCCCCAAACTATACCTCGTAAATTGTTTGATTTTGATATTCTCGCCGATAGTGGAGATCGTTTGGTCAAGCAAATCCTTGACTAATCGGCTATCGTCTTTGATATATTCTTGCCCTAAAAGCTCGTCTATATTTTTTGGGTTAGCGGAGGCAATTTGCATACACACATCATGAACAAAGGCGCGGAACTTTTCATTTTTTGCCACAAAATCGGTTTCCGTCAATACTTCAATCAAAACACCCACTTTGCCCATATGAATATATCCGTCAATAAGTCCGGCTGTGAGCGCGCGGTCTTTTTTCTTTGATGCTTTGGCAATCCCTTTTTGCCTTAAAATCGCCAGCGCTTTTAGCTCGTCGCCTCCGGCTTCCTCGAGCGCTTCTTTGATCAGCGCCAAGCTAGCGTCAGTTTTTCCCCTGATTGCTTTAATTTTTTCAATCATTTTTTTCTTTATTTTTATCAGCAAATTTTTTTGCAATTTTATCCGCTGGCTTTGCCACTAAATTCTTCACTTGGTTTAAATTTTTTTCAATTGTTTCTTTGACCAAATTTAAAACCAAACTCACGCTCGGCGCCACATCATCGTTGGCGGGAATCGGATAGTCTATTTCTTCTGGGTTAAAATTGGTATCAGTAATCGCCACCACCGGTATGCCCAAGCTACGCGCTTCGGAAATAGCGGTTGCCTCTCCCCAAGCGTCCACCACAAATAAATTATCTGGCAATTTTGTCACATTGCGCAGTCCATCAAAATTTTTTTTTAGTTTGGCTAAATTTTTATCAAACATACTTTTTTCTTTTTTAGTATATTTTTGAAACTCGTCGGACATTTTTTCCTTTTCCATCTCAACAAGACGGGTGATATTTTTTTTGATGGTTTCAAAATTAGTTAAAGTCCCGCCCAACCATTTGTGGTTGATATAGGGCAGATTAAGCGACCTGGCAACATCTCCTAGCAAGGGGCTGATTTGATTTTTTGTGCCAACTAGTAAAAAACTTCTGCCACTTTTTATTTCATCGGCAATATACACAAGCGCTTTTTCCAGATAAGAAATGGTCTTTTCAAGGTTAATGATATTTATTCCTTTGTATGAATTAAAAATAAATGGCTTTGATTTGGGGTGGTGCTTTTGTTTGGGATGCCCAAAATGAGCGCCAACCGCAAATAATTCGTTGATATTTGGCATCTGGGGAATGATTAAATTTAATTTTTTATCTATCATTTAATTTTCTTCAGTTAATTTTTTTTGACAACCGCTTTTTTAGCGACTGCTTTAACTGGTTTTTTAGTTAATTTTTTTGCTTTAAAAGCTTCAAATTTTTTCATCCGAGCTGTAAATTTATCCACTTGACCGGCAGTGTCGATAAATTTTTGGTTGCCAGTGAAAAACGGATGACAAGCACTACAAATTTCCACCTTAATATCTTTTCTGGTTGAACCAACTTTATGCTCAGCGCCACAAGCGCATTTGATAATTGTTTCCTCAAAGTAGACTGGTTTTTCCAGCACTTTTTGCTTTTTATCCGCTGCCGCCGACATTTTTGCGTTAAACTGCGGGGTGGCTTTAACCAGATTCTTTTTTGTTTTAACAATTTTTTTTGCCATTTAAATACATTTAACCTTGTATAAAGGAGATTTTTATATATAATGTATATATAATAAACAAAAAAGTAAAAATTGTCAACTTATGCCTGATCCAATCACACAAATTAGGGAAAGTTTTGGGCTGATAAGCCAAGCTGATCCAGAGCTAAAAAAAATGGCGACCGAGGAAGTGAATCGTCTCACCAAGGAATACCTAACCACTGACGGCAGTATGAAACGGAATGCTTTCCTCGAAATTCGCGCTGGCACAGGTGGCGGAGAAGCTGAACTTTTTGCGTCCGAACTTGCTAGAATGTACGAACGGTTTTCCGAAAACCTAGGTTTTCGTTTGTCTTTAGTGAGGCAAAACCGATCAAGTATCGGCGGGATAAAAGAAATAATCTACCACATCAAAGGAAACGGCGCGTATGGATTTTTATTGCCCGAAGGCGGAGTTCATCGCGTGCAAAGAGTGCCAGAAACAGAAAAATCCGGGCGGATCCATACTTCAGCGGTGTCAGTCGTGGTTTTACCAGAAGTGCCAGAACATGAACTAATTATTAATCCCAAAGATCTGCGCGTTGATGTTTATCACGCGCAAGGGCATGGCGGGCAAGGAGTAAATACTACTGACAGCGCGGTGCGAATTACTCATTTGTCTAGCGGACTTATTGTCACTTGCCAAGATGAACGATCGCAAATTAAAAACCGCGCCAAAGCGTTAGCTGAACTTCGTAGCCGTTTATTTAAATTAGAAAATGAGAAAAAAAGCCAAGAACTGGGGCAGGCGCGCCTTTCGATGATAAAATCAGGCGATCGATCAGACAAAATTAAAACCTACAATTTCCCACAAGATCGACTCACCGACCACCGAATGAAAAAAAATTATTCGCAACTAGACAAAATTTTAAACGGCGATCTTTGTGATATAATTCTGGCTTATTGGGTTTGGGGCTTAACAAGCGATTTAGAAGTAGCATAAAATATACATATATAGTTAAATATTTTTTGTTAGAAGATCTATAGTTAAAGTAAAAAAATACGAGTCATTATAAAATTTTTAAATTTGATAATGACTGCAATAAATTAAAAATAAATTAAATAGGAGGGAGTAATGCACTATTTACGAAAATTTTTCGTTCGGACACTTTGTTTAGTAGCGATTTTGATATTGGCAGTTGTGCCAATGATTCAAAACAAACAAACAACCCGCGCTGGCACTATATCGTCAGCTTCTGTTTCTGTGGCTAGCTCGGCTGAGTCAACATCAACTACCTACACTATCACATTTACGCCAACCACCGCGTCAACTGAACAATCCTCGGTTAACCTCGGATTCCAATCCCCACCCGATACTAAATTTGGGGTGGGTAATGTTGCGGTTGCCACTGGTTCGTCAGCGATTTTTACCAGCATTGGTTTTAAAGATACCCAATATGGTAGCGTCAGTGTCAACGCGTCCAGCTTACCAGCCGAAGAACTAACTTTAAAATTAAGCGGGATCACCAATCCGTCCAAAGCCGGAAAATACAGTGTTTGGATTGAAACGCATGCTGGCTATTCAACGCTTGATTCTGGGTCTACCAGCGTAACCATCGGCACCATCGGCGTGCAAGGAACAGTGTCTTTGCCGGGAAATGGCGTAGCCCAACATGTTTGGGTAGAAGCGCAAGATTCCACTGATTTTGGCATTAGATTTGGCTCGTCAACCGATGAAAACGGAGAATATGGAATCGGCGGTTTAACATCAGGAAAATCATATACTATTCAAGTATTTTTAAGTGGCGACCCCAACTCCAATACCACTGGTTACGCTTCGCCAGAGCCTGCCACTATTACTTACGCCGGCACGCCTGTGACGCAAAACTTTACTTTGGCTCAAGCCACCAAGTCAGTGTCAGGAACAATGGTCAGAAGCACTGGCGTGGCAGTGGCAAACGGAAGAGTGTCTGCTATGAGAATGGACGGTCCTGGCTTTGTCAACACAACCACCAACTCAGCCGGCGCATACACTATGACTATGACTGGCGGAAAATGGGAAATTCGACCCGACACCTGGGTCGGTCCCGGACAAGTCGCGCCTGACTACACATTTTCCGGTCCTGGCAATCAAATTAAATTCGTCAAAGATTCATCTGTTGAATCAAAAACCGGCGTGAATTTTACCGTGATTATCGCCAACTCCCTTATTACCGGCACAGTTACTCCGGTCCCAACCGGCAATGCAGGAATTGGCATTCACAACAAAAACGGTTTTGGCACTGGCACACAACTTGAACAAAACGGCGCTTTCTCCGCGCGCGTGCCAGCCGGAGTTTATGAAATTGAATTATTTACTGATATGAGGCAAGGTTCGGGCGATAAATACGCTATGCCTTCAATGGACCCAGTATCAGTTGGTAGCGATGAAACGAAAAATATCGGCGCTATTACCTTGATTAAAATGGACAAAATCATCACCGCCACGGTTAAAGAATCTGTCAACCAGCAGGGCTTGCCTAATATGATGGTGGGCTGTTTCAGACCCCGAGGTGGCGGATTCTCTATGGGAATAACTGATGCCAACGGATCTGCTTCTATTCCGGTAACTGCTGGCGAATGGGGATGTATGGCAAACGGCGGTATGGGTGGACCAAAAGGTGAAGGCGCAGGACCGGGCGGACCGGAAGCGTTTTTAAGACAACTAAAATTCATTCAAACCGCTCAAGCTGTCGCAACCCAGCAAGAAAGCACTTATGTGATAATGGGCGGTCCCAAATTCGTTAAAATAACTGATACTGCCACAATTGCTTTCTCGGCGGTAATTGCTGACAAAACTATTAGTGTTATTGTGGCTGACCCAGACGGCAACCCAGTCCAAGAATTCGGTTTTATTGAAGCAGAGCCAGCTGGAAGCACGGACAATGACTTTGGTAAAGGTGGCGGACTAGGCGCGCCGATTGACCCCAATATGCCTGGCATGGCAAGTATTAAAGTTCCGGCTGGTGTCTACAACCTCCGTATGATGACGCCTCCCGGCTCAGATTATTCATCTGGCGACGTGGTAAGTGTTGATGTAACAGCTGGCAATGCCACTGCCACTATCAGATTACTGCTCAACGACTCAACCATTTCTGGAGCGCTCAAAGACGAGGACGGCGCAACCGTCACCGGAGTAATGGCTTTTGTTTCAGCCACCAACAGCAAAGGAGGATTTATTCCGGGCGATGCCAACCCAGCGACTGGCGCTTATTCAATGCGAGTCCCATCAGCCGGCGGATCGCTCAACCTTGGCTACTTTGTTGACCCGGACAGCGGATATTTCCAACAGCCCTTTACTGACGCTACGGTAACGCCAGTGTCTGGAGCGACTGTCACCAAAGATATTGTGATGAAAAAAGCCAATACAACAATCAATGTGACTGTAAAGGACCCCAGTGGCAATGCTGTGGCTAACGCGTTTGTTGAGGCAGACAACCGCAAAGCTGAAAAAGCCACTAAAATGGATCATTTCTTTAATTTCGGCAACACCACAGATATTGATGGAAAAATAACCTTGCGACTGCCGGCTGACACATTTAAATTCAAAGCATTCCTATCTCCCGAAACACTCCGCGCTAACAACTGGATGCCACCAAAATCAAGCGAATACACATTAGCCAAGGATTCAACCACTGACGTTACTCTAACTTTTCAAACAGCTGATGTGGTATTGAGTGGCACGGTTTCTAAGACAGACGGCACCGTGGTTTCACAAGCATTTATCACCGCCTACTCTAACAATGGCGAATCAATCGAAGTGCCCACCGACACAGATGGTAAGTATTCTGTTAATGTAACCAGTGGCGAGTGGCATGTGGTGGCTGAAAAAGACGAGACATCAACTTCGTCAGCGCAAGTAACACCACTAATTTCAGATGACGTAGCGATTGACACTAGCGCTTCAAAAAGCATTACTAAAAACCTCACCGTTGCGTCAGGCGACGCGCTATCCACTCCCCTTACTTCCACCTTTGACAGCGATAATTCCAAGGCAGTGCGATTTACTGACGGATCGCTAGATGACGCCACAATTTCTATTCCCCAAGACGCGTTAGACAGCGATGGCACTGGAGAAAATATAACAATCACCGCCCAATCAACGGTTGAAGTGCCACGCCAACTACTAGATAAACCGCTCGGCGGATCTGGCATAGATATTTCAGTTCAGTCATCTCAGGGTCAATCGATTACCTCCACCAATAGCTCGGTTGTCATCACTATTCCAGTCAAAAAACAAGATATGGAAAATGCCGGTTTGACTTTGGCTGACTTTGGCACCAAGGCAACAATGAGTTATTACGATGAGGAAAACGGTAAATGGGCGCCAGTTGAAGGATCGGTCACTGCTATTGAAAAAGATCAAAACGGAGATGGCGATCTAACTGACGGCACTGACCAAATTCTGGTCACTGGACAAACTTCCCACTTTACCACTTTTGCGGTCACTGCTGCGACAGATACAATCGCGCCATCAGCGCCAACTGGTATTACCGCCACTGCTGGCACTGAAAAAATAACCCTCGGCTGGACCAAGCCGACCGATGCTGACTTTACCGGAATTAAAATCTATCGCTCGACCACTGCTGGCACTGTTGGCGATTTGGTAACCACCATTGCTTCAACCACTACCGCTAGCTATGAAAATACTGGCTTAACAGCTGGAACCAAGTATTACTATGTAGTTCGCTCGTACGACTCCTCTGGCAACATCTCAACCAATACTACTCAGGTCAATGCTACTCCAACCGCGTCATCTGCTTTGCCAGCCACCGGTTCCAATAGTTTAAATCTTATCTGGCTACTAATCCTGGCAATTCCTCTTGTTTTGATAAGATATAAAAGCTACAAAGTGAGCAAAGCGTAGAGATCGGCAGATACTGTGCATAAAACCAAAGCCCTGAACAAAAATCAGGGCTTTGGTAATAAGTCTGATAAATTATAAAATAATCTGATGAAAAAAATTTGGCAAAAAATTAAAGTATTATTTAAAAAAAGACCAACAAAGTTTATCGCGCTGGGCGTAGTGCTGGCAATCTTGCTGGTTATTATGGCTCTTTCCAAGCAAAGCGGTCAAGAGTTAACACGCACTCTGCTCCCCCAGCTAAAATTACAAAAAAAAGTAGATATTTCGCAGTTTGGAATTGATATTGCCAAAGTCAATGTCTGGGCGCCGATCATTCCACAAGTAGATGGTTACGACAAAGAAGTGTATTTGAAAGCGATTGAAAATGGTGTGGCGCAATTTAAGGACACAAAAAATCCGGACGAGCTGGGCAATCTATTTATCTTTGGTCATTCAAAGTATTATCACGATAAGCCGGGCGATTATAAAGAAATTTTTAAAGATTTAAATCAGCTGAAAGCCAAAGACGAATTTAATATCTATTACAAAGGCGAAAAAATTGTCTACGCTGTCGCCGAGTCAAAAAAGGTTGATCAATACGATTGGTCAATCCTTGACCCCACGGCTGACGATCCCAAAGACAAAACTATCACCCTTATGACCTGCTGGCCACCCGGGACTACCGATGCCAGATGGGTAGTGTTTGCGACACAGAAATAAATTTGACCCAATTTTGCTGGAAAGCCCCAAACTAAAATCAATACATTGTGATTATTCGCCTATTCGCGCGAATAAGCGAATGTTATCCTAATTAAAACGTTGATTCTAACGCTTTGTTTATATATTGCATCTGATATCTGAATTCTAATATCCGAACTCTGGACCATTTGACTTTTTTTTATTTTGTCTTACAATGTTGTCAAGTCGCAAATCCCAAAAGCGACAACAAGGCTCGGTTCCCCCTTGAAAGGAGGGATTGAAATGCCAAAACTTAAGCTTGTCTGGGTGTCGGACAAGCGGAGTGAGGGACAAGCATTTGAGCTAGACCTAATGGCTCTGTGCCGAAAGCACTCGTACATAGAAACTGAAAAGGCAACCGGTCTCTTTGAGATAGAACCGCTATCTCAAAGAGATAACCGCGCTTTTCAAAGGCAAAAGAGGAGGAAGTTTTTGCCCCTCATCAAGCAATCCCTCCCTCCCGTCGACTAGCGTACCTAGGGTTGGGAAAACTGGGGGCTTCATCATCTGTTATCCCCCCAGCCGTATTGCCACACCCAACCCTCTCTCCTCGCCTCGGCGCAGACAGACCTTTTGTCTGCGCCTCCTTCTTTTTATTTAGAGCTATTATTAACTTTATTTAGATTTAAATTTGAGATTTGTTTGTAATTGACACGACTTACGTAACTTATATCTTCCAGTCTATATGGTATTTACAGGGGCTTGCGAGCGCGACTGGCGCGAGCACGAGGAATTCGCTAACAAGCGAATATCCAAACTCTGTCAATACTATATAGACTGAAAGCTTTTACTCATTTGGCAAATAGCAAATTTCAAGATATTTACGTAAGTTGTGTAATTTATTATTACTCCGCCACTTCTTCCAAAATCGCCTTAACCGTCTGCTCTTTACCACTATGGATTATTTTGAGATCTACTTCATCGCCAACTTGCTGTTTGGCGATAATTTTTGCCAGTGAATTATTTTCGTCAATTCTTTGCCCGGCAATTTCCAAAATAATATCGTTTTCCTTAATTCCCGCTTTATCAGCTGGCGAGCTGGGCAAAACCGCCACTTCTGCCCGATTTTCCCCTTGCACCACCAGTGCGCCATATTCGATTTTTAAATTATTTAGCTTCGCTATTTCTTTGGTAATAGGGATATACCTTACTCCAAGATACGGTCTTTTTATTTTACCAAACTTTTTCATCTGATCAATGGTATTTTTTACGCTATTGACCGGGATGGCAAAACCAATATTCTCCGCTTGCGCCACCGCGGTATTTACTCCAATCACTTGCCCTTTGATGTTGACCAATGGTCCACCGGAATTACCGGGATTAATAGCTGCGTCGGTTTGCAATAATCCTTCTAACTTTTCTGTTATGCCTGTGCCAAACGCTTCAATCTGCCGTTCTTTGGCAGAAATCACGCCCACAGTTACGCTATTTTTAAACTCGCCCAGCGCATTGCCGATGGCGATCACTGATTGCCCGACTTTCATCGCGTCTGAATCGCCTAAATCTACCACTGGCAAGCCAGTAGCTTCGATTTTCATTATTGCCAAATCCATCGACGGATCCTTGGCTAAAATTTTTGCTTCATAATCCTTGCCATCAGCGGTAAAAACCGTGTAGGTAGCGCTGGCATCATCCACCACGTGCTTGTTGGTGACAATCATTCCGTCTTCAGTGATAATAAATCCAGTTCCGCCACCTTGTTGCTGAAAAACTTGCCCAAAAAAATCTCGCACATCGCGGGTAGTTGAGATTGACACAACCGCCGGCGCCACTTTGTCCACTGAATCAATCACTACGGACGATTCCTCCAAAACAATTTTTTCTGTTTTGGTCGGCTGAAAATCAAGCTTTTGCACAAATTTTTCAATCCCCAATGTCTTTTGCGCGTTCTCGTTTCCCGCCACATAAACCAACGCCCATACACCGCCAACCGCGCCAATAAAAAATGCTAGCAATACAAAACCCGCCACAAAAAGTAAATTTTTTCTGGCGCGCGCCACTGGCTGATTCTGGTTGTCTAAATAAGTAATTTTAACCATAAATATTTAATAGAATTATGATTTAAGATTTTAGATTCAAGAATAAAACGGAAAAATCAAATAAACAAAAATTACAGACTTACGCAAAATATCATTCCACTCCCTTGTCATCCTCAACCGAAAGCCCCTTTGTCATCCTCAACCGAAAGCGAAGCGCTTCGGATTGGGGATCCAGTCCCTCCCGTCATCCCGCACTTGATGCGGGATCCAGTCCTGATTGGATTTCCCGTTTTCACGGGAATGACGGAAAGGGGGCGGGAATGACACACTCCCTTGTCATCCTCAACCGAAAGCGAAGCGCTTCGGATTGGGGATCCAGTCCCTCCCGTCATCCCGCACTTGATGCGGGATCCAGTCCTGATTGGATTCCCGTTTTCACGGGAATGACACAC
>Ga0210014_1002050_pt1 | contig 14299 bp, 18 predicted proteins | sample CryGeymeta201519_FD_183983 | JGI IMG/M metagenome (GOLD analysis project Ga0210014, IMG submission 183983) | Groundwater microbial communities from Crystal Geyser aquifers in Utah, USA - Crystal Geyser metaG 2015-19 (SPAdes) (version 2) | ecosystem: Environmental > Aquatic > Deep subsurface >...
CACTTCTCGCATACGGTTTTGGTATTCAACTACATCCTGAGCCAAAGTGATTATGACGTCAGCTATTCCCGCGGAACGAGCTCCGGCGACGTCTAGAACCTGATACTCGCCTTTGAAAGTGACAAAATGGTCCAGCCTACGAAACTCTGCACTGATAGTTTCCACCGTGTACCCCCTCAACGAAGGGCCCTGTTGTGCCGCAGATACCTGGACAGGCGCAGGCGCAGCCTGTATCGTTAGCATAACCGCAACCAGCATGAAAAAGAGGAATTTATTCTTTGTGTTCATTTTGGGCATCCTTTCCGAGTTCAGCATTTGTTTTTTTTGAGCGCTCATATTGATAATACTTATTTTCGCAAATATTTCAATACGGAAAATCCCCACCATGCTCAATCCCCCACAAAACCGCTTCTGCCCGCGATGTTACCTCTAATTTTTGATAAATTCTTTCGAGATGTTTATCAACTGTTTTGGAACTGATTTGTAACTTCGATGAAATATCTTTGTTATTCAACCCCTCTGCCAGCAAACGCAAAACTTGTTGTTCCCGTTCTGATAGACCATTCCATTTTTTCTCTACTTCCTCATGCCACTTACGCGCCCTCTTTTTTTGTTGTTCGTCGTAAAGATTCTCTCCAGAAGCCACACTGCGAATTGAATCAATCAATTGTTCGGCTCTTATCTCTTTATCCAAAAATCCAACTGCGCCAGCATCCATCATCTGCGCAAGGTAAGCGTCACGGTCATGAGCAGTCAGGACGAGGGTAATTGTTTCTGGATAGTTTTCCCGCGCCCATTTTTCAAATGCTGAGGGAGAAAAACCAGGCATTTTCAGATCGAGCAGAATGATATTAGGGCGCAGTTCATCAAGTAGTTTTTCCGCCTCTTCGCCATTCCCCGCTTCGCCGATAACATGAATATCAGGAGTCTTTTCAAGCATTGCACGAACTCCCGCTCGTAGGGGTGGATGGTCATCCACAATCAACACTGAAATTTTTCTTGGGAGGTGTGTAGTCATGGCTTTCCTCTCTAATTGGAACCGACAACATGAATTTTATTATACCCCCCCCCCCCATAAATTTGTCAAGTCAACTTTGGCTCTCTGGGAGTTGCCGTGATGTAGGGGCAGACCTGGGTGTCTGCCCGGGCGAACACCCAGGTTCGCCCCTACCTGTGGAGGTGCGTCACGGCAACTCCCAAAGAACCTCAACTTTTACTTGCCAGCGACAGGAAGACATCCTCCAGCGTCGGTTCGCCGCGTTCGATTTTTTGGATGTTGACCCCCGCGCGCGTCAATGCCTCTTCCAGCGCTTCGGGCTGGACGTTGAGGCTGATCGTCCGCAAGTGATCGCCCGTCAAGCCGACGCGCTGGACGCCCGCCACGCGCGCTGGGGCGATGGGAACGGTCACAGTCACATGCGCGCCAGTTTGCTCGGCCCGTCATTGACTATCCCTTTTGTGGATGGGCGTTTGACTCTGGGAACGTGGCAACAAATCATTTACGTGGATTTCGACACAGAAAATATAGCCTGACTTGATTGTTTCGTATGCGTTTGTTACATGATCACTGCGTGATGGTTTGTCCCCTGCGCGAAGCGCTTAGTTCAACTATAGTTACTTGTATTACTCGCCCCATGAATCCTCACAAGCGTCATTTCGCGCGACCTAATCTACTGAGGTAGAAAAGTAACCCGCTCAAGAGAAGTAATGGCAAATCAAAGAAGAGATTTTGAATTAATACTCCTAGTGCGCCTTCTCCGCCATAATACCTTATGTTGTTCATTACATTTTCCATTGTGAACCCTGCAGCAACCAGCAGCAGTAAAAGAGAGACCACCAACGCACCTGTTTTCACCACGCCATTCTCCGTCACCCGGTCTCTAAACGCAAGAAGAACCCCGCCAATCAAAACGCACAATGCGGTTGGTAGGTAAAGGAAGAAAAAGAAAACGCGGCCCAGCCCAACGCCAGCTCCTTTTTGGGTAAAATCAAAAAGTGCATGACTGAAAGCCCAACCTGCTACTCCCACTGTCGCCAGCAAGCCAATCAAGAGAACGATTTTTCCAACTATTCTGGGCATTTTTTCTCCTCCAGACAATCTGAAGTCTGCCTCCAGGGAGAAAGCCAAGACACTAGGCTTTCTCCCTGATAAAAGGATACGAACCCGCTTAGTAGGTATCATGCCACCATTGTACATACCATCCCCAGTCCCAATAGGGCCACGAATACGAAAAGATTTCAGGATTAGGCTCTCCGTACTGAATCCATATGTCATGGTTGCCTGCATTTCTTGAGCCTTGATCTCGGAACCGAGGTGATGAACAATAGCCATAAGGGCCTGAATATCCCCGCCCTCGTGTATAGTCGAGCTCACAAGGAACAAAAGGATCTTGCCCACACGCATATCCAGCCGTTTGATGAAAACCCCAGCTCACTAAAGTGTTATGAGCATTCGTGTACCAACCTATGTAAGGGCGGGGAGGTGTATAGTTGGGGACGGGGTGCGAATACGTTCCACACGGATGTGTGTCAGGAGCCAGTGGCTCTACTTGTCCACTTGGCTTGTAATCTTGCAAGATAGCATCAAACTCGGCCAACAAAGGGTATTCCGTCAGCGGGATGTCGAGTTCCTCCACGTCTTTGACGTCCTGCGCTTTAACCACTTCTCGCATACGGTTTTGGTATTCAACTACATCCTGAGCCAAAGTGATTATGACGTCAGCTATTCCCGCGGAACGAGCTCCGGCGACGTCTAGAACCTGATACTCGCCTTTGAAAGTGACAAAAGGGTCCAGCCTACGAAACTCTGCACTGATAGTTTCCACCGTGTACCCCCTCAACGAAGGTCCCTGTGCCGCAGATACCTGGACAGGCGCAGGCGCAACCTGTGTCGTTAGCATAACTGCAACTAGCATGAAAAAGAGGAATTTATTCTTTGTGTTCATTTTGGGCATCCTTTCCGAGTTCAGGATTTGTTTTTTGAGCGCTCATATTGATAATACTTATTTTCGCAAGTATTTCAATACGGAAAATCCCCACCATACTCAATCCCCCACAAAACCGCTATATCCCCAATGAAAAAGCGGACGCGCGCCAACGTCGACGCGCAAGTTTTAGTCAACAATGGCGCGGATGAGATACTTTTGGCAGGTCTCCTACAGAATAACCAAAAAGACCAGGTTGAGAAGCCTGGTCTTTGTTTTATTTGTGAAGCAGGTATGATCATTTCTTGCCAGTATTTTGCCCTCCACTAAATAATACAAGATATGTGACAGGGCCAATAATCGGCAAAATTAGGATTATCAACGCCCATACAGCCTTCGCGGTTTCATCCAAGATGTGCTTGCGTAAGCGTGAAAACGCTATAAGCACAGGCGTAAGCCACAAAAGCGCTATGATGATGACAATTGGGATGAGGCCCAACAGCCAATCTGAGAAAGACATTGGTATCATGAGCAAGACCATCCACTACTTCTGATAGTTAGCCTAGACGAAGCATAGTTTTGGTAGACTCCTAAAAAAGTGAGAGTTCCTCCAGCAGTAGAGTAGGCCGTTCCAGTTCTCGAAACATAGACACCCCAACCAGGGTTTGGATTTGGACCAGTTAAACCTGACCAAGCATAACCAGGAAGGGCGCCTGTCCCTCTTAAGTCACCCCAGTTCAAAGTAACTGGCGTCTGACCATAAGTGCCCCAAAAAGTAACATTTACATTTTGTTGTAGTCTCGCCACCTTCGCGCCCATCCCATTATACACATTTATCCCACATGTAATTGTGGCGCTTGAAGATAGAGGCGTGATAGAAGACATGCTTGTGCCTCCAGTAAAGTTATCACTACCCGCTACCACAAAATAGCAAGGGGCATCTGGATTTGATTCATCACAATCCGCAAAACGATATACTTCCCCTTTTGCCTTTGAGCGACTTGCAGCGGATCCATCATTGACGACAACAGCGTTTTTCATTTGCGCTGGCGTTAATGGATCAGGGGGACCATTTGGAGGCGTTTTGCCTTGGGCAGACGCGGGCATAACCTGCATAGCTAGCATCACTGCAACTAGCATGAAAAAGAGGAATTTATTCTTTGTGTTCATTTTGGGCATCCTTTCCGAGTTCAGCATTTGTTTTTTTTGAGCGCTCATATTGATAATACTTATTTTCGCAAATATTTCAATACGGAAAATCCCCACCATGCTCAATCCCCCACAAAACCGCTTCTGCCCGCGATGTTACCTCTAATTTTTGATAAATTCTCTCGAGATGTTTATCAACTGTTTTGGAACTTATCCGCAACTTCGATGAAATATCTTTGTTATTCAACCCATTTGCCAGCAAAGCACTGCCCGCATGGGGTGCTTCGCGAAGCGAAGTCGAAGTGTCGAATTGATCGGACATGGGAGTCTCCTCTTTGGCTGAATGAGGGATATTATATCCAATAAAAAAGCAGACGCGCGCCCACCCTGTTGTCCTGTTGTTTATTATTTATTACCAGAGTCCAGTGATATCATTATTTCCTGAATACAGATACAACTCTATCACGTATCAGACGTCCGTCACTCCCAATCAACGAGACGCAAAATACACCTGCGCCAATCGCGAACGAAAGTAAAGCTAACTTTGCTGGAAATGACCAAGGAAATAGAGACGCAATGATTGTAACAACAGTGAATATAGCTATGTTTAGACCAGGCCCAAGCAAAGCAATAAGTATCTCATCCTTTGTTGAGCGAGGTGGGCAAATGACTTTTATTGAAGAAAAGCCTGCGATGACAGCCATCTCTTTGCTGTCAGAGCGCCAGGTCCACATGAGGCCGTGTCCAAATTCGTGGATTGCTAGTCCAATGATCAAGCCTATGAAAAAAGAACAAGGCAGTGTGACAAACATGACCAGGGTATTTTCTATAAAGATATTGCCTATCACCACTGACAGTATTACACACAATAAAAGACAAGCAAGAGGAATTAGCCAGACTATCTGAACGCGAACTAAAATTACGACAATTATTCTAAGGAAGCTTTGAACTTTTCTGCCAACGCCGCTCATGTCTAAGGTAAGACGATATGCGCGAACGGATTGAACCCATAGTTCTACAAGCTGTTTAATATCTGCCCTTACGATGGCATAGAATACTGTTTTTACTAGCGACAAATAGGACGGTAAGGATGTCCTGCTCCTGAGATTAATCAAAAAAAGGCGGTTCAAATCATAAAAAAATGAGTTCGTATCGTTAGCAGCTATTTCTCCATCAATGGAGAAGTGATTGCACAGTTCTCCAGCAATTGCCTGAAGAGACTTTCGCCCATCGACTTGTTCACAGAGAAAACGGCCTGTAAGGTTGAGAGGAAAAGTGCAATTCTGGACCACATCATAGACAGCATTTTCAGTGCAAGATATACCTTGAGGCCATTCAGGAATCAACTCTTTCTCACTCATACCTTTTCACCTAAGTAAATTTCCCATGCCCGGACAAAAATCGGGGATAAGAGGAAAAGCGAAAACCACAAATAACTAATACTTATGTTTGGCAATGAGTGCGCAATAGCTCCAAATCCAAAATTAACGGCAGCGGCAATCATTCCAAACGAGAGTATTATGAATAGCTGCCCAGTCGCTTCTTTCAATAGTGAGCGCGAGGCGCCTCCTATCGCAAAAGCTAAACCGGAAAATCCCAGGCATTTTGACCAGAGGTCCCATCCAGGAATTTCCCGAATTTGCCCTGTTAAAAGCGCAATGATTACAACCTGAAGCAATGTTATGAATATAGCGAGTAAAGACATGCTTATAAGAACAAGATACAGATAGGTTAATCGCCTTATGGGAGCGCTTGTGAACACCCATTCGCAAGACAAGTCATCGAATAGGGCAAACAATGGGTGTATGATGCCAACGTAGGGCGCAATTAATACAGTTAATGGTAATAAAAAAACAATACCCTCAGGACGTTTGTATACAATCCATACTGATAGTGCAGACCAAAGAAAAACTACAATTATCTGGATAATAAGAGCGGGTGTGTAGCGCAGTCGGCGTTTTATTTTTGCAACCGCAAACTGGAATGGAAGAACACCAAACGTAAAAAATTTCGATGAAGCAAATTGATGGGCGGCGCGGTTCGACAGTTCTTTTGTATGATCTAGTAACCACCATCCTATAGCCAGCGCAACTAACACAGGAAACATTATCCAAGTGAATGTCATTCCAATATTCACGAAAGAGGGTTTAAGAAACACAGATGCAAGCGCCCCGGGTAATAAGTCCACTGCTTTCGTTCCTCCCGAGAGAGAATCTCCGGTAAGTATAGGCAAACTGATCGCATAAACAACGAGCAGGGGAAAGCCTATCTCAGAAAGTAGCCTGCCGATAAAGGTTTTGCCGAATTGCGCTTGCCCTGTCCAACGAACAATATTCCAAACAAAAAACGATAATGCTGCAGAGCAAACAGTCAATGAAGAAGCTGTCAAGAATGCAATAAAACCTGAGAGTACCCCTGCCATAAAAATCGAAGAGGCGTTTATCGCAGCTAGAATCAAAGGAAATGCCGCCAAGGTTATGGCGCTTGTTATAAGAGCCAGGAATATGCTGTTGGCCCCCAGCCAGACAATCCCATAAGATACCGGGCCTGCGACCAAAATAGAATCCTTCTCTGACGGTTCTCTCGATAACGGTAACAGCAGGTAAACCGTTAAGAATGAAACTATCTGGATAATACTGAGTAAACGTTCAACGAGCGCCAAATATTTATCCGGGGGTGAGATTAATAACATCTTCAATATCAGGCCATAAACATAATCAAGCCCCACCAACAGAATCAAAATACCTAAGATTCCAAACAGGATGACAGGAGGAAAATTGGCAATGCTACGTCCTAATCGGCGCGCAAAATCTATCCCCATAAATCTATTGATGATTAATAATTTCGTTGATTTCTTCATCTACAGGTACTCCCTTTGTCATTTTGACAAAAGCGCCTTCGAGGGACGTTGTTTTCTGGTCTTGCTTAATCTGACGAGGTGAGCCATTGGCGATACAACGGCCTTGTTCAAGAATATAGACTCGATCGCAAATATCTTCTGCGAAAGAAAGATTATGGGTAGCAATCAAGAAAGCCACGCCTTTTTGTTTGAGTTTCTGAAAGATGGACTTTAAGAAAAGAATACTTTCTATGTCCAAACCCGAAAGGGGCTCATCGAAAACAATGACACTGGGCTGATGGACTAATGCGGCAATAATCTGTATTTTTTTAATCATGCCATGAGAGTAGGTCTCTGCCAGGTTATGCTGAAATGTGTCCATACCAAACGCCTTAAATAATTTCCCAATACGCTTACGAATCTCTGGGTTAGAGAATCCGTATAATGCGGCAACAAGGTTAACATATTCCCAGCCCGTTAACAGTTCAATGGCTTCTTGCGTGTCAGGGATATAACCGATCGGTTGTTTTGCCAGAACAGAATTATCGAATAAACTAATCCCTTTGATTCTTATTCCCCCAGTTGTAGGTATTCGAAGCCCGACACTTATGCTGAGTGTGGTTGTCTTGCCTGAACCGTTAGGACCAATCAAACCTACTATTTCGCCAGGATTTACATACAGCGAGAGATCGTTAACGGCTTTATATCGGCCATCATAGGTTTTCGATACATGTTCCAAAATGATACTTGCATCATTTTCTTTCTTCATCATTATATTTTGGCGAGGGCTTTTTCCAGTCGAGTCTTCAGGCATATTCCATCTCTTTCATTATTAGCGGGTTTTATAAATAAAAACATAATGGGCAGAGAATGTTTGGTTCTCTACCCATATTTATCTTTAACGACGACATTGGCTGATCTACTTAACGCAATACAGGATTACGTAGATTATCTTTCCATTTCTCCACACTTTCTTCAAGAATTCTACACCTCTATAACCGGCTGCGATACAAAGGGCAAAGGCCCCAAACAATAAAAGCGCCAAAAACATTACGACTACGGCAGCGACTTCACCCTGCGAATACAGTATGGGACTTTTTCCTGCTGACAGGATGGCCGGCGATTGATAGTTTTCCATAAGAAATCTCCTTAGTGATTTGGAAAAGGATATGGTAACAGTTGAATAGTTGAATATTGAAACAAGTGACCCACAAATTCTTTTTTCAGTACACCTCCTTCCACACATCAACTCACACATTCAATTTGCGCGAAGCAATGATATTTTTTCCTTTTTTAAAAACAAATTCACTTATAACAGCATTGACCAACCCTAAACCGATACAAACAACCGGGAAACCTAAACCGGCGCTCAACCCAACGAAATCTTCAGTTTCTACCGTTTCAAGTATAACCAAAGACCCTATTCTTAGATTTACGGTCGAATCCATATTTAATTGGAGGGCGAGCAAGAAAACCGCGACTAGACCTAAGAGCAAAGCCGATACCACAGCGCCAACCAGAAAAGCGGAGATTATCCTTAGAAATACCCGAACCTTGGCCTGAAACGTGTTCTTCATAGCATTTCCTTTTCCTCGGTAAAAGATACGTAACCAAACAATTTCCACCAGAAAAGTTATAACTAAAACCAGTATACTAGTGTGTTTTTTTTTTACAAGTACATTCATCATATATTTAGCAGATAAATATCACGTGTATTTCTTGATTGTAAAAACCTACAGGCAACGGCTGACTTTCCACGGCTTGTAGGTTTTCCTTTTGGCAGACCGAGGAGCAGTGCGGAGATTTAATATTGGCGCGGTAAATTCCCCGGATTATGCTGAGTCAAGATCAATCCTTCGCCAAAGACAAAAACACATCCTCCAGCGTCGGTTCGCCGCGCTCGATTTTTTCGACGTTCACCCCCGCGTGCGCCAGCGCTTCTTTCAGCGCTTCGGGCTGGACCTCGCGGCTGATCGTCCGCAGGTGATCGCCCGTCAGGCCGACGCGTTGGACTCCCGCCACGCGCGCCAGGGACTCGAGTCCCGTTTCGAGCGGCTGGGCGTAGACTTCCCACACGTCGCCCTGGATGATGGATTTTTTTAGGTTGGTGGGCGTGTCCATTGCCAGCAGTTTGCCGTCGCGCATGATGCCGACGCGTTCGCAGTATTCAGCCTCGTCCATGTAATGGGTGGTAACTAAAATTGTCACGCCGCCTTCGGCCAGTTCGTAGATCAGGTCCCAGAAGGCGCGGCGGGCGGACGGGTCCACGCCCGAGGTGGGTTCATCGAGGAAGAGCAGTTTCGGTTCGTGGACGAGGGCGATGCCAAGGGCAAGTCTCTGCCGCCAGCCCGCGGACAGGGATTTCGTCAGCGTAGATTCATGCCCGGTGAGGCCGACCAGCTCCACCGTCCGCGCGATGCGGGTTTTGTCCATGATACCGTAGACGCCTCCGTAAAAAGTCAAATTTTCGTTGACAGTCAGGTCATCGTACAGCGCGAACTTCTGCGACATGTAACCGGCGCGCTTGCGGACTTCCTCCGATTGGGTGAACGCGTCGAAGCCGAGGACGGTGGCCCTGCCGTCGTTAGGCTGGAGCAGGCCGAGCAACATGCGAATGGTGGTGGTTTTGCCAGAGCCGTTCGGGCCGAGGTAGCCGACGACTTCGCCCGCGCCGACTTCAAAGTTGATGTGATCCACCGCGACGAAATCGCCGAATTTGCGGGTGAGGTTTTGGACAGAGATGACAGGGTTCATGGAAAACTCTTGGTAATTGGTGAATGGTAATTGGTAATTGGTAATTGGTAATTGGAGTACCGCAAGATTCATCTTGCGCCCTGGCAACATAAATGTTGCGGTACAAGGTCAGCGTTCGGAGAGGGCGATGAAGACATCTTCGAGGGCGGGCGGGACGACGCGCAGTTCGCGGAGGATCGCGCTTGCGGAACGAATCTCTTCGGGGAGACGCGCGAGGATGGCCTGCGCGGCGCCTGCGCGCACGCGCACGTGAAGTTTATCGCCGAACGCGGCAACATCTTCAACATCCACATCTTGATGCGCGACGTGGCGCAACGTGTTGATCGGATCGCCGCGCAGTTCGAGCACGCGTCCATTGAGACGGGCGCGCAGGTTGGAGGGGGTATCCTCGGCGATGATCCTTCCTGCTTTCATAAATCCCACGCGGTGACAGCGAGAGGCTTCGTCCATGTAGGGGGTGGAGAGGAGGACGGAGACGGAGGGGGTAAGTGGAGATTGGTAATTGGTAATTGGCGCGTGTTCCGTGTTGCGTGTTTCGTGTTCCGTTTGCATTATGGATGTGGTTTCTTGTTTACCTGTGTGCGTGTTTACCTGTGTACGTGTGTACGTGTGTACGTGTGTACGTGTGTACGTGTGTAAGTGTGTACGTGTGTAAGTGTTTGCGAAACCAACTTGATCACCAACTGCCAGAAATCCTGCCTTGTCACAGGATCAACGCCAGTCGTCGGTTCGTCGAGCAGGAGCAGGCGCGGACGCGTGACGAGGGCGGAGGCGAGGCCAAGTTTCTGCTTCATGCCGCCGGAGAGTTGTCCGGCGCGGCGGTCTTTGAATTCGGCGAGACCCACGAATTCGAGGATCTCCATGCAGCGCGGCAGCCATTCCTGTTGCGAGAGTCCGCGCACTTCGGCGAAGAAGCGGATGTTCTCCAGCACGGTCAGGTCTTCGTACATCGAGAAACGCTGCGAGAGATAGCCGATCTGCGAGCGCGCTTCTTCCACCTGTTTGAGCACGTCATAGCCGCAGACTTGAATCTCGCCCGCGTCGGGTTTCAGCGCGCCGACGAGCAGGCGCATGGTGGTTGTCTTCCCCGCGCCGTCCGAGCCGACGAGTCCGTAGATTTCGCCCGCCTTGATTTGCAGGGAGACTCCATCCACGGCGTGATTGTCGCCGAAGGATTTTTTCAGGTTGGTTGCGCTTACTAAATGATCGGACATGATAATTCTCGTCAAAAGTCGAAGGTCGAAAGTCGGTTGAAAGTCAAAGGTTGAAAGTCGGAGGTCAGTTGAAGGTCGGGGGTTAGGCTTCGTAGTTAGCGGAGTCATCAGAGACACGGCGCGGGCGAGGATTGGATTCGAGGCACTTTATAAATTGGGCGATTTGGCGGGCGCAGATTTCTGCCATTGCGTAGGTCTCTTTGAATTGTGTCTCCGTGATGTATTTTTGATCCATGGCGATATACAGTTGAGCGCGCACTTCGCCAGCCGAGGCGCGCGCCATGCCCAAATAATTGATGAACTGTACGTCGGTACGACTCTCGAATCCCTCGGCAATGTTGCTCATCACGGAAACGCTCGCCCGACGGATTTGGTCGCGCAAACCAAAGTCACGGTTGAATCCTGCCTGATTGGTATGAGCACAAACCGAGTTGGTCAATTGCCGGGAAGTTTTCCAGGCTTCTATATCTTCGAACCGAGTGATTGCAGTCATGTTTTATCTCCTGTTTTTTTGAATGAAAACGATTCTTGAACTTGACCTTTGACCTTCGACTTTTAACGTTCGACCTTTGACCTTCAACCTTTGACCTTTGACCTTTGACCTTCGACATTACTTGTTGGATGCGCAATCACGAACACTTCTGTTTTTCCTAATTCTTCCAACTGCTGGCGGCTGGGACGACGCGGCAGTCCATGCGCTTTCTCCATAATGAAGCCGATCATGCGCGGGTGACGTTCGAGTCGTACTTCCATAAAGTCGGCAAACTTTGCCGGGTCGGTGACAACTTCGGCGGCGCCTTGAAATTGTTTCGCACCTACGCGGATTTCCACCTGCGGATTCGACTGGAGGTTGCGGACCCAGTCCGCTTTCAGGCCGCGCGCCGCGCCGATATAGTAATCCTCGCCGATCTTTTCGTACTGCAACGGCGTCACCCGCTTCTTTCCCGACTTTCGGCCTGTGGTGGTCAACAGGAGGATGATCCTGCCGACGAGCGGACCCAGTCCGATCGCGTACAGCACGCGATGGATCTTCTGAACGTTCTTCATCTTCGACCAATCGAAATGAACCATGCCCATGATTGCCTCTCATAGGCGCTAGAGAGCGCCAACTACGCGCTTATCACTGATTACTGATCACTGAATACTGATCACTGATCACTGATCACTGATCACTGATCACTGAACGCCACATCCGCCGGCATCCCGATCTTGAGTTGACCCTCGGGATTGTCCACACTCAACTTGATGGCGTAGACGGTGCTGGAGCGGCCTTCCACGGTTTGAACATTGCGCGGGGTAAACTCGGCCTTGTCCGCGACCTGGATCACGGTGGCGGTAAAGGTGACGCCGGGGAACGAGTCCACGCTGACGGTGGCGGTCTGGCCAATTTTGATCTGGCCGAAGCGATCTTCGGGGACGTAGACCGTGATGGTCAGGTTGCTCAACTCACCGAGGATAAAGGCAGGGGTACCGGGTTGGAGAAATTCGCCAGGTTCCACACTGCGCGTCAAAACGACACCGTCCATAGGCGAAGCAACAGTCAATTTGGCGACCTGCGTATCGAGCAGGGCTAGGTTCGCTTCGGCCTGCCTGACAGCGCTTTCGGCCTGCCCCATAACGGCTTTGGACTGTTCGAGGGCGGCGGCGGCGATCTTGACCTGTGGAGAATTTTCGCCCGTCTGCATGCGGCTCCACGTATCGAGCGCGACCTCGTAGCGTTCTCCCGCAACCGAAAGCGCGGCGCGCGCGCTAAGCACGCGCTCCGCCGCGTCGGTGGTCAGCAGGTCATCGTAGGCGCGCTGGGCTTCGGTCAATTCGGCCTCGGCGGCATCCAGCGCATCCTGGGAGACGGTCAGAATATCGCTATCGCTGCTGAGGGTTTTTGCAATTTCAATTTTGAGACGATAGGAGGAGATGTAGGGAGGCAACTTAATATCCTCCGGGTTGACATCCCCGCCGGTCGCCTGCGCATGATCGTCAACCGCCCTGGCAATCAGATAACCGATGCGCGCCTCAGACATGCGTAACTCTGCTTTCACAAAATCGGCATTCTTCAAATCCTGGACTACGCGGTCGAGATCGGCCTGGGCCTGTTGCAGGGCCTGGCTGGCGGACTGCACCTCGGCCTGCGCAGCGGTAATCTGTTCGGCACGCGTGAAGTACCACAAAGGCTGGTCAAATCGGGAGGGCGCACGGTAAGCCCAATCCGTCAGGCGGGCAGAACCCTCCTGGGCGCGGGCAGCGGCCAGCGTGGCATCGTATTGCGCCTGCGCCAACGCGTACGCGCTTTGCGCCGTCAGCAGGGCGTTGCGGGCGGAGTCCACCTGGGCGGACGCGACGGCCCGTTGCGCGGCCAGCAGGCTCGGGTCCAGGCGAAGAAGCGGATCGCCCATCCTGACGGCCCCCCCCTCGGCGGCGAGAACGTCAACCACCTTGCCAGCCAGTTCGGAGGCGACGTTGACCTGGGTCGCTTCGATGAAGCCCGAGGCGGCCAGCGCGCCGTTGTTCTTGCCCAACGTCTGGGTGATAAGAAAATATGCGCTCAAGACAACAACGAGCAGGATGACGATGATTGCGGGAAGTGGGGGGCGTTTGTGGTTCATAGTGACTCCTTCGATTCTCCCCTCTCCCTTTGCCCTTTGCAGGGTGCTTCGCGAGGAGAGGGGCCGGGGGTGAGGGTTAGTCCAATCGCTTGCGGAAACGGAGAACGGCGGCGGTCATAATCGCGACCGCGAAGAGGGTCATCAGCAGGGCGTCCATTTGAATGGTGGCGAGACCGACGCCTTTCAGCAGGAGCGAACGGATGATGACGAGGAAGTAGCGCAGGGGCATGAGGTATGAAAGCCATTGCAAAAATTTGGGCATGGCTTCGAGTGGAAAGAAGAAGCCCGAAAGGAAGATGCTCGGCAGGAGCGTCATCCACACGGTGAGCATGGCTTCCTGTTGCGTGTTGGCGATGGTGGAGGCGAACAGACCGATGCCAAGACCCGTGATGAGGAAGATGCCCGACATGAGCAGGATCAGGCCAAGGTCGCCGCGGATCGGCACGCCAAACCACCAGTGGCCGACGGCCAGCACTTCGATGGTGTTGAAGAATCCGAGAATAACGTAGGGCATGAGTTTGCCGACGATCAACTCCCACGGGCGAATGGGCGTGACGATCAGTTGCTCGATGGTGCCGCGCTCGCGCTCGCGTACGACCGAGGTGGCGGTGAGGATGGCCGCGATGGCGTAAAGGATCATGCCGATCACGCCTGGAATCATGAAGTGCGCGCTGACCATGTCGGGGTTGTACCAGACCGTGGTGTGAACGGTGACAGGTTGCTGGACGCGCATGTTCTGTCCCGTGCGCGCGAAGGTTTCGGCGAGCAGTTCGATGGCGTGCGCCTGGCTGATGAGTTGCGCGGCGGATAACGCGG
>Ga0210014_1002063_pt1 | contig 14266 bp, 16 predicted proteins | sample CryGeymeta201519_FD_183983 | JGI IMG/M metagenome (GOLD analysis project Ga0210014, IMG submission 183983) | Groundwater microbial communities from Crystal Geyser aquifers in Utah, USA - Crystal Geyser metaG 2015-19 (SPAdes) (version 2) | ecosystem: Environmental > Aquatic > Deep subsurface >...
TTCGGTTGGGATTATCCTGTTGGCCACGGGAGTGTCTCCTGCAAGTGGATTATGACTTAAACACAATCATACTCGCAGATCACTCCCGTTCCAAATATCTCTACACTCTCACAGCATGGCTAACCAGTCCCAAAAACACGGTTAAGTTTTCCCACTTGACCATTAAAAAGCCAAGCAAACGTGCTTATCCTCCCATATCAACCTTATTTTGAGCCGCTTTAAGGAATATGACCTCCACACTCCAATTCATAACGGGAATTGCTGGGAACGGAGCGTGTACGTCATCTGCCATCACGGGGTCCGTAGCGCGAACGTCACGCGCTGGCTGTCCGCGCAGGGCTGGAGGAACGTTTTCAGCGTGCGCGGCGGGATTGACGAGTACGCGCGGAAGGTTGATCAGTCGGTGGGAATGTATTAGAGAACGTAGACAGGTACATACTTAGACAGGTACCTGTCTACTTGTGTACTTTCCCGGAGGAACAATGCGTGAAATAACGATGCCAATCAGCGATGAGATCATCCGCAGTTTGAAGGTCGGTGAACCAGTGACTTTGACGGGCGTGATGGTGACCGGGCGCGACGCGGCCCACAAGTGGCTGATCGAGATCTTCATCAGGAAGACCCGTCCGCCGCAGGGCGATGATTTGAAGATCTATGAGGAGTTGAAGAAACTGCTGGACGGCGGGGTCATCTATCACTGCGGCCCGGTCGTTTCAGGGCTGGACACGAAAGACTATAAGTTTGTCGCGGCGGGACCGACCACCTCCATTCGTGAGGAGCCGTACCAGGCCGAGGTGATGAAGCACTTCAATGTCAAAGGTGTGATCGGCAAGGGCGGGATGGGACCGAAGACGCTCAAGGGTTGCCAGGATGTGCCGTTCGTTTACTTCCACGCCATTGGCGGCGCGGCCTCGTTCATTGCCCAGTCTGTGAAGAAGGTGCTGGGAGTCTATAAACTGGAATTCGGCGTTCCCGAAGCGCTGTGGGTGATCGAGGTCAAGGATTTCCCCGTGGTGGTGACGATGGACGCGCACGGCGAAAGTCAGCACGCGGTGGTGGATGGGAGTTCGAAGGAAGTGTTGGAGAGGTTGTTGAAGGAACCGTATTAGCCCTCACCCCTAGCCCCTCTCCCGATTACGGGAGAGGGGAATTGCTAGATGAATCATCCCCAACCCCGAAGGGGTGATCGGATTGTAGACCCGGGAAATTGTTCGTTCATAACCCCGAAGGGGGTGGCATGGCTCGCAGGAATCATGTCATCCCTTCGGGATTTTCTTTCCAGCGCAGCGACCCGTTACAATCATTCCATCCCTTCGGGATTAATGAAATGCAAATGTTTTTCGGTGGATGGGGGAATGTCCCAGCCTTTCAATCGCCTCGCGGTGGACGATGGTGCCATAACCCTTGTGACGCGCCAGCCCGTAGCCGGGATATTGCTCGTCCAATTCACACATCACCGCATCACGCGCGGTCTTGGCGAGGACGGAGGCGGAGGCGATGCTCAGGGATTTTTGGTCGCCTTTGACGAGGGAGGTGAGAGGGATGTCGGTGTCGGGGTTGAGGCGGAAATCTGTCAGCAGGTGATTGGGGAGGAGGGGGAGCGCGGCGAGGGCGCGTTCGGACGCGAGACGCGTCGCGGCGGAGATGCCGAGGGAGTCGATCTCGTCGGCGGAGGCCCAGCCGAGGGACCAGGCGCGGGCAATTTTGCGAAGGATCGCGGCCCAGCGGGCGCGCTGGGGGGGAGTCATCTGCTTGGAGTCGCGCACCCCGCTCAAAGCGCCGCCCTGAGCCTGTCGAAGGGTCGAGGAAAGACGCGGGACGTTTGGGAGGATGACCGCGCCCACGGTGACGGGTCCGGCCAGGGCGCCGCGTCCGGCTTCGTCCATCCCGGCGATGTTTTCCAGTCCGCTGCGCCAGAGTCTTTTTTCGAGGCGCAGGTCAGGGGATACGATCATAGTCGCCGCGCAGGGCGTTGCGGTGGATGATGAAAATATCGCGCATCATGCGCAGGGCGTCCTGCGCGGCGCTCAGTTTGGTTTCGGGGTTGAATTGCCATCGGATGGGGATTTCGCGGATGGTGAGGCCGAGGCGGCGGGCGAGGTAGAGGATTTCGATGTCGAACGACCAGCCGGGCAGGGTTTGCAGGCGGAAGACTTGTTCGGCGGCCGCGGCGGTGAAGCATTTGAATCCGCATTGGGTGTCGTTCAGGCCGGGCAGGATCAGGGTGCGGATGGCGAGGTTGATGGCGCGCCCGCCGAGGTGGCGGTAGATCGGCTCGTCGTCGCGCCGCGCGCCGCGGGCTTCGCGCGAGGCGATGGCGATGTCTGCGTTTGTGAGAGTAGGCGGGAGGAAATGGTTGAGTTGGTCAATGGACATGGACAGGTCGGCGTCGCACATGAAGCGGTATTGGCCTTTGGCATCCAACATGCCGCGGCGGACGGCGAGACCTTTGCCGCGCTGGCTCTCGCGCAGGACGCGCAGGCTGGGATGCCGGCGCGCATAATTTTCGGCGATTTCGAGGGTGCGATCCCCGCTCCCGTTTTCCACCACCAGCATTTCGGATGAGTAGGCCTGCTGTTCAAGAAAAGCAAGCGCCTGTTCCAACGTCTGGGACAGGCGCGTCTCTTCGTTGTAGGCGGGGATGATGATGGAAACGAAAGGGGCGGTCAAGGTTATCGGTTGAAATAGAACAGCGCGGCGAAACCGGCCAGGACGCAGAGTTCGAACAGTCCCACGAAAGCCAGCAGGAGAATTTGCGGAACAGTCATGCCGAGAATACGTTTTTTGGCGGGCGCGGCGGATGCGCGGCCCCCGCCCGGCGCGGGATTGTTGACCAGCACGGTGGGGGACGGTTCATCCTGGAGCGCGAAGTCAACGTCCGATCGGCCGGTCTCGATCAGCGCGTCGCTTTGCGGCGAATTCAGAATGGATTGCATGCGCGAGCGTTCCGCGGCGGGGGAGGGCGGCAAATCTTTCATGGCGAAGGCATCCTTCTGGTGATTGGACGTTGGTTGCGCCGGACGCGCCGAAGGCGGGTTTTGGATGCGTTCCACGAATTCGCTCACTTGCTGTGCGTTGTAAATGGGACGCCCATTCAGCACACTGGAAGCAAAAATGTCAATCGCATCGCTCAACACGATCCGCACGGCCGGGCGCACCGACTCGATGTGCAGGCCCGGGTTTGCGGCCAAAAGGACAGGTTCCACCGGCGCGGGGAGTTTGTTCCCCTGCCGCTCAAAATAAACCTGTAATGCCTTTGCCAGCCGCATCGTGCGGGTGATGATGTTGACGCTGATGGGCTGGAAGCGCCCACTGGAGATTGTGCCTAATTCCTCGCCGCGCGCCCGGTAAAGTCCCTTGAGCGATGTGACTTCCAGCACGTAGATTCCAGAGGGGCCAATCAGGATCAACGGCGTTACAATTTCACTGGCGCCCAATTGCTGGTTGCGGAACAGGGTGTAGCCCTTTTCGATTGCCCGGTTCAATTGCGGGATCACTTTATTCTGGGTGTCCAAAGTGGCAGGCCAGGTAAAGCCATAATCCACCATGCCGCGGATGCGGTTGACCAGGCTGAGTTTTCCGTTCGCATCCAGAAGGGGGGTTTGGTCTATGATTTTCATTTTTAACTATGTAGTGACGACTTTGGTCGTTAGTCGTCAGATTACCGGCACGCCTTCAAGTTCATCGCCGGCCGCTTCGGCGCGGGTGGCGACGAATTCGCGCCCGTCGCGCTTCACCAGGCTCACGTCGCGCCCGCTTTCGAACGTGCTGGCCAGCAATGGCCTGCGTTGCCCGGTCACGAAACGCTTGTGCGCCTTCAACCGCTCCAGCAATGTTTTACGGTCGAGCAGGACGCGGTCCGAAAAAGTGGCCCCGCGCCGTTCGTAGGCGCGCACAAAATCAATCTGTCCGTTGCGGGCATAATGCGCCGCCTCGATCACGCCGTCGAATTTTTTGTCTGTCATGGGTGGGCCTCCGCCTGTATTTTAGCATAAAAGCCGCCCTCGGACTTCAACGCGAATGTCACGGTGTGGGCGGCAGTTTCTTGGAAAACGTCTTGCCGGTGGTGATTTGCGAAATGTTTTCACTCTCAATTCCTAAAATCTTGACGCCCACCCAATGTCACGAATAAGCGAAACTTGGCGTTGCAAAACCGCATGATATGCGGGAGCTGTCGGTAACTGGCAGTCCTACCGCAATAATTTTTTAAATCCATTCGCGTCACACCTGTACTTTAGGAATGCGAGAGAAATAACTTACCCTATTCCAATAGTCCAATTTTGGGTATCCTTACCTCACTTTGTTTGAGGACGATGTCAAAATGGTACAAGCCTATTCCGAATCTGTTGAGCAAGCGATGAAATGCCTTTACACACAACTCTCCGAAAAAGACCGTCGCCTGTATGCTGCGGTGGAGACCAAGAAACTGCCTCACGGCGGACAGCAATATCTTGCGAGCCTGTTTGACTGCTCACCCAAAACGATTCGACGAGGTCAGGATGAGTTAGCCGCCCCTGAACGCCTGCCCAAAATAGGACGAATTAGGCATCTTGGTGGAGGTCGCAACCACCTTTTGGATAAGCACCCTGACTTGGATGCGCAATTCAAGCAGGTGTTGCAAGACCACACCGCAGGGGATCCGATGAATGCAGACATCCGATGGACAAATCTGACGCAGACGCGGATTTCTGAACACCTATCAGAGTTGCACGGCTCGCCGGTGGGCGTCCACATTGCAAAGCAACTGCTCAAGAAAAATAAGTACGTCCGACGCAAGGCGCGCAAGTCTCGGCGCATCGGCGACAACGTCCATCGCGATGCGCAGTTTCAAAATATTCGCAGGTTGAAAGACCACCACATTGCTTCCGGCTATCCAATCCTCAGTATTGACTCCAAAAAGAAGGAACTGATAGGTACGCTCTGCCGCGAAGGTCAACTCTACACCCAGGAAGTGATCAAAGTCTTTGACCACGACTTCCCTTATCTGGCTACTGGGGTTATCATTCTGTACACGATCTACGATCTGCGCAAGAACAAAGCCTATGTCTATCTCGGTACCAGCAAAGATACCGCAGAGTTTGTCTGCGATTGTCTGGCACATTGGTGGACGCACTATGGCCGTTTCGACTACCCTAATGCGCCTTGTATTCTGATTCTGGTTGACGGCGGCGGCAGCAACTCCTCGCGCCATTATATTTTCAAATCCGAACTCCAGCATTTGGTTGATCAATTGGGCGTGGAGATACGGATGTCACATTACCCACCCTATTGTTCCAAGTGGAACCCGGTCGAACATCGTGTTTTTCCGCATCTCACCCGCGCCATGCGGGGCGTCATCCTGACCAGCTATGAACTGACCAAGACCTTGCTGGAGCGGGCTACCACAAGCGCCGGTCTGCAAGTTCTGGTACACATCATCGACAAAGTGTACGAGACCGGACGCAAGATAGCGGATGATTTCAAGGAAACGATGCGAATTGTCTTTGATCAACATCTGGGGCAATGGAACTATCGAGTAGTGCCTTTGTCTCCAGGAAAAGGGTAAGTTATTTTTGAGCCATTACTAAACCTACTAAAAGTAGACTTATGGGTAATAGACAGCAGATCATCTACCTGCCACTGTCGAAATAATGATGGCTCGCGGCTGGATGTGGCTGACGAATGACTGGGTCAATTTTGGGTGCGGGGCGGTGGGGGCATTAGTTGCGCTTTGGTTGGGGATGCTATAATACGCTTGTCTACGTAAAGGAGAAACCATGACATATAAAGACATTGTCACAATTGAACCAGGCAAACGAGGCGGCAAGCCTTGTATTCGCGGCCTGCGTATCACCGTCTATGACATTTTGGAATATCTTGCCTCGGGAATGAGCCAGCAGGAAATTCTGGGTGATTTCCCATACCTGACGAAAGAAGACATTCTCGCAAGTCTGAGTTACGCCGCTGAACGCGAACATTCCATGCTGGCAATCCAGGCATGAAACCCCTCCTGTTCGACGAGAATCTATCCCCGCGCCTGCCAGAGCAGTTGGTCAATATTTTCCCAAACGCTCTGCACGTATCCACTGTTGGACTGGACAAAGCGCTGGACAGGGCGGTTTGGGATTACGCGCGTCAAAACGATCTCATCATCGTAACCAAAGACGCGGATTTCAGCGAGATGAGCCTGCTTTTCAGTTTCCCGCCCAAAGTGATCTGGATACGGCGTGGAAATTGCTCCACACGCGATATTGAGTTTTTGCTCCGCGCCAACGCCGAGGCGATTGCGACATTGAGCGACGATCCCAACACGGGCATTCTCACCTTATTCTAGAAAATGCGCGGCCGGAAGTGGCTGACGAATGACTGGGTCAATTTGAGGTGCGGGGCGATGGGGGCGATCATCGCTTTGCTTGGAGTGCTATAATTACCGATAGAAAGACAGGTGTCACATGGCGACTATAGAGCTGACTGAAGTTATTCCCCTGAGTACTGACAACGATGGCGTGATCCGCGTCGGTAATACACGCGTCACGCTCGATACCATCGTAGCCGCGTTCAAAGAAGGCGCAACCGCCGAAGAAATCGCATATCAGTATCCGACCGTGTCGCTGGCGGACATATACTCGGTCATTAGTTATTACTTACATCAGAAAGGGAACGTGGACGCGTATCTCAAACGCCGCGAAAAATTTGCCGAAGAAGTCCGCAGGCAGAATGAAGCAAGATTCGACGCGACAGGAATACGCGAACGTTTATTGGCAAGGCGAAAAAGCGGGGTACAGTAACATGCTCCTTTTGGCCGCCGATGAAAATTTCAACAGCGCCATCCTTCGGGGCTTATTGCGCGGCAAGCCCAATCTCGATCTCGTGCGCGTTCAAGATGTTGGGCTTACCGCCACAGACGATCCGATCATCCTGAACTGGGCGGCAAAGGAAAATCGTGTCCTCCTTACCCATGACACGGCAACCATGACAAAATATGCTTACGAACGGATCAACGCTGGAAAGTATATGCCTGGCATTGTCGAGGTTAGCCGCAAAGTTCCGTTGGGAATTGCCATTGACGATATTCTCCTTGTTGCCGAAACTTGCCAACTCGGTGAATTGGAAGGCCAGATCGTTTATTTGCCTCTGTCAAAGTAATGGCAGAGCAAGGGCAGTGCGGGGCTGACGAATGACTGGGTCAATTTTGCGTGCGGGGCGATGGGGGCGGTCATCTCGTTAGTTGGCGTGCTATAATTTTTGTTGGAATTATCTTTCACCGTGAAACGTCCAAAAAAGATATTATACGGCTACCGTCTATAAGGTGTTAGCCCGCCCGCTCTTACAGGGGCAATCAAAGGAGAATAAATCTATGTTGCGTTCATTGACGGGATTTGACTGGAAAAAATCAAAGGCGCATTGGTTATTATTGAGCAAGTTCATTCATCCGCAGAATCAAGATGATTTTGCCAAGTCCGACATTTGGAAAGATGTTCTCGGCGAACATCCTACCCAATCTATTAAGAGATTTTTAGAAGAAGGTTTAGTCACGTCTGCTGACCTAAAAAATACACTTGCTTACAAATACAAAGTTGCTGAACTAAAAGATATGTTAAAGCAACGTGATTTACCTGTTTCAGGGCGCAAAGACGACATGATACAACGTCTTGTAACAACAGACCCAATTGGCATAAAAAAATCAATCGCGGGGCTTGCGCTTCTCGAATGCACTCAACACGGAAAAGAACTTGCAGAGAAATATTTATTGAATGAAAAAGAAAAACGCAACTGTGTTGAACAGCAGGTTTTGGAATACATCAGAAAGCGAATGTTTAGAGAAGCAAGTGTAGCCGTAGCCGCATATGAAGCCGAGCAGGTATTTCCTCGCGGAATGGGAATCGACTGGAAACGCCATAGTCCGAATCGCGATATAGAAATGATGAATACTATTTTCAGCAGTAAACCCAAAATCTTATCCAAATTAAGGGATGACAAGTTAGATAATTTGCGACAAGGGGCAGCCATGATGGCATTATGGGGAAAGAATTCAGCCCAAGAATGGTTGCCATCAGATTTTGAGACAGAGTCATCTTTTGATATTAACACAGCCGCAAGAATGTTTTTATTCTACGCAACTCATAAAACATCATTAGAGCAATATCGCAATAGTGGGGTTGTGAAATATGTGGAAATCTTGGCGGCACAAGATTCATGTGATGAGTGTAAAATGTTGACCAAGAAAAAATATAAATTAAACGAAGTCCCCGAATTGCCACATGAACATTGTACTAATGGAAAGGGTTGTAGATGTACAGAAATACCAGTGGTTATATAAGATATGCAGTCAGCACCATCAATTTTGGACTACATTACACTTGGTATTGCTGTATGGGGAGCACTGCTCTCTACAATCCTTGCTATAAGAAACTTTCAAAAGGATAAACGTAAAATCAGTGTGACTTGTCGCCTGATAGAACAGTCTCTCTCGCAGGATGGAATTCCTTACAACATGATTGTAGGCATAAAAGCCGTCAATACTGGGCATAGAGATGTTAGATTGGAATATGCTGGTTTGATTACCAAAAGCAAAAAATATTTTGTTGCAAATACCCAAAGGCTACCCGTCACTTTAGGAGATGGGGACTCCGTAACAATTGGCATAAAACTTGATGAAGCAGAAACCCAGTTAAGAAACATTTCGTCATCTGCAATATATGTTTTGGCTTTCGTAAAGGATACTGAAGGAGTTTTCTATAAGACTTCACGCCTTCCAGATGTCATGATAAACAGAAAGATGGCAAAAAAATCTTGGAAACTCAAAAAATAAGTCGTACAATCATTGTTGAAACAGCAGGTCTTGTGTACATCTCGGCATGCTTCGCAGTCCTACTCTCAAGCAGAGTTCTATGCCCGCCATCGCTACCCATACAGGGTGCTTCCCCTTCGGAGACGATGTCGCGAACGTAAACCGTTGAGCAAAATAAGTAAACCATCAAACAAAAACACGACGCTGATGATTGAACCTCATCGGCGTCTTTTCATTTCACCTCTTCCACACCTTAAACTCCTTCAAACTCGAACCTCCCCAAAAACTCACGCACGATGGAATTGGCGGGGATCGTCCCCAAAGCCAGATTCTTGACTACAATATCAACAATCGTATCATTCAAGTAGCGACAAGTTTTGAAAGCCATCGAACGACTGGAGACGCAAAACCATGCCCAAGAATGACCGCTATACTTATCGTGTAACCTGGTCGGACGAGGACAACGGGTACGTTGGCCTGTGCGCCGAGTTTCCGAGTTTAAGTTGGCTGGCGGCGTTGCCAGAGGACGCGTTGTGCGGAATCCGTAAGGTGGTTGCGGAGGTTGTCGCCGACTTGAAAACTAAAGGGGAAGAAATTCCTGAACCAATTGCTGTCAGTAAAGATAACGGAAAGTTCCAAAGCATTCTCAAGATCGCCGAACAGCAAATACGCGAGGGCAAGGGTATGAAACACGAGGATTTCTGGCGGGACATTGAAGCGGAAAAAGAATAGCGCGGCAGATTCGCGTTGCCCAATCTGATCACTGATTACTGATTACTGATTACTTTCTCTCACCTCTTCCACACCTTAAACTCCTTCAAACTCGAACCACCCAAAAACTCGCGGACGATGGAGTTGGCGGGGATCAGGCTCGCGTCGATAGGCAGGAACCATTCGAGGAAGGCCAGCAGTCGTTTGGCCTCGATGAATTCGGGTACACCGTAGGGGACTTGTCTCAGCAGGGGTTCGGCCAGCGGCTTGAGCGCAGATAGTTCATACACCAGCGCGGAGTTGAACATCACGTCACAGTTTTCCTGGTAGGGGAAGATGTAACGCTTCTCGCCGCGGCGCACCGCCTCCCAGCGCGAGATCGTCTGCGCGGCGGAGTAGCCGCGCTCGCGCGCGTCGCGCACGATGCGGCGGATCAGGCGCGTGTCGGTGGTGGAGACGCGGTTGTGGCGATCCAAGTTGACCTGCGTCAGGGCGGAGACGTAGGTTCGAAACGCGCGGCCCGCCAGGGGTCCGGGAATGAGGCGAGGGTTGAGGCCGTGGATTCCCTCGAGGATGAGGATCTGTCCCTTGTGGAGTCGGACAACGTCCCCCGCTTCGCTCAATCCTGACTTGAAGTTGTAGCGCGGCAAATGGACCGTCTTCCCGCTGACGAGCTGGTCGAGGTGCCCGGCGAGCAGGGGCAGGTCGAGGGCTTCGATGGCCTCGTAATCGGGCGCGCCGTCCCTGCCAAGCGGGGTCTTTTCGCGGGCGACGAAATAGTTGTCGAGTTCGAGCGGATAGGGCGAGAGGCCGTGCGCCAGCAGTTGGACGCTGAGGCGGCGCGAGAAAGTGGTCTTGCCCGAGGAGGACGGCCCGGCGATGAGCACGATCTCCGCGCCGCGCTCGGCGATCTGGCGCGCAATCCGCGAAACGAGGCCTTCGTGCAGGGCTTCGGAGACGAGCACGATCTCCTCGGCGCGGCCGCCTTCGATGGCGTCGTCGAGCGCGCCGACATTGTCAATGCCGAGGCGCGTCAGCCAGTCACCGTATTGGCGGAAGGCGGCGAGAAGTTTTGGGTAATCGCCCATCGGCTCGAGGGAGGTGGGCGCGTGGCGGCGCGGGAAGTGAAGCGTGAAACCGCCGCTGACGAGGGCCAACTCGAACCAACGCAGGTAGCCCGTGGACGGAACCATGTAGCCGTGCAGGTAGTCCATGCGGTCTTTGAGGCTGTAAAGCGTGAGGTAGGGTTTCTGGCGATGCGCCAGCAGGCGCACCTTGTCGTTGAATTCCAGTTTTTTGAAATAGTCCATCGCTTCTTGGAGCGGGACTTCCCTGCGCCCGAAGGGCAGGTCTTCCTGGATGAGTCCGCGCATGTGGAGGACGAGCGCGTCGAGTTCGGACTGGGACAGTTGGCCGCGTCCCGCCACCTGGCAGAAATATCCGCCCGATGAGATGGAATGATCAATCGTCAATTTGCCTTTGGGGAAGAGGTCGGCGAAGGCCATTTCCAAAAGGAAAACCAGCGAACGGCGGTAGATGCGCGCCCCGTCAGCGGTGTCCATGGTGACGGGCTGGACAAGCGACTCAAGATTGATCGGGTAGGTGAGTTCATGTAATTCGCTATTGATAACCGCAGCCACAATCGGCGCAGAAAAAGTGTTGGAAATTGGTTTTAGAAAATCTCCCACACTCGTGCCGCGAGGAGATGTCAACAGTCGTCCATCCGAAAGATAAACGACCACATTGGGAGAGGGAGTAATCGCGATTTCTTTGCCCAGGTTACGAGCGCGGAGTTTAAGGGCATAGACCAGTTTTTCATATCCCTTCGATTCAAACAAATCCACCCATTGCAGTCGAACCAGGCGTTCAGGCACAGAACAATCATCCAGGCGCGCAGGGATCAGGAAGATCGCTCCTTCGGGTTTTTCGTCTGCCGCATCCAGCGCAAAACGAATTTCTTTCTGTATATAACCTTCTTTCGTGATCGAATTTTCAGACAAGAAAACCACAACTGCATCCGAATCGCGAACCGCTTTGCGGATTTCCATGTCCCAATCCTGGCCCGGAACAAGTTTCATTTCATCAAGCCAGGAGTCAAATCCTTCGGATATCAACCGTTGATGAAACTCGCGCACTTTTGGTTTATCCGCCGAAGAGTGACACAAAAAAACTTTGAGTCTGTGATTTTCTACGGCCATATCACTTTTCCATTTTCGCAAGTAGTTTCCCTGGCTTCCCCGAAAACTCTTCCAGCGGGATTTCTTTGTTGGTCAACGCCAGCAATGTTTCGGTCAGCGCCTTGTTGACAGGCGTCGCGACTCCCGCCCTCTCCCCCGCGCGGACCTGTGAGGGCGCGTCCATCGGGGAGGTGGAGTTGGACGGTGGGAGAGGATGGGGCGAGTTGAAATGGAGAGGACATGGCGATATGTGTTCCGTGTTGCGTGTTGCGTAGGATGGATTTTTTGCGAGGCCTTTTGTGAGAGACACGAGGCTCATTATACAGCCAGAATAAACCCGATGTCGCCACTTGGCTCATGTGTAGAATCTGTGCGGCAAAGTGACAGTCACTTCGGAAGTGACTGTCACTTTGCACACTCTTTACAGATGAACCGCCACTTATCGTGTAAAATAGCAACATGGCAACCATTCGTATCGAATCCCAGGTCACACCCGATGCCCTGCTCCAGGCGGTGGGACAATTGAGCGCCGCCGATCTGGAGCGGGTGGTCGCGCAAGTATTACGCCTGCAAGCGCAACACAAAGCCGCCAGCCTGTCCAGCCGCGAGACGGAGTTGCTGTTGAAAATCAACCAGGGGGTTCCCGCAGTAGCGAACGCGCGCTATCAGTCTTTGCAGTCAAAACGGCAGGCCGAACAATTGACCGCGGAGGAACGCCGCGAACTTTCACGTTTGATCAACCAGAGGGAAAAATTACAGGCGCAACGGTTGGAGTCCCTGGCTGAACTGGCGCGCTTGCGAAATATGACTTTGCGCGGCGTAATGAAACAATTGGGAATTCAATCCCCTGGCTATGCCTGAGAAACGTGTTTCCGCCCGCGCTCGCCAGATCGTCACGAAACGCGCGCGAGAATGTTGCGAGTATTGTCGCAGTCAATTACATTTCTCCGCCGATCCTTACGTGATCGAACATATCATCCCCAGAAGTCGCGGCGGCACAGATCAATTGAACAACCTGGCTTTCGCCTGTCAGGGTTGCAACGGACTCAAGTACAACAAAGTTACTGCCGAAGACCCATCCACAGGGGAAACAGTTCCGCTATTCAATCCCCGCCAGTCTCAATGGAATGAGCATTTTGCCTGGAGCGATGATTTTACGCTGATCATCGGCTTGACTCCCATCGGCAGGGCAACGGTGGAAGCATTGCAATTGAATCGAGAAGGGGTTATTAATTTCCGCAAAGTCTTGTTCGCGGTAGGCGAACATCCACCGCGTATCTAAGAACTCGTGTAAAAATAAGTTCCGTGTTTTGTCAGCAGTTGCACTGCTGACCGGCTCGCACACTTGCCCTGGCGGGCAGTGCCAGGGGTTCAACTGCTCGCGAACTTTGAAAACGGGAAGTTATTCTTACACAGATCCTAAACAAGGCGTGGAAAGCCAAAAAGGCAGCAAATTGGGTTATTTTCTCTGAAAAGAACGCTCGGCCTGCGCCAAATGATCGAGCAATTCTTCCTTCATGCGCGCGGCAGTGGCCGTGTCCTGCCGAAGGTACAGGTCACGTTTTTCCTGGGCATCGGTCTGCAAATCGTAGAGTTCGAAGGCTTCGGGATATTTTTCGTAGCCCTTGTAGTAAATCAATTTTTGCGCGCCTTTGACCATCGAAATGCTGGCCCGCGAAAACGGCAGGAAGGATGAAACCTCCTTGGCTTCCACCGAAAAGACCGGGCGCGCGGAGTCTTCCGTGCCGCCCAGGCCGGGCAGGAGGCGGCCTTCCACTCCGGCGGGGATGTCCCGGCCTGCGAGGGAGAGCAGGGTCGGCAGGATGTCCGCGTTGCTGGTGGGCGCGTGGATGTCCGTCCGCGTGGACTGTCCCGGCGCAAAGATGAGCAGGGGTACTCGAACGATGGGATCATACAACAAAGGTGTGGCATGGCCGAAGACGCCGCGTTCGAACATCTCGCCGTGATCGGAGGTGACGATAAAGTAACTATCCTCCAACACGCCCGCCTGTTCCAGCGCGTCGAAGAGCCTGCCCATCTCGGCGTCCACGTTGGCGACGTACTCATCGTAATCCTTGCGATTCTCCAGCAACGTGCGGCGATTGACGCGTTCACCCAGCGGGTGTATTTGCTTGGTGGGAAATTCGACATCCGCCAGCGAATCAACAAACTCCTTTGTGGGACGATAGGGTGAATGCGGCGCCATGAGATGGAAATACGCAAAAAAGGGACGATGTTCACTGCGCAGATCCAGGATCGTTTGGCGGACGCCGTCGTAGACCGTGCGATTCTCAAAAAAGTAGTAGCCGTTGCTCGGCAGTCCGTACGGATGTCCCTCGTCCGCCGTCCCGAGGTCTTTGCGGCTGAGTCCGTAGAAGAGGCCGAGATAGCCCATCGAAGCCGAACCGGATAGCGGGTTCACGGTGTGATGCGTCGAGAGCAGGAAATCGTCCAACGCGTAATAAGCGCCGAGTTGGTCCTTCAAAAAAGCGTGGCTGACGAGCGGCTTTTCCTGCCCGTAAATAAAGGTCGGCGAGGGAATGCGCAGATCCACGTCCGCGCCGAATTGGCGCAGGAACAGGTCGGCCCACAGGTTTTGGGAAAATCC
>Ga0210014_1002071_pt1 | contig 14228 bp, 10 predicted proteins | sample CryGeymeta201519_FD_183983 | JGI IMG/M metagenome (GOLD analysis project Ga0210014, IMG submission 183983) | Groundwater microbial communities from Crystal Geyser aquifers in Utah, USA - Crystal Geyser metaG 2015-19 (SPAdes) (version 2) | ecosystem: Environmental > Aquatic > Deep subsurface >...
AACGCGAATTGAGAAACAAAAAAAGAAATTATTAGCGTCTATTCGCGTGCATTCGCGGTTGATAACAGGAAAGATGTTGAGCGACCCTGATTTTAAACCTTTAAAAGTCAAGCTGGTTTGAGAGGGACCGCTAATGAACGCTAATGAACGCGAATCAGAAAAACAAAAATGAAATTATTAGCGTCTATTCGCGTTCATTCGCGGTTGATAGAAGGAGAGGTGAATAATGACGAAGGAAATTGCGAAGACAACCGGCGGTTATACCTCGCCTTTCGAGAGGATCAAGCGCACGAACGAGGCGAATAACGAGTATTGGGAGAGCCGCGACCTATCGGAGGTTCTGGAATACACGCAATACCGGAACTTCGAGGCTGTAATCTACAAGGCCAAACTGGCGTGTTTCAACAGCGGACATCGTATTGAGGATCATTTTGCTGACGTCAGCAAAATGATCGAAATCGGGAAAGGCGGCAGGCGCGAGGTCGCTGTCACATTGTTGTCTCGATACGCCTGCTACCTGACTATTCAGAACGCCGATCCCAACAAGGAGATCGTGGCGCAGGGGCAAACCTACTTTGCGATCCAAACGCGTCGTCAGGAATTGACGGACGAACGCCTCGATGAAGATCGGCGGATTTTGTTGCGTGAAGAGATACGCCGCCATAACGTTCAGTTGGCCGATGCAGCCAAGGGTGCAGGCGTCATCAAACCAATAGACTACGCCATCTTTCAGAATCACGGGTATATGGGGCTTTATGGCGGGTTGAAACAGGAAGACATTCACCGCAGGAAGGGCTTGAAAAAGAGCCGGAAGATTTTGGATCACATGGGCAGCACGGAGCTGGCGGCGAACCTTTTCCGCGCGACACAGGCGGAGGAAAAATTGCGCCGGGACGAGGTGAAGGGGAAAGACGCTGCGAACCGGACGCATCGTGAAGTAGGCGCGAAGGTGCGGCAAACCATCCGGGAATTGGGGGGTACGATGCCCGAAGAATTGCCGGTGGCGGAAAGCATCAAGAAGATCGAGAACAAACAGCGCAAGCAACTCGGTAAGGCTAAGACGCCTGCAAAAAGGGGAACCGCTAATGGACGCGAATGAACGCGAATCAAGAAGCCAAAAAGAAATTATTAGCGTCTATTCGCGTTCATTCGCGGTTGATAGCAAGAGAGGTTACTAATGGCGCTCCATCCTAACTTCCCCGAATCGCCCTATACCATCCTCGACCCGGCCATCCGCTGGTTTCCGGCGGATGAAACCCTACGGGAGTCCAGTTCTGAAAAGCTGATGCCGCCCTTAGTGCCGCAACTGCGCCGCAAGGTGAAGGAGTGGCGGGACAGCGGCTACGTGGGGGCGACGAACACGAGCAAGAGCCTGCTCAACTACTGGTTCAACACCCCGCACCTGCTGCCCCAGGCTTATCTTCCCTCGCCCTTTGGGAGAGGGGCCGGGGGTGAGGGGCTGGCCGAGTTCCAGTATTACTTTGCCCAGCGCGAGGCGCTGGAAACCATCATCTACCTGTACGACGTGGTGGGGGTAAAGGACAAGTTCGACCTGATGCGCTTTGACGGTTCCGGCGTGGTCTCGGCCGGCATGTTTGACGAGACCTGGCGGCGCTTCGTGGTGAAAATGGCGACCGGCACGGGCAAGACCAAGGTGCTGAGTCTGGTTTTGGCCTGGAGCTTTTACCATAAGCTGTACGAGCCGGAGTCGAGCCTGGCACGTAACTTTCTAGTGATTGCCCCCAACATCATCGTGCTGGACCGCATCTATAAGGATTTTCAGGGCCTGCGCATCTTTTTGAAAGACGACCCGGTCTTGCCCGACAACGGCGTGGACGGACGCAACTGGCGCGACGATTTTCAACTGACCCTGCACGTGCAGGACGAGGTGCGCATTACCCGGCCCACGGGCAATATCTTCCTGACCAATATCCACCGAGTCTATGCCGGAGACGACATTCCCGCATCGCCTGATGACGAAGACACGATGGATTATTTTCTCGGCAGGCGACCCAGCGGCGCGACCACCGACTCCAAGGTGGACTTGGGCATGATTGTGCGGGACATTGATGAGCTTGTGGTGCTCAACGACGAGGCGCACCATATTCACGACCCACGCATGGCCTGGTTCAAATCTATCGAGGACATCCACAACCGGCTGAAGCAAAAAGGGTCCACGCTCTCTCTGCAAGTGGACGTGACCGCTACGCCCAAGCACAACAACGGCGCGATTTTCGTGCAGACCATCGCCGATTACCCGCTGGTGGAGGCCATCAAACAAAATGTGGTCAAGCATCCTGTCCTGCCCGACGCCCCCAGCCGCGCCAAACTGGTGGAGCGCCAGAGCGCCAAGTACACCGAGAAATACACCGACTACATTCACCTGGGCGTGATCGAATGGCGCAAGGCGTATGCCGAACATCAAAAGATGGGCAAGAAAGCCATCCTGTTCGTGATGACCGACGACACCCGCAACTGCGACGACGTGGCCGAATACCTCGAAGGTCACTACCCCGATCTGAAAGACGCCGTGCTGGTTATTCACACCAAGAGCAACGGCGATATTTCTGAATCAACGTCAGGCAAGAGCAAAGAAGAGTTGGATAAGCTGCGCGAGCAAGCCAACGCGATTGACAGCCTGGACAGCCCCCACAAGGCCATCATCTCGGTGATGGTGCTCAAAGAGGGCTGGGACGTGCGCAACGTCACCACTATTGTCGGCCTGCGCGCCTATTCCGCCCAGAGTAACATCTTGCCGGAACAAACCCTGGGGCGCGGCTTGCGCAAGATGTACCCCGGCGGCTTGGAAGAATATGTAAGCGTGGTCGGCACGAATGCCTTTATGGATTTTGTGGAATCCATCCAGGCGGAAGGCGTGGTGCTGGAGCGCAAGCCGATGGGCGAAGGCACGCAAGCTAAAACGCCGCTGGTGGTGGAAGTTGACAAGGAGAACGAGAAGAAAGACATCGACGCGCTGGATATTGAAATCCCGGTGCTGACCCCCCGCGTTTACCGGGAATACAAGAACCTTGGCGCGCTGGATGTGGGCGCGCTGGGGCATCAACGCGTGGCCTATCTACAGTTTAGCGAAGAAGAACAGCGGGAGATCGTCTTCAAAGACATCACTACCGGCGAGGTAACGCATACCACCATCCTCGACACGGCGGGCATTGCCGATTACCGCAGCGTGATCGGCTACTTCGCGCAGACCATGATGAAGGACTTGCGGCTGGTCAGCGGCTACGACGTGCTGTACGGCAAGGTCAAGGCGTTTATTCAGGACCAGTTGTTTGACCGTCCGGTAGACCTGGAAAGCCCCAACACGCTGCGTAACCTGTCGGAACCGGCGGCCTCCAAAACCCTGCTCGAAACCTTCAAGAAGGCGATCAATGCGTTGACCGTGCAGGATAAGGGCGACGCGGAAATCCGCGACACCATCAAGCTGCGGCAAACGCGCCCCTTTGTGGCCAAGGATCAGGGCTACCTCATCCCGAAAAAGAGTGTCTTTAACCGCATCATCGGGGACAGCCGGTTTGAACTGCTGTTCGCCCGCTTCCTGGAAGACTGCGCCGACGACGATGTGATTTCTTATGCCAAAAACTACCTGGCGGTGCATTTCAAGTTGGATTACGTGAACGCGGACGGCGACATTTCCAACTACTATCCGGATTTTATGGTCAAGCTGTCCGATAAGCGGCTTGTCATTGTCGAAACGAAGGGGCAGGAAGACCTGGATGTGCCGCTGAAGATGGCACGGCTGCGGCAATGGTGCGAGGACATCAACCGGGTGCAGTCGAATGTGACCTATGACTTTGTTTACGTGGACGAAGAGAGCTTTGAGAAATACAAACCCACCTCTTTCCGGCAATTGGTTGCCGGCTTCAGGGAATACAAAGAGAAAATATAACCAAACGGTTTATCTGACCCCCAACGAGTTGGGACGCCCAACAGTTTTGAAAAATACCTTTGAAGATATGAGGAAAGAACTTGAGCTATAAGATAGTCATCGCCGAGAATCCTATAGACTCCCCATTAAAAAAGGGATGCGGTAAGAACCGCATCCCTTTTTTATTCATTAAAACCAGGATTCGTTATTCGCCCGTGGCCGCCTTATGCAGCTTGATCTCGACCTTATCAGTCAGGCCGGCATAGTACTCTCGGAGGATTTTAAGAACCTCGGGCCGGCTGAAATGATCCGGGACCTCTTCACCTTCGGAAAGCATCTTCCGGAGCTTGGTGCCGGAAAGGAGCATGCGGTCTTCCTTGCCGTGGCAGCAGGTTCTCATGGAGGCCATGCCGTCGCACTTCTTGCAGTAGAAGGTCCAGTCGATTTTCAAGGGTTTGGTCTCCAGCGCATCCTTGGGGATCTCGTCAAAGATATGATGGGCATCGAAGGGGCCGTAGTAGTCGCCCACGCCGGCATGGTCACGTCCGACGATCAGGTGGCTGCATCCGTAATTCTGACGGAACAGGGCATGGAGAAGCGCCTCACGCGGCCCTGCATACCGCATATCCAGCGGATACCCGGCCTGGATGACCGTGTCCTTGACAAAATATTTTTCAATCAAGGTTCCGATGGCCTTGCTCCGGACATCGGCGGGAATATCACCGGCTTTCAGTTTGCCGAGCAGTTGATGGATGAGAACCCCGTCGCAGACTTCGATGGCGATCTTGGCCAGGTATTCGTGGGACCGGTGCATGGGATTCCGGGTCTGAAATGCCGCTACCGTGCTCCATCCCTTATCCTCGAAGATCTTTCGGGTCTCGGCCGGGGACATGTAGATGCCCGGATATTTTTTTGGGAATTCGCCTTCACTGAAGACCTTGACCGGGCCGGCCAGATTGACGTCTCCCTGTTCCATGACCTTGGCCACGCCCGGATGCTCCATGTCCGTGGTTTTAAAGACGTGCTTGCATTCGAACTCCTTGTCCTTCTTGGTCATCTCATATTTTTCTTTCACGACCATGGAGCCCATGAGTTCCCCGGACTCTTCATCCACCAGGGCGATCTCTTCTCCCTCTTTGATGGAATCGGCTTGACCTTTGTTGGTGGAAAGGGTGATGGGAATGGGCCAGAAGAGGCCGTTTGCCATCTTGTAATTTTCGCAGACCCCTTTCCAATCGGCCTTGGTCATGAATCCGTCGAGCGGGGTGAAGCCGCCGATGCCGAGCATGATGAGATCTCCGGTCTCCCGGGAGACTATCCGGACCTGTGTCAGCGATTTGGCCTTTTTCTTGGCCTCATCGAGCTCTTTACCCTTGATCAGAAGGGGTTTTAAACCTTTCCCGCCATGCGGTTGAACCAATTTGGACATGTTTTACCTCCTCTAAGACGATGTGCTTTCAAAACACTCTTGGCCGCCGGATTGGTTCAGCCAACCCCGGCAGTCAGAATTTTGTTATCCAAAAGGCGGCCGTTATCTAAACGTCCGCCGGTTATCATCATTTTCCAAGGTGCCTGCTACCTGCCGCTCATCTTTGCAAAGACCAGCGCCGTGGTTCTGTAAAAGAGATGGGCGAACTTGGAATAAGGGGCATAGGCAAACAGATAAAACACGCAAACCAGATGAACAAAATAAACGGCCTTGGCCGGTAGATTCGGGTTGTGGATGTCGGCGCCCACGTAACGGAGAATCTGTGCCAGGAGTCCCGTGAGTCCGACCAGCAGTACGATGTTGAGAAACAACCAGTCGAAATAGCTCCCCCGTCCGGATTTCTCATCCTTGGCGCGGCGGTTCATGATCAGAAGCCCCGCTCCTGCAAGGAGGACGACAGCGCTGATGTTGCCGATGAATTTCATCATAATGAAGAGCATCCGGCCCGGGACCGATTCTTCCCCGGTAAAATACATGACGATGAAACCAATGGTGGTGGTGACGGCCAGGCCGATGAATGCGTAGAACGTGAGCATATGCGCTGTCGCCCGAGCTTTGTTGACCCCGCATTCTTTGAATTTGGAGTGTGCCAGGATTTCTTTGACCACAGCCGTGATGCCTGCCCCGATACTTCCTGCAGCGGGGGGCAAGGAACCGGCCTTCATGTCGGCCCACATGCCGGTGATCCCCTTGTAGGCGGACCAGACAGCGAAGAGCGCCGCGGAGGTGAAGGTCAGATCGACCAGCCAGGTGTTGATAAAGTTCCCAAAAGCCCCGACGTGCATGAGCGATTCGGGAAGGGCCCTGTTGAGGGCCGGAGTGATGAGCATGGCAACAGTTAGGATGACCACGGGGATGGCGAGGACCGTCAAAAGCGAATCCTTGTTGTTGACCGCTTTGGCGAGAAATTGCACCGGGGCATAATGCTGGATCGCCTGCTTGCGGATCGCGCCCAAAACCTCGCCGGGCTTGGCGCCTCGAGGGCAGTAGGAGGTGCAGTCTCCGCAGTGGTGGCAGAGCCAGATGTCGGGATCGGAGACGAGCCTGTCTTTGAGGCCCCACCCTGCCCAGATCATCTCTTTACGCGGGAAGGGTTTGTTGTCGGGTGATTGCGGACAGACCACCGAGCAGGTCGCGCACTGATAGCACTGCTTCAAGGTGTCACCGCCAGCCGCTTTAAGCTCCCTGATAAAACTCAGGTCCGGTTTGACCACGGTCGTATCTGCCATTGTCTTCGCGCCTCCTGATGTTATTCTTTTAGAATCCCTTGAAGGGATTGAATCCCACTTTGTCAATGGTCTCCATCATGGAGTTGACGATCTCCGGGATCTTGTCGTATTCATTGATGGAGAGCTGATGGACCTGGATCCTGTCGGATTCGAGATGAAGCCGGTCCAGCGTCTCCTGGACCTTCTCGAGCCTGTAATTCGCCAGCTCGCTCCCCTTGATGAAGTGGCATTGGTAGTCATCCCCGTGCTTGCAGCCGATCAGGATGATCCCGTCCATGCCTCTCGAAAGCGAATCCGCGATCCAGACCAGGTTGGTGCTCCCGAGGCACCGCAGAGGGATGAACCGGACCGAGGAATTGTACTGAAGCCTCTTCAGCCCGGCCATATCCACAGCCGGGAAGGCGTCGTTCTCGCAGATGAAGCAGAGGACGCGCGGCTTTTCATCATCCGGTTCCGGAACCTCGACGGCCTTGATCATGGAGGAGATGATATCCACACTATAGTCCTTGAAGGAGATGAGCCTCTCCGGGCAGGCCCCCATGCAAACGCCGCAGCGCCGGCAGCGGTACGGGTTGGGTTTGGGCGTTCCCTTTTCGTCCTCATCGAGGACGCCGAAGGGGCATTCTTCGGTACAGCGCTTGCACTGAGTGCAGCGCTGGAGGAAGAATTCGGGGAAGGTCTGATCTCCGGCTCTCGGGTGGACCGCCTTGCCCTGGGAGGTCAACTCCAGGCACTGGATGGCCTTGAGCACGGCGCCGGTTGCATCGGTCTGACAGGCCTCCGTGTCCAGCGGGGCGCGTACCGTTCCCGCCGCATAGATGCCGGTCCGTTGGGTCTCGTAGGGAAAACAAATATAGTGGGAATCCGGGAAGCCGTAAATCAGATGGGGGAGTTCTCCGCCGCGCCGATAGTTGAGATTCAGGATCGAAGGTTTCCCCACGTCCTCTTCCCGGAACGGCTTTCCCAGCGTGCCGGACTCCTGGGCCTTTTTCGCTTCCTGGACGGCCTGGGCCACCTCTTCCGGATTCATGGTTAGCGCCGTGGCGGGCTTCATCCCCGTGGCAAGCACCAGGAGGTCGGCCTCCACGGTGATCTTCCGGCCGAGCAGGGTATTGTCCACCTCGACGGTAAGATTCCCGCCCTGGCCGCTTCCGACCGAGACCACCTCTCCCTTGGTCAGGAAAATCCCGTCGTCGGCTTGGGCCTTTTTGTAGTAATGTTCGTACTGGCCCGGGGTCCGCATATCCTTGTAGAGGATCGTGGCCGTGGCATGGGGATCGCTCAGACGGACGTACTCGGCCTGTTTCAGGGAGGTCATGCAGCAGACCGAAGAGCAGTAGGGGAGATGATCGGGATCCCGGGATCCGGCGCATTGGATGAAAACCACGTTTCTGGCCGTCTTTCCGTCCGACGGCCGCAGGATCTTTCCGTTGTTCTTGGAAGCGATCTCCTCCATCTGGACGTTGGTGATGACGTTGGGGCTCAGACCGTAACCGAGGCGGCCGAGCTTCTCGGCCTCATACGGGCGGAAGCCCGCGGCTAGGATAATGGCCCCGATTTTCCTTTCCAAGGTTTCGCCGCTTTGTTTCTTAATGGCGGCCGTGTAGAGCCCGGGCTGCCCGGAGATGTTCTCCATGGTGGAGGAAAGGATCACCTCGATATTCTTATCCGCCTCTATCTGTTGAATCAGCGAGCTGTACTCCGGATCCTGAAGTTTGTCAAAGGCGCCGGACTTGGGGAACTGCTTGTACAGCTTTCTTGCGAAGCCGCCGAGACGCTCGGTCTTCTCCACGAGCACGACCTTATGGTTGGTCCATGAGGCCTCCAGGGCGGCCTTCATGCCGGTGATTCCGCCGCCGACGACCAGGATGGTCCGGTCAATGGGTTCGATGTGCGGCTCTGCAAGCTCCATCTTTTTGGCCTTGGCGATCCCCATCCGGATATAGTCCTCGGCCATCATCTGGGTATCTTCATGATTGGCCGGCTGAGACCAGACCACCTGTTCGCGAAGATTGACCCTCTCCTGAATCAGCCCCGGCCCGAAATCGAAGACATCGGTCATCATCCTGGGCGAGCAGGCCGCGATGACCACGGTGTTCACCCCTTCCTTCTCGATGTCATCCTTGATGATTTGCGCCCCTTCGTCGCTGCAGAATGCCGCGTGATTCCTGCATACCGGCGCCTTGTGCTCTTGGGTCGCGACCTTGTTCATCGCCTCGATATTGAGGGATGACCCGATCTCACAGCCGGTGCAGATGTAAACCCCAAGTTTCTTCTCCATCTCGTTATCTCCTTACGATGCTTTGAATCGCCTTGAGCGCGGCCCCGGTGGCGTCCTGTGTGCAGGAGGCCACGTCCGTGGGCTTCCTGGCGACGCCCGTAGAAATGATCCCCGTCCCGTTAGAGACGATAAAACCGCTTATGTCCTGTTCGACTGCAACGGGAAGTCTCCCTTCTCTTGCCGTCGGATCCATGCCCGTGGCGAGAACGACCAGGTCCACGGTCTGGTGCACCTTCTCCCCGGTCACGGCGTTCTCGGCCGTCACCGTAAGCTTGCCGGTTGCCGGGTCTTCTGTGATCTTTGCGACCTTGCCTTTGATCAGCGTGGTGTTCGGCTGGGCGGACACGGTCTGCACGAACTTTTCGTACTTTCCTTGGGCCCGAAGATCGATATAGAACATATAAGCCTGTGCGTTCGGATTGAGTTCGTGGAGGTAGGCGATATGCTTGAAGGTCGCGAGGCAGCAGATTGAAGAGCAGTGGGCCATGTGGTTCTCATCCCTGGAACCCGCGCACTGGACAAAGGCGATGGATTCGGGCGCTTTGCCGTCCGAAGGTCTCTGGATCTTGCCGCCGGTCGGACCGTTGGGAGCGGCCAGACGCTCCATCATCACGTTGGTGACGACGTTTTTGTATTTGCCGAATTCGAGATTGTCGATCTTCGCGGCATCATAAGGGTTCCATCCGGTGGCGAGGACCATGGCCCCGACATTCAGGTCCACGGTCTCGGGTTTCATCTCCAGGTCAATGGCGTTGTAGGCGCAGGCTGCGACGCATTTTGCGCAGGCCTTTCCCTTGCAAACGCTCATATCGATCACGTACCGCATGGGGAAGGCCATCTCGTGGGGGAGGTAGATCGCCTTAGTCTTGTCCATGCCGAGGTTGAAGTCGTTGAGACGCTCCACCGGGCAGGCCTCTACGCACTTGCCGCAGGCCGTGCACTTGGCGTTCACATAACGGGGCTGAACCTTGACGCTCACCTGATAGCTGCCGTCACCGCCGGTCACCTTGTCCACCTGTGCCAGCGTGTAATATCTGATGTTTCGATTGGGGCGGATCCGCCGGAAGTTGATCTCCATGCCGCAGTAAGGCGGGCAGAGCTTGGGGAAGTATTTGTTCATCTGGGCCACCCGTCCGCCCAGATAGGGGTTTTTCTCGACAATGACTGTCTTGTAGCCGGCTTCGGCCGCTTCAATGGCCGTGGTCATCCCGCTGATTCCTCCGCCCACGACCAGTATTCTTTTTTCCTCTGCCATACTACTCCTCCATCAATAATGATAGGTTCTTCTCCCCTTGAACCCTTATGATTTTACAAACTTTTTGGGAAATGATTCATTCTTTTTTACCTTTAATGTCTCCTCAAGCATCAGGATATATTTCAGGTATTTGAATCCGAATTTCATCAGCGCGATCTCGTCGGTTTTCATCTTCTCGACCTCTTCTTTATCCATATCAAAAGAATCGAGAAACCTGCTCTCAAAGATAAATTTCTTGAATCTGTCTATATCATAACTTGCCATGTAAAGCATGCCCTGTTTCTTCGAGTCGAGTTGGGGCTGCCCGGAGGCATTTCTCCTTAACTGGATCTCTTTCCATTCCCTGTTCATCTCATCATAGAGCTCAACCCCCTGGTCGATCCTCCAGGTCTCGATGGTCCACTCCTTTTCCTCCTGATAACCGAGGCAATTAGGGTCTCTTACAAAAAAGTAGAATTCTTCATTTGCCGGCCCTTCCTTTGAGCCGCTTATCATCATAAGCCCCTGGCCAACCGGATAATATCGGCAGTTGGAAGGACGGTCTTCATAGATACTACAGCCTTCATCCGTAACAAAGGGACATTTCCCTTCATCATCCGTCATCTTAAGCACTGCGTAAGGATGTGAGGTCTTTTCATCAGTATGGGTGTATGTGTATCTATCCAGGAACTCTCCTGATGAAATTCCCAATCTATTTTTCATCCTTACGATGTCATAAGGCGTAAGAAGCACATCCGCACGGCTGCAGCATTTGCTGAAACAGGCGATACTTTTATAACACCCGAATTTGAATTTGGAATTCAGTGTGCGCTTAATAGGTTCTACAAGCCTTCTACTCAAAAACATGGTTTAATCCTTTGTCCCGAAAATGTCATTCTCTGGCTTGACCAGAGAATCCAGTTCCGCTTTTTTCTGGATTCCCCGATCAAGCATGCCCTCGAATGTCTTAATCGGGGGTCGGGGAATGACAGATGTGCCGACTTATCGGCATGTGGGTTTTGACTTCAATAGCTTATCCATTTCCTTATCTTTGAGTTTAAAGATTTCCTCGTTAAACAGAGTAAATCTTACCCATCTATAACCAAAATTCAAGAGTTCTTCCTCATCTTCCTTGATCTTTTCGATAACCTCTTTCTCTACATCATATATATCAAAAAACCTGGTTCCAAAAAGGAATCTCTTGAATTCACCAAGGTCATAACAGGCCCTATAAAGCAGCTTTGCCTTTCCTGAATCAAGCTTATTATTCTGGAAATAATCATGAAAGGTAATCTCTCGATAGGCTTCATTCATTTTGTCATAGATGCCGATCCCCTGAGCCTTCTTCCACTCCCCTGCTGTCCATTGTCTTTCATCTTCTCCTCCAGAGGCTGAACTGCCTTTGGCGGAAAATCCAAGACATGAGGGCTTCTCCTCTATTAAAAATTCTTCTTCTTTAGATGAAGCCGGGAAGACAGGATACATCCTGCAGGACCATGGCCTGTCCTGATAAATGCTGCACCCATCCTCGGCAACAAAAGGACAACTCTTATTCTCATCCTCCATCATCTTAAGCACAACAAGAGGCAGCCCCTCATCTCCTAAGAGCGCAACCGTATATCTTTTTAAGAATTCTCCAGAGGACAGCCAGACCATCTTTCTCATCCTCAGGACATCATAGGGTGTAAGAAAGATATTGACATCATTACAGCAGGTGTTAAAACAAGAAAGCCCTTTATGACATGAAAATTTGAATCTGTCATTTAGAGAGAGCTTTCGTTGATTTTCAGTATATTTTTTATTCATAAACTATTCTCTATAAATTAACGCCTTAAATAATGAGATGCTGAAACAAGTTCAGCATGACAAGACAAAAGGTGTCATTCCGAACTTGTTTCGGAATCTCAAGACCCTGAAGTCCAGGGTGACAATTATCTTATGTCATTCCCCGATTAAATCGGGGGACGGCGTCTGGATTGTCCGATCAAGTCGGACAATGACGGCATTGGAATTGATAATAATATACTTTCGTTTTCCTTATGTGCCGACTTATCGGCACGATTGTTCCGTTCTAAATTTTTGGAGGGGCGGCCTGAAAGGTCGCCCCTCCATACATCATCTCATGGTCTACTATTTAATTAAACGATTAAACGATAGGAATCATCGGTCTTTCGATGGTCTTCCATTCCTTTTTAGCTGCATCATACTTCACATTGATAAAGTGTTTCTTGCTTTCATCCAAGTCCGGGAAGTCCAACTTGTGGTAATATCCGGGCCATCTTGACTCTTTTCTGGCAAGCCTTGTTTTCACGCATGCCAGGCCGACATACATCCTGTGGACAGCCTCCCAGGCCCTCATCAGCTCATGATTGTTCTTCGCAGTATTAACACCAAGCTTCTCTACGTCTTCTTCCAGGAAACCCAATTTCCAGACGGCTGTCTCAAGCATCTTGTCGGTTGTCTCATAACTGGTCTCCCAGCTCCCTGCATATTCACCCATGATCTTCTGCAGCCTGAATAAGAAACTGTGCGCTGAGATATAGTTTGGATTCACTTCTGCGCTTGTTGTGTATCCCTTCTTCTCCTCATAGAGGGCAACCGGCTTAAATACGATTTCCTTGAGTTTCTTTATCGTGTCATCAGATACAGTAGGCGTGTAGCCCTTATGGTCATAGGCGTACTTCACTGCTGACTTTGCTGCAATCCTTCCCTGCGCATGTGAACCGCTTGAGAACTTATGCGCAGATGCGCCTACGCCGCAGCCTGCTGTAAATAGACCCTTGACCGTAGTCATTAGGTTATACTGCTCAGGGAATGCATCAGCGTATTCCTTGGGCATCAGGTCATCAGCGCCGCGGACCCAGGCGCCGCAAGAGGCGGCATGTGAACCGATAAAGCAGGGGTCTCCCAACTGAAGCTCCGAAGGTTTTTCCAATGGGTCAATATTCAGCGAAGCCCAGAGGGTTGCGCCTGCAATCGTCATATCCAGGAAGTCCTCCCAGGATTCCTGTTCATACTTTTTAAGCTCTTTTTTCTGCGCCTTCGGGTCTGTGACCTCCTTTTTTATCCTCTCCGTTACCTTTTCCGTATGCATGAGCAAGGGCGACTTACCGGCCTTGGTTGCGAGGATCATCTCATAGTTTCTTACAGGAGTCGGACAGGGCTTTACCTTTGAATATGGCGCCCACTTATCTGTCTCTGATTTGTATGCAAAAACATATGGATCCCCATAAACATCCGTTGCAGGCGTCTTAAAGAGAAGGAAGAAGGTCCCGACGGGTCCATAGGCATCCTTGAACCTTGGAGGGATAAACGGCACATCCATCTGTGTAAGCTCACCGCCTGCCTGTAAAATGAGTGAATAAGTTGAACCTCCAAGCCACGGCGGCATCCAGGACCTCCCGAAGCCTTCACCCTGAGACCTGGGCCTGAATACATGGACCGCGCCGCCCAAACCGCAGTAAACCGCTTTTGCCTTAAACACGTAGAATTTGTCTTCCCTGACGCTGAAGCCCACCGCGCCGCAGACCTTGTCGGTCTCTTTCTCATCATTAAGCAGGTGCGTAATATAGACCCTCTCAATGAGCTGACCCTTATCACCGAGGGCGCCTAATGCGTTCTTTGCCGCCTCTGCCACGATGATCTTGTAGCTCTCGCCTGATATTGCTATCTGCCATGCGCCTGATTTAGCATAATTCCCTGCCTCATCCTTCCATATGGGAAGACCCCATTTATCAAAACTCTTGACAGAGGAATCCACGTGCCTTGCGACATCATAGACGATGTCCTGCCTTGTTAACCCCATCTGGTCATTCGTCACATATTTCACAAAATCTTCGGGTGTGTGCTGATCATGTGTGACCTTTCCATCCAATCCCATATAGGTATTAATGGCAGAAAGTCCCATGGCAACAGGACCGCTCCTGTCCACAGCGGCCTTATCTACCCAGGTTACCTTTAACCCCGCTGCCTTCGCCCAGTAGGAAGCCTCTACTACAGCGCCGCAGCCTCCCATCCCTCCACCGAGTATCAATATATCGGTATTAACAACCTCTGTTGCAAATTCTTTCATGTTTTCTCTCCTTTTTTATTTATTTTTTTGTCGGGAG
>Ga0210014_1002085_pt1 | contig 14180 bp, 13 predicted proteins | sample CryGeymeta201519_FD_183983 | JGI IMG/M metagenome (GOLD analysis project Ga0210014, IMG submission 183983) | Groundwater microbial communities from Crystal Geyser aquifers in Utah, USA - Crystal Geyser metaG 2015-19 (SPAdes) (version 2) | ecosystem: Environmental > Aquatic > Deep subsurface >...
TTTTTGTAAAGATACATTTACCCGATTTAACTCACAAAAAAGAAAAAGCACTATTTCAAAAGAAGAATTCTTAGAATATACAAAAAGCGTTTGGAAATTCTCGGCAGAACGGGCAAGTAAAGTAGGACATCCTGCCCCATTTCCGGTAGAGCTACCTTATCGCTTAATTCAACTTTATACTTTTGAGGGTGATGTTGTTTTAGATCCATTTGTTGGAAGTGGTACAGCTTGTATCGCGGCGCTGAAAACAAAAAGAAATTATGTTGCTTACGATATTGATAAAAATTATTGCGATTTGGCAGAACGAAGAATAAAACAATTTCTGCAAGAGCAAACTACTTTGTTTTCAAAATAATTCCTGATGAAGATATGGAAATGCAATGGTTTAAAAATTTAATAGAGAAGTTAACCTTCATTTTTAAGTTTAGCAAAATAAATTCTCCTTCCGTAAAACTTACGAGAAAAACAAATATTGAGAATAAAGCAGAAGAAGTAAATACACAAATAGGACAAGTCAATATTCGTCAAGGTTTAACTTATACTGAAGCAAAAGATTTAATTGTATCTGTGGTAGGTCAAAAATTAATCGCTTTCCGAGACGAAGCTAAAGCTATTTATGAAGAAAGAGCAAATGAATTTATAAAATTACTCACAGAAAAAATAAAAGAATTACCAGAAGAAGAAATAATAAAACTGAAAGAACCTGATACCCAATTAACCCTTATAGAAGCAGCCAAAATTAGCGGGAGAAAACAGAATGATGAGTTAAGGAATCTTCTTGCGAATTTAGTCGTAAGTAGGATTAAAAATGACAAAACAGGAAAAGAAGAATTAAAGAATATAGTCTATAACGAGGCAATTTCTACGATTAACAAACTGACGATAGATCAATTAAAGATTATTACTCTTTGCTACTTACTACGCTATACTTCCTATGGGGGAATAATTTCTTGGGACACATTCAAAAACTACCTAAACACACACATTAAACCATTTTTAGGCTTTAAAAATACTAACGCCGAATTCCAGCACATTGAATACGCTGGTTGTGGAAGTATAGGAATTGGTAGCTGGGATTTGGTGAATATTTACAGACAACAATACTCTTTCTTGTTTTTTAACTTAGTAGAAAAGAAACAGATTGACGAATTAAATTTACCAAATGAAATTAAACAAGAAATAGTCGCTTTAAATTCAAAAGAAGATAAATATTTCATTAGGTTCAAAAATAAAATCGAGCTTGAAAAATATTCGAAAGAAAAGAAAATTGATGAAGAAACTATAAAAAAACTAACCTTAATTTATGAAAGTCATATCAAAAATAATGATGAGGTTAAGAAGAAAGTTTTAGAAGAAACAGAAATTGGTAAAGAGTTGCTAGATATATGGGAAAAATCAGCACTTGAGCATTTGTCTTTGACTTCTGTCGGAATTGCCATAGGTGCTAGTTATTTTGAACAGACTACCGGTGCAAAAATAGACATAGATATTTGGATAAATTAAAATAATAAAGAATTTGCCGCCAAAATGGAAAATCACTTATGATTTTCCTTGCGGGCTACTGCCCGCGAAAAACTTGAAATCGTCCTTTTCGCTTCCGCTTCAAGGCGAGGCGGGCGGAAAGGGGGTTTGGGGGAATTCCGCCCGCCGAGCCCGTTAATGAAATCGGTTCGGATATTTTCAAATACACACCGCATGCGATATCATGACAAAATCTACGGGCATTTTAACATCGCCGAGCCGGTGATTTTAGAACTGCTTAATTCGCCGGCGCTTAAAAGATTAAAAGACGTTAATCAGGGAGGTTATGGGCCCAGGCTGGCCCAGCCGTGCGCCCGCGACAACGAACGAGGGCACAATCGCTTGGCCCATTCAGTCGGCGTTTACCTGCTCCTAAAAAAATACGGCGCGCCGATTGAAGAGCAGATTGCCGGCCTGATTCATGATGCTTCACATTCGGTATTTTCCCATTGTATTGATTACGTTCTGGAAACCGGCGATGGCAAAGAGCAAAATCATCAGGATAATTCGCATGAAAGTTTTATCAAAAAAACACCCATTGCAAAAATTTTAAAAAAACACGGCTTTAATTTAAACCGCATTTTAAACGACAAAAACTTTCCCTTGAAAGAAAAACCCTTGCCTGATTTATGCGCCGACCGGATTGACTACAGCTTAAGAGAGGGCGTAATTTTTAAAGAGATTACCGGGGCACAGACCCGCGATGTATTGGCTAATTTGGTTGTTAAAAACGACCGCTGGATATTTAAAAATTTAAAAACCGCCAAAAAATTTGCTGAATTGTTTTTTAAGATGAACAGAATATATTTTTCGGGACTGCCAACGGCCATTATGTTCAGAACCGTGGGCGATTGCTTAAAGTATACTTTGCGAAAAAAATATATTACACATAAAGACCTTTACGCCACGGATAAAATCGTTTTGGCAAAAATCAAAAGATACTTAAACAGAGATAAACATTTAAACTTGCTGTGGCGGAGAATGAACGGCAAAATCGGTGCCAGCCAAAATCGCCGCCATTACGACGCGCGTATCTACTGCAAATCAAGAATCGTTAACCCGTTATTTATGGATAAGGGAAAGATAAGGCGGCTATCGCAAGCGCTGCCGGGCTGGGGCAAAATCGTTAAAGAGGAGTTAAAACCAAAAGAATATTTTTTAAAATTTCAAGTATGAGATTTGCCCTGCATGCCAAAATTCATAAAGCAACCGTCACCGAAGCCAATTTGAACTATATCGGCAGTATTACAATTGATGAAGAACTTACTCAAAAAGCCGGTTTCTGGCCTGGCGAAAAAGTGATGGTGGTGAGCAATACTTCCGGCGTTCGCTTGGAAACTTATGTTATTGTCGGCCAGCGCGGCTCGGGAATTATCTGTATGAACGGCGCCGCCGCGCATCTCATTAAACAAGGCGAGGAAATAATTATTATGGGGTTTGAGCTAAGCGACAAACCCCTAAAACCTAAAAATATATTGGTTGACCGAAACAATAAATTTTTAAAATATTTATAATTGTCTGGTAAGAAAGCGGAGGGGTACCAAAGCGGTTTAATGGGACAGTCCTGAAAACTGTTGAGCCTTAACGGGTTCCGCGAGTTCGAATCTCGCCCCCTCCGCCAAAATTGAAAATCGGAATTGGAAGCCGAAATGGGGTCGCGCCGCAGGCGCGACACAAACGCATTCCCGCCAAAAATTCCCGAATCCAAAAGGGTTTTCCACGCTCCGCGTGTGGCAAGACATTAGAAGAAATTTATAGAAAATAAATATGGGAAAGCTAAAAGACATTCCCAAAATTGATAGACCGCGTGAACGATTCCTACAAAAAGGAGCTGATGCGCTTTCAAAAAGTGATCTTTTGGCAATTCTTTTAGGCAGTGGCATAAAGGGTAAGAATGTCAGGGAACTTTCAGAGAGTATTATAAAAAAATTTGGTAAAAACTTTTTAAATATAACTGTTGATGACCTGTTAGAAATTTCAGGGATTGGCCAAGCCAAGGCATTACAAATTGCCTCTGCAATTTCTTTGGTAAAAAGATTCTATGCGGACGAAAAATCAAATGAAACTATTATTAAAAATTCTCAAGATGTCCTATCACTCACCTACGATTTAAGAGATAAGAAAAAAGAACACTTGGTTTGTTTATATCTTAACGCAAGAAATTCCATCCTCAAAAAAGAAATTGTTAGCGTAGGTTTATTAGATAAAACATTACTCCATCCAAGAGAAATTTTTTATCCGGCAACAGAATTAAACGCCGCTAGCGTTATTTTAATTCACAACCATCCATCGGGCGATTCTTCACCAAGCGAAAAAGATAATCAAATTGTTGAGAAAATAGTTCAAGCAGGGGAAATAATGGGAATACCTGTTATTGATTTTATTATTATCTCCGAAGACAATCATTATAGTTTTTATGAAAAACTAAGAAATCAAAAAGAGAATTTTGATTATGTTGCTGACGGAATACAAGGGACGCTCTTTGCAATACTTGAAGCTGGAAAACCAGCTTATGAAATAACTGCTGAAAAAATTCAGGAAAATTATTTCTATATTCCACAAGTAAAAGAAAACCATATCCAATTACATAATCGCAGGTATATAGGGAATAAGCACAAACTAATTGAATGGATTTTTTCTATTATAAACAAAGAATGTAGCGGAAATTCTTTTGCGGATGTTTTTGCTGGGACGGGGGTTGTATCTGCTGTGGCGACAAAACACTTTAAAAAAGTATTATAATTTTTTATTTTTATGAATAAATCAAAATCAATAATCTTATTTAATCAAAAGCAGGTTCGCCGAACTTGGGATGAAAAAAATGAAATTTGGTATTTTTCAATTATCGATGTTGTTGAAATATTGACCGATAGTCCAAGACCAAGAAAATATTGGAATGCCTTAAAAACAAAGCTAAAACAAGAAGGAAGTGAGTTGTCCCAAAAAGTGGGACAACTGAAATTAGAGTCTGCTGACGGCAAAAAATATCTTACAGATGTCGCTGATACGGAAACGATTTTAAGATTAATTCAATCTATTCCTTCGCCTAAAGCGGAGCCATTTAAGATTTGGCTAGCAAAAGTGGGTTATGAAAGAATTGAAGAAACTGAAGATCCTGAACTTGCTATTGATAGAGCAATGAAAACTTATTTGCAAAAAGGCTATTCAAAAGAATGGATAAATCAACGTCTAAAACAGAAATATCTAAAAAACAAAATCCGAAAGGACTTGAAGAAAATAAAAGCATAGCAAGAAAAGGCGGTTTCGTAGCTAAAAAAGCCAGGCAGGAAATAGAAAAGCAAACTGGAGAAAGCATTATTTCTTCTAAAAACGCAAAGCTTTTAAAGATAAAGAATACGAAACTTGTATCAGATAAAAATAATCAATAAAAAAATATGGCAATACAAATTTTATCAAATCTAAATTACCCTATCGGTAATATCGTCAATCAAGAATTGCAAAATGCTCAATCTGCAAGAATTGCCATTGCTTTTCTAAAATACTCTGGCATAAAAGTAATAGAAAAATCATTAGATCGATGTTTGAAAAATAACGGAAGTGTTGAAATTATTGCTGGATTAGATTTTAAAACCACTGATCCGCAATCAATGCATTGTTTGATTCAACTTCAGAAAACAACGCCTAACTTAAAATTCTATTGTTATGGAGATAAAGATGCTAATAAAAACAATATCGTTTTTCACCCGAAAATTTATTTATTTCAAGGCAAAAGAGAAACAACGGGCATTGTCGGCAGTACAAATTTAACAGCAGGGGGGTTGATGACAAATTTTGAGGCTAATGTAATTTTCAAAGAAAGCAAACCTCTTTATTTTTCGCAACTTGAAGCGATTTACAATTCTGTAAAATTTACAGACTCTGTTTTTTCGCCTGATGAAGAATATTTGGCCGGGTATTCTGATATTTATAAAGCATTTTTACAAAACGAAGAAAAAGCAACAACAGATAAAAGTATTCAAAAAGTGGTCAATCAAATTAGAAGACGAGAGGAATTTTTGCCCGGTACGGTTCCTTCGCTTAAATCTCTAATAATTGATGTTATTAAAAACAAGCAACAATTAGGAGTTGAGTTTGTTCCGTTGCAAGAAATTTACGAAGAATTAGAAAGAATAGTAGCTGAAAAAAACTTAAACTATAAAATGGACACTTTTAGAAATTCTATTCGCGGTGAACTCAATACTCATGAAAATAATAGTAATCATCCTAGCAATATACATTTATTTGTTCGTTCAAAAGATGAAAAGGGTTATTATTCTTTAACTGATAATGGGAAAAATTATCAAGGCCGTTAATTTAAAAAACTATGAACAAAATTATAAACAAAAATTACCATTACGCATTGTTAGATACACAAGTTAATCAGATTATTTCAGCTGGGTTTAATTCAAAATCAAAAAATGTCGTACGAAATAGTTTGATTGATTTTTTATTGCTCGGTAATTTTTCAGAAGAGGGAGAAAACTCAATAGAAAAGAATACCTTATCTGAGCTGATGAATTATTACGGTTTTAAATTATTAGCGTCAAAAAGCTCTTTCAAATCCTTAATTCAAAAAGGATTATACCAGCCCATGAAAGTATCTTCAGCTGTAAAAGGTAAATGGAAAAACGAAATAGAACTAAGCGAGGCTGAAACCGAAAAAGTATTTGATAACAATCCACAAAGCCATAAAGAGGCGGGTTTTGAAAAAGGTTGGCCATCGAGATTTGATACTTGGTTTAAAATTGCCAAAGAACTTGGTTTTGTTTGGTATTGGCCAAATGAAGAAATAAAATTTTCCGAAAGCGGGAAAATGCTATTGGATAAAGAAAAACCCGAAAACGAATTGATGGTTTTTGCTAATGCTTTCGCAAAATATCAGCGACAAAATCCGTTTCGTAGAGTTTTAAATAAAAATGTACCATTGATCTTGCTGATACAAACAATAAAACTCTTAGATAATGATCCTGCCTATAATGGCACGGGTATTTCAAGGTTAGAAATTCCGTTATTGCTCTGTTGGCAAAATGATAATGCAGAAAGTTTATATCGTGAAATAAAAAAGTTGCGTAAAAAGCATGGCTATTCGCCAAGCAACGAGGTAATTTTAGATATTTGCTATGAATTATTAAACGAAACCAAAAGAGACGATAATTCTATCTTAGGTGATTATCCTGATGATTTTATTCGTAAAATGCGTTTAACTGGTTTATTTTCTTTGCGTGGTGGTGGTCGCTTCATTGACATCAACACAAAAGAAATAGCGACTGTGAATTACATTTTAAAAAATTATATTTCTTACCCAACATTTGAGGCAGAAAAAGATTATTTTAATTATATTGGCAAAGTGGACACCAATTTGATTGTAACGCTCTCCGTCTATGAAACTCCTGTTAGAACGACTAAAGCAGAGTTGGAAAAATGGGTAAATCATTATGCGTGGGAATCAATTAAAACCGAAATGCTTAATTTGGCACAGAAAAAATCTTCTGAAGACGATATTTTGCGGGTGATAGAACAGCCCTTGCGTTTAGAGTTTTTAACCTCTAATGATGAACAAGCATCACTAAAAGACGAATATAAATCTGCTGACAAAATCCTAAAAGTTAGAAAATACCTAAAATCTGAAAATGAAGATCTAATCAAAAGTGGAACTAGCAATATTTTTGCTTATGAATCTGGTAGCCTATCAGCGAACCAATTTTACGGTGCAAAAAATATTTCGCAAGCGAAGCTCGGCAAGTTATTGTTCATACCAGAATTAAGCAAAACTGATGACAATTTCAAAATGTCTGGTCCATCGCCTTTGCGAAATATGATTGATTTTGTAATGCAAAAAGTTGTTAAGAACAGCCCAACATATTCAAACCTTCAATCAGCTTTTGAAACTTTTAACAAGGATTTCAAAGAAGAATCATCAAAGGACGGATTCTCATTAAACGAGCTTACAAACGATATTAACAAAAATGTTGCAGAATGGGGTATAAATTTTGGTCTAGATATAAACACGATTACAGCCGACAATATAATAAAAAACCTTGTTTCCCATTATGTTGAAGACAAACAATTAAACGACCAGAGAGTCCCGATAAACTTTTTTGGTCAAGGATTACAGAGACACTTAATCTATACTCTTATTCGTGTTGGCGCAAAATATATTGATAAAAAACAGGATAAGAAAAAGGAATTTTCCCCAAATACTATATTGCACACATTCAGCGATTTTTGTTAGCAAAAATGTTGAATCTTTACCCTCTTTGTTGAAAGTTATTAGAAACAATGGTCAGACAAAAATTTACCAGCTAAACAAAAAAGAGCTAGACGCACTATTTGACGAAAATAATAGCATGTTTAAAGTGTTTTCCGACAAACTTTCAGATCCAAAAGTTCTGCAAGACACAAAAAACGAAATTAACAAAAGAAATCTAGTATCAATCACGAGTGATGATGAATTGAAACTTGAAGAAGAATCTCTAAAATATTTTTTATTTTGAACCTTTTTCTTTAAAAAAGGTTCGTCCCTTGTCTAATAAACTCGACCATGAAAATAAAAATAATTTATGGAGAATAATTGGCAAGCCAAAGCAAAAGCCGATGTTTTAAAATTGTTGCAGTCGTCTGAAGACGGCCTAAGCCTTAAAGAGGCGGCTGACCGGCTTAAAAAATACGGCGCCAATAAACTGCCGGAGGACAAACCTGACAACCCGGTGCTTATTTTTTTGCGCCAATTTCAAAGCCCGCTGATTTATGTTTTATTAATCGCCGCGGCGATAATTTTTTTCATCGGCGAGCCGTCCGACAGCCTGATTATTTTGGCGATTTTGCTGTTTAACGCCGCGGTTGGCACCATTCAGGAAGGCAAGGCGCAGAACACGCTCTTGGCGTTAAAGAATTTCGTCCAGACCAAAGCCACGGTCATGCGGGCGGGCCGGGAGCTGATTATTTCGGACGCGGAAGTCGTACCGGGCGACATTATAATTTTGCAGGAAGGCGAAAAGGTGCCGGCGGACGCGCGCGTGATTTTATCGCACAATTTAAACCTTGACGAAGCAATGCTCACGGGCGAATCCGAACCGGAGCATAAAATCGTGGAACCCATGGTTAGCGGCGCTTGGCCGGCCGCGGAGATAAAAAACATGGTGTTTAAGGGCAGTTATGTTTTATCCGGCAACGGCCGGGCCGTGGTGGTGGCCACCGGCCTGGAAACTGTTATCGGTAAAATCGCCAAAAAATTAGAAATTATTGACACGGAAATCCCTTCTAAGGCCAATATCCGCGAGCTCACCCGTTTGATTATCGCGGCGGTCGCCGGCATCAGCCTTTTTTTGTTTTTATTCGGGATGGTTACCGGCAAATCGGCCGTAGCGATGCTTGCCACGGTGGTAGCGCTGGCCGTTTCCATAATTCCCGAAGGCCTGCCCATCGTCATCACCTTGGTTTTAGCCACCGGAGTTTGGCGCTTGAGCAAGCAGAATGTTTTAGTGAAGAAATTGCCGGCCGTGGAAGCCTTGGGCCAGGCGCGGGTGATCGCGATTGATAAAACCGGCACCATTACCAAAAATGAGATGGTGGCGCAGGAAATTTACGCGGGCGATAAGCGGTTTAGCGTGAGCGGCTTTGGCTACGAGTCGAAAGGCGAGATTAAATTGTCGGGCGAAGCCGTTTCTCCGCCGAATCATCCGGAACTGCTTTTAGTCGGCAAGATCGCCTGCTTTTGCGCCAACGCCAGGGTGATGTATAATGAGAATACGGGGCAATGGCAAGTGGCCGGCGACCCGACCGAAGCGGCTTTAAAAATTTTGGCGCAAAAAATCGGTTTCATTAAAGATGAGCTGGAGCGGGAGGCGCCCTTAGTGATTGACTTTCCGTTTGATTACAAATTAAAATATCACGCCGCGGTGCATCAAAGCGGCGGCAGAAAATTCCTGGCCGTGGCCGGCGCGCCGGAAGTAATTTTAAAACTTTGCCAAAAAATTCGGCGCCACGACAAAAGTTTTCCCTTAGAAGAGGAGAGTAGAAAAAATTTAGAATCGGTTTTTTTGGAAATGTCGCGAAACGGCATGCGGGTGGTGGCCTTGGCGGAAACTGGCGACGCTAAAAATATTGCCAGCGCGCGGGCGGTCGGCGAGCTGACTTTTGTCGCTTTAATCGGTATGAAAGACGCGCTCCGGCCGGAAGCGGCGGCGGCGGTTGAAAAAAATAGCGCGGCCGGCCTGCGCCTGGTCATGATCACCGGCGACCATAAAAATACGGCGCAAACCATCGCCCAAGAGGCCGGCATTTACCGCGCGGGCGATTTAATCTTAACCGGCGCCGAGATTGACGAGCTGTCGGACAAGAATTTACAGGCAAAAATAGCTGACACCACGGTCTTCGCCCGAGTGACGCCGGACCATAAGTTAAGGATTATTCAGGCCTATAAGGCGCGGGGTGAAATCGTGGCCATGACCGGCGATGGAGTGAACGACGCGCCTTCGTTGGTGGCCGCGGATTTGGGCATCGCCATGGGCGGCATCGGCACGGAAGTGGCCAAAGAGGCTTCCGACCTGGTATTATTAGATGATAATTTGGCCAATGTCGCCTCGGCGGTTGCCGAGGGCCGCCATATTTATCGGACCGTTAAAAAAGTCGTTTTATATTTTTTTTCCACCAACGCGGGAGAAGTACTGGTCATTGCCGGCGCTTTGGCTTTAAGCTTGCCCTTGCCGCTTTTGCCGGCGCAGATTATTTGGCTCAATTTCGTTACCGACGGTTTTCTCGACATGGCCTTAGCCATGGAGCCGAAAGAAAAAAATCTTTTAACCAAGAAGCTAAAGCGACCCAACCGATTAATAGTTGACTCTTTGATGGCGCGACGGATGCTCTTGATGGCCTTGCCCATGGCCGCGGGCGTGCTTTATTTGTTTAATAACTATTTGGCGAGCGCTCCGGCCAAAGCCTGGACGATTTCGCTTACGGTTTTGGCCGTCTGCCAATGGTTTAACGCCTGGAATTGCCGCTTTGAAGAGAAGTCTATTTTTCAAACTAATTTTTTCGCCAATAAATTTTTGGTCGGCGCCACTTTGATCGTTATCGCTTTACAGCTGCTGGCGGTTTATCAGCCCCTCTTACAGAAAATTCTTCACACCGTGCCGCTTGGCCCAGCCGACTGGCTAGTGGTTATACCAATCGCCGCCTCCATTATCATAGTTGAGGAGGTCAGAAAATTTTTCTACCGGAGAAAATTAAACCTAATAATTTAAATAAAACCTATGAACAATTTAAAGCCGCAATTTTATTTTCTGCTGATTGTTTTGTCCATCACCATGGCTTTGTCATTTTTTATTTTGCGCCCGTTTTTATTCGCCATCGTTTTAGCCCTGGTTTTCAGCGTAATTTTTCAGCCGCTTTACGCTAAAATGTTAAAATATACTTTAAAACATCAAGGCCTGGCCGCTTTTTTAACAACCATTATCATCGTCGTGCTGATTTTTACCCCCTTGGTGTTTTTAGTCATCCAAATTTTACAAGAGGCCAAAGATTTGTATGTTTCCTTATTGACCGGCGGCGGCAAAGACAGCCTGCTTAATATTTTTAACAAGCTGGCTTATGTTTCCCGCGACTATTTCCCCGACGCCGGGGAAATTTCCGCCAACATTGACCAGTATTTAAGGCAGGGCTTGAGCTGGCTCTTAAATAATCTGGGCGCTTTATTTTCCAACTTCGCCAACATGATGGTTACGGCCTTTTTGTTTATTATCTCACTTTATTATTTATTGAAAGACGGCGGCGAGTTAAGAAAGAAGGTCGTGGCCCTAAGCCCGCTGAGAGATATTGACGACGAAGCAATCATCAGAAAACTTGAACTGGCCGTCAGCTCGGTGATTAAGGGTAATTTCGTCATTGCCTTTATCCAGGGCGTGCTTACGGCCATCGGTTTTACCATCTTCGGCCTGCCTAACGCCGTGCTTTGGGGAACGGTCGCGGCCATTGCCGCCCTAATTCCCAGCATCGGCACGGCGCTGGTATTTATTCCGGCGATTATTTTGCTTTTTATCAGCGGCCAGGTTTTTCCCGCCATTGGTTTATTGCTTTGGGGCTCGCTGGCGGTCGGGCTGATTGATAATTTTCTGGGGCCGAAATTAATTGGCCGCGGCATGCAGCTGCATCCTTTATTGGTTTTGTTTTCGGTTTTGGGCGGCATTGTTTTTTTCGGCCCGATCGGCTTTGTGCTCGGCCCGATTATTTTAAGCCTGCTGTTCGCCCTCTTGGACATTTATTCATATATGGTCGGTCGAGCGAAGTAATCCGGATAAAATTTTGTTCTAATAATACAAAATTTTTAAACAAAAAATCCGGCTTAAGGCCGGATTTTTTTATGCAAGCGATTATTTTTTTTGGCCATGGTTTTAAGGCATTTGGCGCAGACCGCTCGCCTTTGGCCGCCGATGGCTTTAATCTGAAGGTTAAGGTATTGCCGCTTAATAGTTTTGATGTTGGAGTGGGACCGGGAGGCGCCTTTAGTCGAACCTCGCCCGCAAACTTCGCATTTTTTCGCCATAAAATATTACCGATTAATTTTTTATATTTTGATGATACCAGGTTTTGATTTAAAAGGCAAGGCGTGGTAATATAAAATAAATTATTAATATGGCTATAATCTTTGCTTTAACCATAGTTTTGTTCTCCGTGGTTATCCACGAATATCTGCACGGCTGGATGGCGGACCGGCTGGGCGACCCGACGGCGCGCGACGCCGGCCGGCTGACGTTAAATCCGCTGGCGCATCTTGATTTATGGGGGTCAATTTTATTGCCCTTTTTAATTTTTCTCGGTACCGGCTTCGTTTTTGGTTACGCCAAACCGGTGCCGTTTAATCCTTATAATCTCCGGGACCAGAAATATGGCGTGGCCAAAGTGGCGATTGCCGGCCCCTCGGCCAATCTGATTACGGCTTTATTTTTCGGTTTGATTTTAAGATTTACGCCCGGGCTGAATCCGGTGATGGTCAGTTTTTTGGCCGCCATCGTGCAGATTAACTTAGTATTATTAATAGTAAATTTACTGCCCATTCCGCCGTTGGACGGCTCAAAAATCATCTTGCCATTTTTATCTTACGACTGGCAGATGAAATTTTTGGCCGGGGAGCGGCATGGTTTTATTTTGGTTTTGTTGTTCGTTTTTTTCGGTTTTTCTCTAATTATTCCGGTAATTAATTTTTTATTTAGGCTGATTGTGGGCAGGTAGCGTTCTTGACCATTTTAAAATCTTGTGTTAAATTAGGATAAGTAATTTACCCTATGAAATTGCTACGCACCGGCGGAGTCGGATTTCATAGGGTGAAGTTTTACACATCCCTAAGCTTAGGGATTTGTTTTAATATAAAATCCCCCTAACCCCCTTTGTTAAAGGGGGCAAGTAAATTGTTATGCCAACCGTAAATCAGCTGGTCCGCCAAGGCCGGCATTCAAGTAGAAATAAAACCAAGTCGCCGGCGCTGCAAACCACGCTGGATACTTTACATCGCCAGCGCACGGAATTGCCGAATGGAGCGCCGTTTAAGCGCGGCGTTTGCGTTAAAGTTACCACTACTACGCCAAAAAAGCCCAACTCGGCTTTAAGAAAAATCGCCCGTGTTCGTTTATCCAACGGCATGGAGGTGACGGCTTATATCCCGGGCATCGGCCACAACCTGCAGGAACACTCAATCGTTTTAATTAAGGGCGGCCGAACCAAAGACCTGCCGGGCGTGCGTTATAAAATAATCAGGGGAGTTTACGATACCCAGGGCGTGGAAGGTCGGAAGCAATCAAGGAGCCGGTATGGCGCCAAAATGCCTAAACAATAATCTATGAGAGGAAAAGCAGTTTCCAAAAGAAAAATTCAGCCGGAAGCCAAGTTTAACGATCCGGAAATCGCCAAATTCATTAATTACATCATGGAGCGGGGCAAAAAAACCGTGGCGCAGCAAATCGTCTACGGTTGTTTTGAGATTATTAAAGACGCGACCAAGCAGGACCCGCGCCATGTTTTTAACAAAGCCTTAAAGCAGGTCAGTCCGCTACTGGAAATTCGCGGCCGGCGCATCGGCGGCGCCAACTACCAAATTCCGTTTCAGGTCAGAGGCGAACGGCGCTTTAACCTAGGCAGCCGCTGGCTGATTACCGCGGCCCGGGCCAGAAAAGGCAAGCCCATGGCGGAAAAGCTGGCCATGGAAATCATGGACGCGGCCAGAGGCGAAGGCGCGGCCATGAAAAAGCGGGCCGAAGTGCACCGCATGGCCGAAGCCAACAAGGCCTTCGCTCATTTTGCCAGATAATTTATGCCACGAGAGTACTCACTGGAAAAAACACGTAACATCGGCATTATCGCCCACATTGACGCCGGCAAAACCACGGTTTCCGAGCGCGTTCTTTTTTATACCGGTAAAAAGCATAAAATCGGCGAGGTGCATGAAGGCGCGGCCGAAATGGACTGGATGGAGCAGGAACAGGAACGCGGTATTACCATAACTTCCGCGGCCACGACCTGTTTTTGGAAGGACTGCCGCATTAATTTAATTGATACGCCCGGACACGTGGATTTTACGGCCGAAGTTGAACGCTCTTTGCGCGTCTTGGACGGCGGCGTGGTGGTGTTTGATGGCGTGGCCGGGGTGGAGCCGCAGTCGGAAACCGTCT
>Ga0210014_1002093_pt1 | contig 14159 bp, 11 predicted proteins | sample CryGeymeta201519_FD_183983 | JGI IMG/M metagenome (GOLD analysis project Ga0210014, IMG submission 183983) | Groundwater microbial communities from Crystal Geyser aquifers in Utah, USA - Crystal Geyser metaG 2015-19 (SPAdes) (version 2) | ecosystem: Environmental > Aquatic > Deep subsurface >...
CTGGTACCGGGTTTCCAGACCAGTACCTCGTTTGAGTCGGATGCGCCGCAGGCCAATTACCACGGCTCGTTCAGCGTTTACTCGGCGCGTATTCAGGTATTGATAGACGGACGGTCGGTTTATTCGACCTATTTGTTTGGTAGTGTGGCGCCCGGCTTGATGTCGGTCACGCTTGACGATATCGAGCGTATTGAGGTGTTTCGAGGGTCGAACTCTGCGGTCTACGGTGCGCGAGCCATGTTGGGTGTTGTCAACATTGTGACGCGTAGTGCAGCGGATTCTCTTGGCATTCGAGCCGGTGTTAACCACGGCGAAAACGGTATTCAGGATGCTCAATTAAGCTTGGGTTGGCAGGTGATGGGCTCGCCTATGCGCTTGAGCGTGGACCAGCGCGGTGACGATGGTTTGACGGGGTCCAACGGCCATAACCGGGTGCAGCGCGCCAACTTTAGGGCGGAGTTGGCGGTGGCGGCTGACGCGCAGCTGGAGGTGCGCGCTGGCTGGCTGGGTATCGATGCTGGGCGAGGCTTTGCCACCAACGCCAACGCACCGCTACGCGATACGGTTTATGGGTCAAGTTTTGTTCAGTTTGATTGGAAGAAATCGGTTGGCAGCAGCCATGACTACGCTGTTGGTTTTGCCCATATGCAGGAATCCTTTGTTGACGTTGCCCCGTATGCGCTGGCTCCTGTTGCGCTGGATTACAGCGGTGTGGCCAGCAATGATTCATTGAAGTTTGAAAGTGTCCATCGGTTGGACTCCGATCTTCGCTATGTGTGGGGTGCCGAGTGGCGTCGTGAGTCGGTGACGTCGCAGCCGCTGTACAACACCGGTAGCGCGATCGTGACGGATTTCACACGCTTATTCACCAACGTTGAATGGCGTCTGGCTAAAGATGTCCTGCTCAACGCTGGGGGGATGGCTGAACGCAGCAGTGCCAGCGGATCGACTTTTGCGCCACGGATGATGTTGAACTGGCAGGCCACAGCCGGGCACACATTACGCGCCGGGGTAGCCAAGGCTTTTCGTCCACCTAGTGTGTTTGAGAAGCAGGGCGACATTCGGTATTCAGTGGCCAATCAGCTTTTGCTGGTCACAACGCTGGCGCGTGGACGAGTAGAGCCCGAGTCGGTGTTGACCCGTGAGTTGGGTTACCTCGCCGAGGTGGGGTTGTTCAATTCACGCTTGGATGTGCGCGTCTTCGACGAGGCCATCGGAGGTTTCATACAAAGCCAAAAATACGCGTTGCCCGCTGGCACCTCGCTTTATCCGTCCGAGCCACGCGATTACATCAATGGCGAGAGCTTATCCATACGCGGCTTGGAGGCCCAGTGGCAGTCAAGACCCTGGCTAGGCAGTCGTTTGGCACTGAACCTTGAGAGAAGCCAGATGGTTCTTACCGCGCCCGGGCTTGACCTGGATCTGCTGTCTGCTGTTCCCCGAACGGCCTATACCGTCTCGTTGCGGCAGCAACTTCCGGCCGGCTGGGAATTTGCCGTCAACCATCGTTACCTGGATTCAGTCACATTGCCGTCCACCAGCAGTTACCGTGGCTCGCTGTCACGCACTGATTGGCGCGTGGCGAAGACCTTGCGGTGGGGGCAGTACCGCGGCGAAATCGCGTTAACCGTGCAAAACGCAGGTGGTGATCTGTTGGACTACGGCACAGACTTTTCTTTTCCCCGGCAGGCCTTCGTGACCCTGCGTCTGCAAGACTAAGCTGTCCCCGATGCGTCGACTCTTGCGTCACCTGATCCTTTGTTGCTTGCTTGGCATGGCTCTGGCTGCGTCAGCACAGCCGCTGTCGGCTCAGGTGGTGTTGGTCAGCAGTGAATCTGCGCCAGCTTACGCAGAAACCACCAGGAGCTTGCTCGACGCCCTGCAGCGCAGTGGTCTGTCAGCAGGTGCGGTTGATGTCCTGTCACCGGATGAACTGACGCGCCGGGCCGACGCCGGGCGTTTGGGCCCAGCGCGTATCTTTGTGGGTCTTGGCGTTCGGGCGACGCAGTCGCTGCTGGCCGTTGATGTGAACGCGCCGGTGTTGAGCACACTCATTCCGCGGCGCAGTTTTGAGCAATTGTTGCGGGCGAGCGGTCGCAAGGCCTCGGATCAGCTGAGCGCGATCTATCTCGACCAATCGCTGCGTCGGCAAATCGCCCTGGTGCGCCTGGCGCTGCCGCAAGCGCAGCAAATAGGCGTGTTGCTGGGCCCGGATTCTGTTGCTAAATTGCCCGAGTTGCGCACGCAGGCGCAAGGCGCTGCCTTGCTGGTGCGGCCAGCTGAAGTGGTCAGCGACCAAGCGCTTTTCCCTGCACTGCGCGAGGTGCTTGACGGCAGTGATGTGTTTCTGGCGCTGGCCGACCCAGTGGTGTTCAACAGTACCAGTATTCAGAATATTTTGTTGTCCAGCTTTCGCGCGCGTGTACCGATGATGGCGTTTTCAACTGCGTATGTGCGCGCCGGTGCGTCGCTGGCGCTGTATTCAAGTCCGACACAAGTTGGCAAGCAGGCTGGGTTGGTCGTGATGGCTGCTCTGCGCAGCGGTCACCTGCCAGAGCAACCCATTGAGCCTGATGACTTTTTGGTGGATGTCAATCCCAATGTGACGCGTGCCCTGGGCTTGACGCTCGATGGCGTTGAGTTGCGCCAAGCGCTGCGGCGGCTGGAGCGTCTGCCATGAAGACCTTGGATATTCGCGCACGCATGTTTTTGGCAGCTATGTTGCCGCTTGCACTGATCAGCACCTTGCTGGCCTCCTGGGCCTTGTTTGCGCGCTATGACGATGTGCAATCGGCCTACGAGCAACGCAATCGATTGGTGTCACGACAGATTGCCATGGCCAGCGAATACGGGCTATTTGCCGGCAACCGGACGCAGTTGCAGGGTTTGGCTGCCAGCGCCTTGCACGAGGCAGACGTGCGCTGGGTGGGCATCATCGACCGCCAGGGATTGGTGCTGGCCAGCGCGGGCAACCCACTGGACGCGCCAGCATTGACCGCCAGCTTGCTTGCTGCACAAGGCCATATGCCAAGGCGTCGGCTGGATTGGGTGAGCCAGCCGGTGTTGGCCAGTGATATTGCGCTGGATGATTTGTTTGACGGCGCGGCGGAGCCTACCGTGCGGGCAAACAGGCAATTGGGGCAGGTTGTGGTGGCGTTTTCGCGTCAGACGGTGGATGACCAAAAGCTCAATTTGGCGCTGGGTGGCGCTGTCATCGGTGGCCTGAGCTTGTTGTTTGGCATGATGCTGGCGCTTGTCCTCAGTCGCGGTGTGTTGTTGCCGATCGCCAGAATCTCAAGCCTGGTGCACCAGATTGGCCAAGCTGATTTTCAGCAGGTGCATGCGCAGCGCGCACAAATTTCACCAACCGACCCACTGCACGATTTGCAGGTCAGCATCCACGCCATGTCTGACCAGATCTGGGCCACCCGCGATGAGCTGCAGGCGCAGGTGGCGCTGGCCACCCAGGAGCTGCGCGACAAAAAGGAAGAGGCCGAAAAAGCCAACCTGGCCAAATCGCGCTTTCTGGCTGCCGCCAGCCATGACTTGCGACAACCAACGCACGCGCTGGGTTTGTTTGTGTCACGCCTGGCGCAACTGGAGCACAGCGCGCAAACGCACGCGCTGATCGGCAACGTACAGGCGTCGGTGCAGGCGCTGCAAAACCTGCTCGACGGCTTGCTCGATGTCTCCCGGCTGGAGGCCGGCGCCGTGCAAGTCAACAAGCGGCCGTTTGCACTGGCAGCCCTGTTTGATCAGTTGGCGCAGGATCTGTCTGACGCAGCCCGTGACAAAGGCTTGGCCTTGCGTATTCGTCCCACGGGTGCATGGGTTTTGAGCGACGCCACGCTGGTTTACCGCATCTTGCTCAACCTGGTGAACAACGCCATTCGCTACACCGAGCACGGGGGTGTACTGGTGGCAGTGCGCCAGCAGCGCGCACTCGGGTTGCTACAGATTCAGGTGTGGGATACCGGCGTAGGTATTGCGCCAGAGCATCTGTTGGTGGTCTTTAACGAATTTTTTCAGGTGGCCAATGCCGCACGTGATCGCACCAAAGGCTTGGGGCTGGGACTGAGCATTGTGCGGCGTACGGCTGACCTGCTGGGGCATCCGGTCACGTTGACTTCGCGCCTTGGCGCCGGCACCCGCGTTAGTCTGACGCTGCCTGTTATTGACCAACCGAGCGCTTCGGAGGTGGTGTTTGGCGGTGAAGAAAACACGCTTGCCGACTTGCAGGGTGTCCGCGCCTTGGTGGTTGAAGACGACGCCTTGGCGCTGGCCGCCCTGCAAAGCGTATTGCAGGGTTGGGGCATGCAGGTCGTAGGCGTCAATGGCACGTTGGCGGCGCTGCAGCAGGTGGCACAGGGTGTGCGCCCTGATGTCATCGTCAGCGATTACCGCTTGCCCGGCGACGCCAACGGCATCGACACCATCCGTCAGTTGCGCAGCGCGCTCAACGCGGACGTGCCAGCTTGCCTGATGAGTGGTGATACCGACACGACGCTGATCGGACAGGCCCAAGCCGCCAAGCTCAGCCTGTTGCACAAACCAGTGCGCCCAGCCAAGCTGCGCAGCCTGCTGCGTCGTTTATTGGTGGAGTAAGGTGCCGCCGCTCAGGGCTGCTGAAACCCTGACTTGCCGTAGCCCCAGCGGCTGGCTTCCATGGCGGCCTGCAGGCGCGTTTTCACACCGAGGGTTCGCAAGATCAAGGCGACATGGCTTTTGATGGTCTCTTCGGCCAGATTGAGCGCCTCGCCAATCTCGCGGTTGCTGCGCCCTTGCTGCAACAATTTGAGCACTTCTTCCTGGCGCGCCGTAAAGACCGGCGCCTGGAAGGCCGTGCCCTGGGTGGACTGGCCCAAGGATGCTGTGAAATCTTCCGGCACCACCACTTCGCCCTCGAGCACGCGCCGCAAAGCACCCAGCAAATCGTCACTCAAGCCCGATTTGGTGATGAATCCGGCTGCACCGCGCTCCAGCGCCCGCTGCATGATGCCCGGATTGGCCGAGCCCGACAGGATGACGACCGGAAGCTCGGGGTGGCGCTGGCCCAGAATGGCCAGCGCGGCCAGGCCGTCCATATCGGGCAGGTGATAGTCCAGCAGCACCAGGTCCAGATCGGGGTGCGCCTGCGCCAACTCAAACGCGCGTGCGCAATGTGGCGCTTGCAGCACCTCGGTTATCTCTGTCGTGCTCAGGCCTTGCAGCACTTGTGACAAGCCTTCGCGCACCAAGGCGTGATCGTCAACCACCAGGATTTTCAAAATACTGCCCCCGTTGCCTTTCTACAATACAGCCATGTTTGTTCACCTGCGCCTGCACACCGAATTTTCCGTCATTGACGGCACCAACCGCATTGACGATACCGTCAAGTCCGCCGCTCAAGACGGACAGCCGGCGTTGGCCATCACCGACCTGGCCAACCTGTTTGGCGCGGTCAAATTTTACAAAGAAGGGCGCAAACGCGGCGTCAAGCCCATTATCGGCGCAGAAATCTGGCTTGAAGGCCTGGCCTCTGACCCGGCGCAACTCTCGCGCGTCGTGTTGCTGGTGCAGAACCATCAGGGCTACCTGAACCTGTCTGAATTGCTGGCACGCGCCTGGACGCAAAACGGTGGCAAGGCGCATGCCTGTGTCAGTCTGGCGTGGCTGACCGAGTTGCAGGGTGGCTTGATTTGCTTGTCTGGTGCGCAGGCCGGGCCGGTCGGCCAGGCCTTGCTGCAGGGCGACGAAGCGCGCGCCGCGGCCACGGCACTGCAACTCTCGGGTCTGTTTGCGCACCGGTTTTATCTTGAGCTGCAACGCGCCGGCCGCGCCGAAGACGAGCCACACGTCGCAGCCGCCGTGCAGTTGGCGCAGCGCTTGCAGTTGCCGGTGGTAGCGACGCACCCGGTGCAGTTTGCGACGCCAGACGACTTTGAAGCCCATGAAGCGCGTGTCTGCATCGCCGAGGGTGAGATTCTGGCCAACCCGCGGCGGGTGCGGCGTTTCACGCGTGAGCAGTATTTCAAGAGCGCGGCACAGATGTGCGCGTTGTTTGCTGACATTCCCTCGGCCATTGCCAACACGCTTGAAATCGCCAAGCGCTGCAACCTGACTCTGGTGCTGGGCAAGCCGCAACTGCCCAACTTCCCGATCCCGCAAGTCAACGGGCAGGTGATGTCGGTCAACGATTACTTTCGTTACGCCGCGCACGAGGGGCTCAAAGAGCGCATGCAGCGCCTGTACCCGGACCCGGTGCTGCGCGACAAAGAAATGCCGCGCTACCTTGAGCGGCTTGAGTTCGAGCTCGGCACCATCTTGACAATGGATTTCCCGGGCTACTTTTTGATTGTGGGTGACTTCATCAACTGGGCCAAAAACAATGGTTGCCCGGTGGGGCCGGGGCGTGGGTCGGGTGCGGGCTCGCTGGTGGCCTACGCGCTCAAAATCACCGACCTGGATCCGCTGCGTTACAACCTGCTGTTTGAGCGCTTTTTGAACCCCGAGCGGGTGTCGATGCCTGACTTTGACATCGACTTTTGCCAGACCAACCGCGACCGGGTGATCGATTACGTCAAGCAGAAATACGGCAAGGACGCGGTCAGCCAGATCGCCACCTTTGGCACCATGGCCGCGCGTGCGGCCATCCGTGACGTCGGCCGCGTGCTCGACATGAGCTACACCTTTTGCGACGGCATCAGCAAGCTCATCCCCAACAAGCCTGGCGTGTCGGTGACGCTGCAATTGCCGCCAACCGACAAAAAGCCCGACGACAAGACGGTCTACGCGGTCGAGGCCGAGCCGCTGCTGGCCGAGCGCGAGGCCAAAGAAGAAGATGTGCACACGCTGCTGGAGCTGGCGCGCAAGTTGGAGGGCATGACGCGCAACATCGGCATGCACGCCGGCGGCGTGCTGATCGCCCCGGGCAAGCTTACCGACTTTTGTCCGTTGTACCAGCAGCCCGGCAGCGATTCGGCGGTCAGCCAATACGACAAATACGACGTCGAATCCGTGGGACTGGTCAAGTTTGACTTTTTGGGTCTGGCCACGCTGACCATTCTGGAAATTGCCCGCGAGCTGATCATGGCGCGCCATCCGGGCCAGGAAAATTTCGCTTTTGAGGATTTGCCGCTCGACGACAAGGCCGTCTATAAGCTGTTCCAGGAAGGCAAGACCGAGGCGGTGTTCCAGTTTGAATCGCGCGGCATGCAGGGCATGTTGCGCGACGCCAAGCCGACGCGGCTGGAAGACCTGATTGCCCTCAACGCCTTGTACCGCCCGGGCCCGATGGACCTGATCCCCAGCTTTGTCGCGCGCAAGCACGGCCGCGAGGTGGTGGAGTACCCGCACCCGCTGGTGGCCGACATGCTGTCGGAAACCTACGGCATCATGGTCTACCAGGAGCAGGTGATGCAGACCGCGCAGATTCTGGGTGGCTATTCACTCGGTGGCGCCGACATGCTGCGCCGCGCCATGGGCAAGAAAGACGCCGCCGAGATGGCCAAGCACCGCCAGATCTTTCGCGACGGCGCCGCCAGGAACGCCATTTCCGAGAGCAAGGCCGACGAGGTGTTTGACTTGATGGAAAAGTTCGCCGGCTACGGCTTCAACAAGTCGCACGCCGCCGCCTACTCGCTGCTGGCCTACCACACCGCCTGGCTCAAGGTGCACTACACGGCCGAGTTTTTCTGCGCCAACATGACGGTGGAAATGGACGACACCGACAAGCTCAAGGTGTTGCTCGACGACGCGATCAAGATGGGGTTGTCGTTTGAGTCGCCCGACGTTAACCGCGGGCAAAGCCGTTTCACACCGCTGTCAGACAAGGTGATCTGCTATGGTTTGAGCGCCGTCAAGGGCAGTGGCCAGAGTGCGATCGAGGCGGTGGTGGCGGCGCGCGAAGGGCGCGGCGTGGGCCCGCGCGGTGAGGTCAAGGGGCCATTCAAAAGCCTGTTCGATTTCTGCGCCCGGGTCGATCGCAGCCGCATCAACAAACGCACGGTTGAAGCGCTGATCAAGGCCGGTGCGTTTGATGCGATACACCTCAATCGTGCCAGCTTGCTCGCCAGCCTGGACCTGGCTTTTGAGTTTGGCGCCGCCATGGTGGCCAACGCCAACCAGTGCAGCCTGTTTGACATGGACGACGACGCGATTGGCTCCAGCACGCAAGAGCCCGAGCTGGTGCAGGCCACGCCCTGGGGCGTGAAAGAGCGCTTGACGTTTGAAAAAACCGCGCTGGGTTTTTATCTGACCGGCCACCTGTTTGACGAGGTGGCGCAAGAGGTGCGCCGCTTTGCCAAGCGGCCCATTGCCGACCTGATTGACACCCGCGAGCCGCAACTGGTGGCGGGCATCGTCACCGACTTTCGCTTGATCAACGGTCAGCGCGGCAAGATTGCGCTGTTCAAGCTCGACGACAAATCCGGGGTGATCGACGCCCGTGCCGACGAGGCGCTGTTCAACGCCAACAAGGCGCTGTTTCAGGACGACGAACTCGTCATCGTTATGGGCAAGCAGCAGCCTGATCGTTTTTCAGGTGGTATGCAGCTGACGGTTCAGCAGATATGGAGCCTGGAGCGGGCGCGCTGCCGCTTTGGCAAATTTTTGCGGCTGACGCTGCCTTCGTTACCGGTGGGGCGACCGTTGGACTTGGCCCGTTTGTTCAAGGACTACCCGGCGCAGCGCGAGGCCACCGAGCAGGGCGACCTGTGGCACGGGCTGGGAGTGCGTCTGGCGCTCACCTGTCGGGCTGAAGAGGGCGCCGCCAGTGCCGAACTACAACTGGGCGAGCCGCACAAGTTCTTCCCCAGCAACGCCGCGCTGGCCAGCTGGTGGGCGCAAGCAGCGCCGGGGGTGGCTGAAATTGTTTATGATTAAATTGGCCTCTAGCCCTTGTAAATAAAGCGCAAAGAGCTATTTATTTTGTAGCTAAGACGGCTGTCAATCTTTCGGACGGAACACCAATAGCAGCGCAGACGGCATGCTGCCGTCGATGTCGCGCGGCAAGACCTGGGTTTTGTCGATGGCTTTGAGTACCGCTTCGTCCCATTCCTTGACGCCGCTGGACTGGGTCACCTTGCGGCCAACGATGGTGCCGTCGGGCGCGGTGCGCACCTCGACTTCGGCCGTCGGATTGCCCTGGAGTTCTTCGGTGAAAACGATATTGGGCTTGATGCGTGCGCGGATACGGCCGGCGTAGCTGGCTGAGGGCCCAGCCGACTTGAGCGCGATGCCGCTGGCGTTGGCGCCCCCGGTGGCGCCAGCCATGCCGGCCATGCGCTGCAGGTTTTGCAGGCGCTGCGCCTCCAGCCGTTTGGTCTCTTGCTCGGCTTTTTTCTTCTCTTGCGCCAGTTTTGCTTTGTCGGCCTGCGCCTGCTTGAGTTTCTCGGCCTTCAACTGCTCTTGACGCAGTTTTTCCTGCTGGAGTTTTTCTTGTTGTTTCTCCAGCTCGAGCTGTTTCTGTTTTTGCAGACGTTGCTTTTCGCGCTCCAGCGCAATGTCGACCTTGGGCGGTTCGACCTCGGGTGGCGGTGCAGGGGGCTGCTGGACGGGCTCAGCAGCTGGTGGCAGAGGTGGTGGCTCAGGCGCAGCGGCTTCTTGCGGTACGGCGGCCCACAGCTCGGCTTCGGCGCTGAGCTGTTGTGCGTCGCGCTTCCATTGCACGCCCCAGGTCAGCGCGGCCACCAGCAAGCCGTGCGCCAGCAGCGCCAGCAGCAGCGCGCGCAGTAGCCCCGGTGTGGCCGGTGGCGTAAATTCCAGGCGTTCTGCGGCGGCGTTCATGACGGCAGGGTAGGCAGGCTCAGTTGGCCAATTGCACCGACAGGCCCACGCGCGCCACGCCGGCGCGCTGCAGCGTGTCCATCACCTTGACCACCGCTTCGTACTTGACGCTTTTGTCGGCGCTGATCACCACCGCGGGATTCTCGGCGCCCGCCTGCGCCTGCTTCACGGTACGGGCGACTTCTTTCAGGGTGATCGCGCTGGTCTTGTCCTTGAGCTTGAGCGACAGCGTCTCGTCCTTGCCAATGATGATCTGCACCACCTGGTCGGGCTGCTTGGCCGCCTTGCCCACGCTGGGCAGGTCAATGACGCTGGGCGCGATCAGTGGCGCGGTGACCATGAAGATGATCAACAGCACCAGCATCACGTCGATGAACGGCACCATGTTGATCTCGTTGATGGTGCGCCGTCCGCGCCCCCGATGTGCAACTGCTGGCATGGTCTGTCGCCTCCCGTGGCTCAGTGGCCCGAGGCCGACTGCGCGCCGACATTGCGCTGCAGGATATTGGAGAACTCTTCCATGAAGGTTTCCAGCCGGATGGCGATGCGGTCAATGTCGCGCGCAAAGCGGTTGTACGCCACCACCGCCGGAATGGCGGCAAACAGGCCAATGGCGGTCGCTACCAGCGCCTCGGCAATGCCCGGCGCCACGGTGGCCAGCGTCACCTGCGTCAGCGCCGCCAGGCCGGTAAAGGCGTGCATGATGCCCCACACGGTGCCAAACAGCCCCACATAAGGCGACACCGAGCCGACCGAGGCCAGAAAACTCAGGTGCGTTTCGACCGCGTCCATCTCGCGCTGAAAGCTCGCGCGCATGGCGCGACGCGCGCCGTCCATGAGCGTGCCAGCGTCGGTGATGCGACGCTCGCGCAGTTTCTGGTATTCGCGCATGCCGCTGGCAAAAATGCGCTCCATCGGGCCGCCCGCGCGGGCATTTTTGGCTGCGGCGGCATACAAGTCGTTCAAGCTGCTGCCGGACCAGAAGTCACGCTCGAAACTGTCGTTGAGATTTTTCACCTTGCCCAGCGAAAACAGCTTGCGGAAAATGGCTGCCCAACTGGCGATCGAGACGCCGATCAGCAGCAGCATCACCAGCTGCACCACCAAGCTGGCGTTGAGCACCATGGTCAAAATGGAAAGGTCTTGGTTCATGTCAGTTTGTCCAGAATGTCTTGCGGAATGCGGGTGGGCCTGCCGTCGGCGCCCACCCAGCCGGCGCGAATGGTGGCTTCGCACAGCAGCACGGGCGCGGCGCCGGTTTGCAGCCAGACCTGTTGCGCGATTGTCATGGATGCCCGGCCCGGCGTCTTGAGCGAAGTTGTTACCAGAAGTTCATCGTCCAGGCGCGCGCTTTTGCGGTAGTGCACGTGTGCCTCGCCGACCACGAACATGCCGCCGGTGGCCTGCTTGATGGCCTGTTGGTGGATGCCCAGCGCGCGCAGCCATTCGGTGCGGGCGCGCTCAAAAAACTTGAGGTAGTTGGCGTAGTAGACGATGCCGCCGGCGTCGGTGTCTTCCCAGTAGACGCGCACTGGCCAGGAGAATGCGTAGGTCATGTCAGTAACGCACCCAAACGTCGCACCGCTTCCTGCAGTTGCGGCATTGAATTGGCGGTTGAAAAGCGGATGAATTGCCCACTGTCGTGGTGGCCAAAGTCACGCCCGGGAGTCACGGCCACATGGGCGCGGTTCATCAGTTCAAAGGCCAGGTCCCAGCTGCCTTGCACGCCCAGCTTTTGGCACGCCGCAGTGCAGTCGGCCCAGGCGTAAAAAGCGCCATCGGGCATGACCGGCACCGTCAGACCCAGCGCGTTGAGTGCCGGGATAAAGTAGTTGCGCCGGGCCTTGAATTCGGCGCGGCGGCGTTCGTACTCGGCCAAGCTTTCGGGTTCAAAGCAGGCCAGCGCCGCGTATTGCGCAATGGTGCTGGGGCAGATGAACAGGTTTTGCGCCAGCCGCTCAATGACGCTCACCAGCGCTTCTGGCACCACCAGCCAGCCCAGGCGCCAGCCGGTCATGTTGAAGTATTTGGAAAAGCTGTTGATGCTGATGATGTCTTCACCCAGCGCCAGGGCGGTGTGCCCGTAGTCGACCTCGTGGCTGAGCCCCAGGTAAATTTCATCAATGATAGAAATGCCTCCGCGCGCTTGTACTACCTCATGAATGCGCTTCATTCCTGATAGCGAAATGGAGGTGCCGGTGGGGTTGGAAGGCGAGGCCAGCAGCACCCCGCGCGTGGCGGCGTTCCAGGCAGCTGCGACCTTATCGGCGCTGAGCTGAAAGCGCTCAGCCGCGGTGGTGGGCAGCAGCACGGCCGTACCACCGGCGGCCGACACAAAGTGCCGGTTGCAGGGGTAGCTCGGGTCGGGCATCAGGACGTCGTCACCGGCTTCGATCAGCGCCAGGCAGGCCAGTTGCAGCGCGGCCGAGGCGCCAGCGGTGACGACGATGCGGCTGGCAGGCACGCCCACGGCAAAGCGCTGCGTGTACCACTGGCTGATGCGCTCGCGCAGCTCGGGCAGGCCGGTTGCCTGCGTGTAGTGCGACCAGCCGTTGTGGATGGCGCGCACCGCGGCCTCCTGCACCAGCGGCGGGGCGGTGAAGTCGGGCTCGCCAATGTTCAGGTAAATCATGGGCGAGCCGGCTTGCGCAGCGACCGGGGCCAGGGCTTGTGCCGCCTTGGCGACTTCCATCACGTAGAAAGGCTCGATGCGCTGGGCACGCCCGGTGATTCTCACCTCAACGATCCGCCTTCACTTCAGCCGCGCGCAACTGGCCGGCCAGTGCATTGAGCACTGCGTTGACGTACTTGTGGCCGTCGGTGCCGCCGAATTCCTTGGCCAGTTCGATGCTTTCGTTGAGCACCACGCGCCAGGGCACGTCCAGACAGTGTTGCAGTTCATAAGCGCCGATCCACATGGTGGCGTGTTCCACCGGCGAGATGTCGGTGAGGGGGCGATCAAGCACCGGCGCGATCAGCGTATCGAGTGCGGTGGCCTGTTCGGCGCAGCCGTGCAGCAGCGCGTCAAAGTGCGCGGCGTCAGCTTTGGAAAAACCCAGCAGGTCGCGGGTGAAGGCGTCGACTTCGGCCACGTCGTTCTTGCCCACCAGCAACTGGTAGAGCGCCTGCAGGGCGAATTCACGCGCGCGAGAACGGGTGTTTTTACTGGCGGCTTTGCGCGCGCCTGTGCTGGTGAGGCCCTTGCGCGGCTGACGGGGGGGGCGCTTGGATGCGCTGGTGTGGCTATTGGCTTGGGTCATGAGATTAAAGTGCTTCCAGCAGGTTGGCCATTTCAACGGCAACGCGGGCGGCGTCGCGGCCCTTGTCGCTTTGCCGCGCTTGCGCCTGCGCCATGGTTTCGGTGGTGAGAATGGCGTTGGCGATCGGTATCTGGTAATCCAGCGCGATGCGGCTCACGCCTGCGCCCGATTCGTTGGCCACCAGCTCAAAGTGGTAGGTTTCGCCGCGGATGATGCAGCCCAGCGCGATCAGCGCATCAAAAGTCGTTTTTTCGGCCAGCGCCTGCAGGGCCACGGGCACTTCCAGCGCACCGGGTACCTGCACCAGCGTGATGTGCTTTTCAGGCACACCCAGGTGCAGCAGCTCGGCGCGGCAGGCCTGCGCCAGTGCGTCGGTCACACCGGCGTTAAAGCGCGCCTGGACGATGCCAATGCTGAGTTTCTTGCCGTCAAGACGGCGGTCGGTGGCATCGAGAGTGCCTTGGTCTGCGATCAACATGGTGGGGGTGACTCAGGGGTTCAGGGGTTCAGGGGTGACGTAGCCAACGATTTCCAGTCCGTAGCCGGTCATGCTGGGCATGCGCCGGGGCGTGCCCAGCAGCTTCATTTTGTGCACGCCGCATTCGCGCAGAATCTGCGCGCCAATGCCGTAGGTGCGCAAATCCATCTGGCCACGCCCCGGGCCATGGCTGGCGCGCGCGGTGCCGTCAAATTGCGCCAGCAGCTGTTTGCCGGTTTCGCCACAGTTGAGAAACACCACCACGCCCTTGCCCTCGTCAGCCACTTTTTTCAGGCTGGCGTCCAGGCTCCAGGAGTGCATGGAGCGGCCGACTTCGAGCGCGTCAAACACCGACAGCGGCTCGTGTACGCGCGAGAGTACGGCTTCGTCTGCGGCCCACGCGCCCTTGACCAGTGCCAGGTGCACGCCGTGCGCCGTTTTGTCCTTGAAGGCGTGGGCGGTGAATTCACCAAACGCTGTTTGCAACGGCCGTTTGCCGATGTGCTCGACCATCGACTCGACCCGGCTGCGGTAGGCAATCAGGTCGGCAATGGTGCCAATTTTCAGACCATGGTGCGCGGCAAAAACCTGCAGGTCTGGCAACCTGGCCATGGTGCCGTCGTCTTTCATGATCTCGCAGATCATGGCCGCCGGGG